>JAEIGA010013930.1_pt1 | contig 12224 bp, 12 predicted proteins | sample 9270691 | NCBI WGS metagenome assembly JAEIGA01 (sample SAMN17057246, study PRJNA624740) | gut metagenome | biome: biome; isolation source: fecal sample | host: Bos grunniens | place: China: Xizang | collected 2019
CAAAATTCACAAACACCACCCTATAAATTTTCTAAATTTTGTGCAAATTGCCTATTGACATTTGACTCTAAATGTGCTATAGTGGTATCGTGGGGGTAGGTATGCCCGCAGCGCGACCCGTTTCGGTCAACCGAACCCACATCCGCTTTCGCGCGCCGCCCGCCTCCGCGTCCGTTTCGGTCAACCAAATCCGCAAGAAAGGAGTCTACTCTATGGCCAAAAACGCTCTTCGTTTCCTCGACCTCGACGACGTTCACATCCCACGTTTACATCCTGATCTCCTTGACAAGTCCGCCGGCGTCCACCAGTATGTCAACTATATGCTCGACCGCACAAACAAGATGTTTGAGTGGAAGAACCTCCCAGAAACCATTCCAGCTCGAGTTCTCGAAACCTATCTCCAAATCAACGGCTACGCCGCTTTCGTCTATGTGGAATCCCAACTTCCCATCCCCTTTCCGGTTGACCGAACTTTCAAACCCGGAGTCTATATCTTCTTCGGCGGCATCGGTGGCGAACGCGATATCTACTATCGCCCCACTACCTTTATCGCATCCAATCCCCGCCTGAGTCAGTCCCTCCACTGCCCCATCATCTATGACCTCGATTCGGTTTCCGAGTCTCTCCCCGATTCCTGTGTTATCATGCGGAACGACTCCAACTATATGGGCCTACTTCCTCTTTTCTCTCGCTATGCGGCCCAGATGGTGGAGAACGACATTTCCATTCGCTCTGCCCAAATCAACGCCCGCGCTCAGGTGGGCATTTCGGTCAACAGTAATAATGATGCTGAAACAGCCCGTAAATACCTCGATGACCTCGAAGCTGGTAAGCTCGGCATCCTCGGTAAGACCGCATTCCTTGATGGTATCTCTGTTGCCAATGTCGGAACTCAATCTGCAAACGTAATCATCCAGCTCATTGAGCTCCAGCAGTACCTCAAGGCTTCGTGGTTCAACGAGCTCGGCCTTAACGCAAACTTTAACATGAAACGTGAGTATATCTCCCGTGAAGAAATCGGCTCCCAAACGGACGTTCTTCTTCCTCTGGTTGACGATATGCTCGAATGTCGCAAAAGAGCCTGCGAAATCATCAACGCTCTTTTCGACCTCAACATTTCTGTTGAAAAGAATTCTGCGTGGGCCGATAAAGACCAGACCATTCTCAACTCTCTTGGGGCCGGCGCCCTTGAAGGAAATATGCCGCTTATCGGTGATGTTGCCGATCGAGTAGAGGAGGACACCAATGTACAATTCACTGGAGATTCAGAAGCAGTCAATGCGGGAGGAGATTCTGGAGAGGAATCGGTTGACCGAAACGAACCAGAAGCTGAAACAAAATCCGGGCCGGAAACCGATGTTCAGGAATCCTCGCCGGAAGATGTTTCGGGTCCCGAAGAAGTGACCGTCAACGTGAATATCATTGTGGAAGGTGGTGAGAGCGATGTTGAGCAGACACAGGAGGAGTCCGAGGAATCTGACGCTGAATAATATTTACCCGGATTGGGTGGATAACAAAGGTGTTATTTCTTCTATCCCCGATGCTCCCTGGCGCGATTCGGTTGACCTAAACGGCCTTGATATCTCGTACCACGGGGTAAGAAGCGGTATGAGGTTCGCCGCTCCGGTTCTCTACAATTTTCTCGATGATGAAGGTGAAATCACCGTAAGTGGATATTCCACAATCGGAAGAATGCTTTGGTCGCGTTATCAACTCAAGTGGACGCATCTCTGGCAGTTGTATAATACTGAGTACAATCCTCTGGATTCCTACTCGATTACAGAAACAAGAAGCCGGGAACTCACCAAAAGTGACGATGTTGATGACTCTCGCACCGTCAACTTGAGTGACGTTACCACATTTCCGCAAAAGAGTACCTCTTCCTCTCAGCTTCGTACCCCGAATCTTAGTGAGACAACTTCTTACCCCACAAAAAATACAACCACATCGCAAACACGTACTCCGAATCTTGAGGAGGAAACTGTTGTTGATGATGAGGTTACTACCAATGTGGAGGGGACGGATGATCTCACGCACGGGAAGCAGACCGAAACCGAATCTGAAAACGAGTCCACAACGCAGGACAATACCTTCGGGTTCAATACGGCTTCGACTGACGGGGTTCCTGAGGGTAAAACCACGCAAAGCGGAACTGCGTCCTCCACCGAAACCAATAGCGGTGTTGATGCAAGAGCCACAACCGAGGACACAACCTCAACTCGTGATTCTACTACAAAGGTTACATCTAAAGGCACAGAAACCATCGCGGGAACTGAAGCGGAATCATATACTGGAAATCAGTCCGTTTCCAAAACCGGAACCGAGTCAACAACCAATAGCGTAACTGAAAGCTACACGGGCACCGAATCGGTCAACCACACTGGAACCGACGTCAAGAGCCGGGAAGCTTCCGGTGAGGAATCTGAAGAAATTGAGTCAACCAAAACGGGCAACATTTTCAAGGCCCCTGCTGAGCTTCTTTCCATCGACAGAGATTTCTGGTTGACCGAATTCTTCTCTATCGTCTTTGACGATATTGACAACATGCTCACTCTCTCCATATACTCGGAGAGTGAAGTATATCACAAAGTATTTTAAGGAGGAAAAAAGAATGAGTCTGAAAATTGGCGGGTATGTCCTTGTGGACGCTGGTGGTCTTGATCTGACTACCGGTTCCACTCCGGTCACCATTGACGGTATCTACAAGAGAGCCGCTGATGCGATGAAAACCGGAAAGCCCATCGTCGCTGAGAATCTCAAGTACGGTGAAGCGCCCCTCACTCCGGTAGAGTGCTTTGGGTGGGTTGGTGAAGGCGACACCATCATCCTTGTCTCCGCGACCATCCACGTCCACATCAGCACCGATGATAGTGTTATTACTATCGACGTAGCTCAGTAAAAGGAGGAAATAAACAATGAAAATTACTCAGGTAGCGGAACTCGTCAACGGCGCCACCGAGCAGGTCACCGGTCAGTCTGCCGTCCTCAATGAGGACCTTTCCAACACGGTCGACCTCGGCAACACCATCCAGAATCTGGACGATGGCTACAATAAGTTTGTCCAGGCTTTGGTTGACCGAATCGGTCGTGTCATCTTCGTCAACCGCGCTTATCGCGGCGTCGCCCCTTCTATCATGCGGGACGGCTGGGAGTACGGCTCCATTATGGAGAAAATCTCTTCTGAGCTCCCGGAGGCCACCATCAACGAGAGCTGGGAGCTGACCGATGGGGCCAGCTACGACCCGTTCATCTACAAGGCGAACAAGGCCGAGGCCAAGTTCTTCAACAAGATGGTCACCTTCGAGCTGGACAAGTCCATCCTGGACCGCCAGCTTCGGACGGCGTTCATGAGCGCAACCCAGCTCAACGCCTTCGTTTCCATGCTTTTCAACGAGGTGGAGAAGTCCATGACCGTCAAGAACGACGCCCTCATTATGAGGACCATCAACAACGCCATCGCGGAGACTATCTATGCCGATTTCCCTGGCGGCTCCGGCACCTATGACGATTCCAGTGGCATTAAGGCAGTGAACCTGCTCTATATGTACAACGATCGTTTCACCCAGGAGCTGACTGCTGAGGATGCCGTCACTGATGCCGGGTTCCTTCGGTATGCCTCCTACATCATGGGGCTGTACGTGGACCGCCTCCGCCGCATGAGCACCCTGTTCAATGTCGGCGGCAAGCAGAGGTTCACCCCGACCGATATGCTCCATGTGGTGATGCTCAGTGAGTTCGAGAAGGCTGCCGGCGTCTATCTGTACGACGCCGCCAACCAGTTCAACTCCGAGTTCCTGAAGTTCCCCAATGCGGAGGTCGTTCCTTTCTGGCAGGGCTCTGGAACCGATTTCGGTTTCGACAGTACTTCTATGATCGACGTCACCACTCAGGCCGGGCATACCGTTCAGGCCAGCGGCATCCTTGCAGTCATGTTCGACAGGGATGCTATGGGCATCATGAACGAGAACAGCCGGGTTACGACCCAGTACAACCCGAAGGCCGAGTTCACCAACTACTTTTACAAGAGGGACGCCCGGTTCTTCAACGACATGAACGAGAACTGCGTCGTGTTCTTCGTGGCGTAAGTTCGGTTGACCAGACTGTTTTGGGGGGGGTGACCAACATCCCCCCAAATTTCATAGAATGAAACGGGGTGCAATATTATGGCGCTAAAATGTATTGAATTCACGGATGGTACGAAAATACCAATATTTGCGCGGAACGCCGATATATATGACGATACTGTTATACATGGCCCAGATATCGTAACATATAGTTTGCGAAATGCGTTTGTTATCGTATCAAATGCAGCACACAACGGTTTTATCAATGCCGGATTATCTGGTAAAACTCTGGTTGACCTTGATGGAAACAGGTGGACCTTTGTGCAAAGTGGCACCCGCGCATATAGATTGACTATAAGAAAACAAAACGGAACAATAGTTGAAAAAACATTTAGTATTAGTGACTATGCCTGGTATTGGTTTATAGCATGTACAGAAGTTGATGAGGACAATAATTACTCACTAAACTGGTTCTCACGGCGTCCAGTAAATTATGATAACCGAACCACATCGGGATCAACCCGTTATATCCGTACCGGATACATTAATGGCGTGAATGGAACCCGTGACTATTCAGCGGATGTTTCCAAACTCAACCCATCTGACGGATATGTTAATTCTTTCCTGCGTAACGCTATTAGTGGAACCCCGTTTATTAGTATTACGGGAACAACTTTGGGCTATCAAGATAGTACTCGAATATTAACTGCATTAGACTATTATACCAATCCATATGGCGCAGGCTCCATGGACTCAACGAGCTTCATAACCTTGTCTAAATCTGTGAAAGATTTAGTTGAAGACTCTCCCGACCCATACGGACCAGGCGGCACTTCCGGTCCCGGCGGTGGCGTCGGCACATTTGATCTTGAATCGGATATAATAGGTTTACCTCCGCTTCCTACGTTATCTTTTGCCGCTACCGGCTTCACGCGAATCTATAATCCCACGCTTTCTGAACTTAACGCTTTAGCTAACTATTTATGGACAGACACAACGTTTCTCGACACCGTTATAAATCACCTTAAACAGCTTTTGGAGAATCCTATGGATGCGGTAATCTCCTTGTCTCTACTTCCTTGTTCAATCCCAAATGGCACTCCCGAAGCTGTTAAGGTCATGTATATTAACACAGGTGTTACAATGGCTCCGGCAACAACACAATTTGTTGATGTTGACTGTGGAACGTACAGTATTGAAGAGTTTTACGGGTCAGCGCTTGACTATAATCCGTATACTAAAGTTCACTGTTATCTTCCATACATAGGCCAAGTAACTCTTGATACTGATGAGGTAATGGGTAGAACTCTTAATGTTGTGTACCGCATTGATATTGTGACAGGAATGTGCTCGGCCATGATTTTGGTTGACCAAAATGTTCTGTATCAGTTCAGCGGCCACTGTGCCATCAATATGCCCATCAACTCAGCCGATTTCTCTGGATATATCGGGGCCGCCATGACGGCTGGGAAAATGGTTGCTGGGGTGGTTGCTGGAGCTACCGGCAATATTCCTCTCGCCGCTGAGTTAATTGGGGCACCCGCCCCGCATAGTTCTACTTCAGAGACAACCGAAAAAACTACTGAGAGAAACCCCAAAACCGGTCGCCAGATTACGGCGGGGACCAGCACCAGAACCACGACAAGAAACACTCCCGGCGCTTCTTTCGGTGAAATGTCTCGTAAAGCCGCCGCAAATACTGTCGGTGCTGTTATGGGCAGTAAGCTCACCGTCGAGCACGCTGGCGGCTTCACAGGAAATAGTGGTTATCTCGCAGTTCGTCGTCCGTATCTCATTATTGAGCGTCCCCGGATGTGTAATCCGGGGGAGTATGGCAAATATAATGGTCGTCCCTCCATGATTTACATGAATTTGGGAGAGTGTGAAGGCTATACCGAAGTTCAGTCCATTCAGTTCGAGAACGTCCCTGCTACCAATCCGGAATTGGCTGAACTTTCGGAACTTCTTAAATCGGGGGTGCTGTTTTGAGCTTCAACATTGTTTTCTCAACCAATGCTAGTCCGGTCAACCGAATTGATAAAGAGCTCACCACTGTAATAACGGCAACCGGAACGCTTCGGGATGGGGCTTCTATTCTTAATCCCGAAGTCGAAATCGAGTCGGCACTTACTGAGTCCATTGTTGGAGATATCAATTACGCGTACATCGAGGTCTTCGGTCGCTACTACTTTGTCACCGATATCAAGACGGAGATTAATGGGCTTTGGGTAGTTTCAATGCACGTCGATGTTCTCATGACGTATAAGGACGCGATTATGAGGCAGTATGCAGTGGTTGCTCGACAGGAAGCCACATACAATATGTATCTCGATGATGGGTGGTTCATGTCTTACCAAAACCCGTATATCCAGACAAAGGTGTTCAGCAACCCAACACCCTTTGAAACGCAGGAGTTTGTACTTGTTATAGCCGGCTCCTAAAGAAAATCCCAGCCCGGTCGTTTCGGTTGACCGGGCTGGGAATTTTCATCTGTATTTATCCAGTAGGTACCCTATGAGGAGCCAAATGCAGGCCAGCAGGAGGATGCCACCGATGATTATGGCTGTATAGTAGAGCACCTCAATGATGAAGATGATTATGAAATTCATATCCACTCCCAAAACTTCAGTTCGGCTTCATGTTTTTCAAACCACTTGCAAGTCAAGCAACATCCGCTACATGGAGCATAGTCATTGACTGCCTTCGCCCGCTTCTCCCATGTGAGGGCGAAATAGATTCTTCTATAAAGCATTGATATTGCTCGCCCAAATGCGGTAGTTGCGAAACGTCTCGCCAACTTCGTTCGTCGCATAGAATATCCTCCCTTCGAGAATGGCCCTCCTTATGAATTTGGAAAGGTTATCAGTTTGGTTGACCAAACCGAAACGATGGTACGGGTTGGAATCCGGTATGCTGGTGTACACGATATCATCGTCATTTTGAATCTCCGTTGTCTTTCTGTGAAGAAATATAAACGGAGCTTCGTTGTCTGCCGCGACCACTTCTCCGTGGAGGATTTCGGTGTTGAACTTAATGAAGAAGGTGGCCGCCACGTCTTTTGGTTTATACCGTTTAGGAAGATGTGGATAGATTCCAATTTCCCATGAGCCTTCGGTAATCATACGGAGTTCGGGGTTGTCGAAGGCAAAGTACATATCAGAGTCTTTACCACCGGAACTGCTTGCGGAGGCGCAGTATTCAACGACAACTGTAAGTCGGCTGTCGCCGTACTTGTAGACGTCGATGCTACCCTGCGTCTGATTCAGAACGTGTTTCAACCCCATTTCCTCGAAGTACGGGCAATACTTGCTGACGGTGTTTCCGAGCATCATAATCTTGACGTTGTTGCGGTGCCGGATGATGGTCGATAGACAGTTCTGGAAGAGTATGAATTCGTTAGGAAGATATCCATTCCTACTGAGGAACTCGTCGAAGATTATTGTTGTGATTTCGGGAAACGCAATAGACTTGTAATGCTCCATGCCATTGAGGTCAAAGGCGCGACCAACCACTCTAGGCTCCACGTCCGGGTCTTTCTTACCCTCGGCGTTTCGGTTGACCAAATAGAAGCGGGCACCTGTGTACTCAATGGAGTTGTACTTCTCGCCGTAAATTTCCTTGATGCGGCCATTGTGGATGTGGCTATCAAACAAGGTTATTAGATTCTTGGGGCGAATGTCCTCACTGAATCGACGAATGTATCCGAACTGCTCTCCGGTTTCTGCGTTCTTCTCGAGCGCGTAGTCGAGAGCGGAGTATGTTTTTCCGCTACTCCGCTCTCCAAATGCGACATAATAAGAAGCTTCCGGATATTGCTTTAGCAGTTCTCGAATATCGTAGAACTTAAAGCTCATCCTCTGCAATCACCACCTTTGCAATAAGTACGGGTTTTCCCGGGAACATTCTTCTGAAAACGTCCAATTCCCTGGAAAGGTCGCGGATGTGTCCCCACTCCTCCAAGGCTACCTGATTGTCAACTATGATTAGGTATCGCTCATACTGCGTGTTATTCGCCAAAGTCCACGCCTCCTTTTAGGTATCTGATGAAGTCCTCGGATAGTGATAGGTTGTACTCAGCCGCTTCCATGTGGACAGAGGAAAGTTCCTCGTATTCATATGGGATCCCATTTTGGTCAACCAAAACACCGGTTATAGGGTCATCAATATAGGTCAAAATGTTTTTGCCGGTGCTCTCTGCCGGTATTTTTAATTCGTGCGAGAACCTACCAAATGGGTCCCCGGTTGATACAAGATATTCACAGGACTTCTGTTTGTTTGTTCCTGCCACGGTTAAAGTATATTCATCATCCTCCCTATAAAGATACCTCTTCGCGCCAAGAGTTTTGAATTCGTCAAAAACTCCTTCAAAATCCCAAACTCCTAGTATGCAATCTTTTCCTTTTGGATTCTTAGGCATATACACCTTTGGGTCTTGACCGCGGAATTTAGCTACCCGCTGTATTTTGCGGATAATCTCGGCATTATAACTCTCGAAGTAGTCCTTATGCTTCTCCGGATTCAGAATTTTAACGGAATCGGTATCGGCATAAACATAGTCGGGTCCGCAGGAATAAATTGCGGAGAATAGATTAGCGCGACAGTAGGCCGTAACCCAAACGCCCCACGGGTAGAAGAGGAACCGCTTGATATCGTTGTTGTACCTGTCTAACGAATCCTCAAGATTTGGCTTCCTTTTATCGAATAGGTCGAATACATAATCATATTCTGGCCTGACGATATCTGTAACAATCATACCATATGCGGCGTTGAGCATATTTTTTGCTATCATATATTCTAGCTCCATCCCCTTTACACCTTTTAGTTCGGTCTTTCGTCGATAGAGTTCCAGTACAGCTATGACCAACTGTTTCGGAAGATATCCCTTCTCGTATATTCTAAGATTATCAATTCTCTCCTCGTCCCAATCGTAGAATAGGCGATATGTGAAGTAGTCCTGTTCTGTTATTGTTGTTCTTAATCTTTCGGCATAAACCACACGCCCGTTATCCAGCAAGGGACTCTCTAGTATCTGGCATTTTGAGCTAGATATTGGATGGTCTTGATGGAGTTTCGGTACGAGGTTTGTTACCTCCAAATCGAACATACAACAATAATTTGTTAGGTAATGCAGGAATTCATCACTAGTTATATTTTGGTCAACCAAAGTCGCCTTAGACATTGGGAACTGTTCAAGAAGCATCACCGATGGGTAGGCAGAAGTTAAGTCATACGAGCCAACATGCTCCAACACTTTCCCAACCCACCTATGGTTTGCGTGAGTAAAACCTCCTTGAAAGGCTCTTTTCAGTTGACCGTACTCGGGTCCATCTACGGTCAGTGAGGATATTAGAGTGCGGTATTTCTTCCATCTTCTGAAACATTCTTTTCGACAATACTGACGAACGTAACCAGTGTTTGTTAATGGTATTTTTGTTATATCACCGTCCTGTTCTATTTTTTCCTGAATGTAAGATAGGCAAATCCGGATATCATTCTCACAGTATTTTAGTTCCTTTTTGGTTAGCGGTGTGAGAGGGGTTCGGTAGACCGAATAATCCAAATCGCCAACCATCTTTTCGACTTTATATGTCTGGAGGTCTTTAGCTACTGCCGCGAGTCCACGTCCCCCAGCAAGTTTCAACATACACCGGAACTCGATTCCATCTGAACGTGCATAAACCGGTTTCCGGTCGTCTATTAGAAAAACCTTATCCCAGTCAAACCTTTTTCGGATAAATTGAAACTCATATGGTAGATTGTGAACATATACAGCTAAACGCCTTTCCTCCGATATGTCGAGGATGGCCCTAACAGCTTTTAAGAAATCGGCTAACTCTTCCCACGTTCGCCCAGTTGTCACCATGTTCCAGATACCGAATTGCCAGTGGTACATAATGGCTTGCTTTGTTTTTCCGGCGTAAAATGAAGTTACTTCAATATCGAACGCCGCAGGGATGTTGTAGTATTCGACAGAACGGCGACTATGGATTGTTGGGAAATCGTAAGAAATTAGTCTACGCAGAAATTCTGGCCTAGAAATTAGACCTTCTTCCAGCGTAAACGTTAGCTGTTTCTTCAATGCTATCACCGCTGGTTCCCGCAAATAAACTTAATCTTCTTCTGGCATTCACGAGAAAATTTGCCCTATCCTCTGAAAGACCGCTCTCATACATATCGGCAATTATGCTCTGAACCGTTGATGAACTCAGCCTTGAGCTGGCGGTCGGATCGAATTTTTCATACTCGCTGTAAAGCGACCAAAATTCTTTCCGCTCGTCAATGGTTAATTCGTCTTTCGGTTGACCGGATTCACTTTCTCCGAAAATGCGAATGTCCTGCTCTCGATTGATTTCGCGGATACCCTCTAATGTCGAAGATTGTTCCCCGAAAAATGCTTGATACCTCGCGATTTCCTGAAGGAGGAGGTTACGGCGGTCTTTAAGGGGGCGACCCTTCCCAATTTGAGAAGCGGGGATGTTTTTCAGATTGGCTTGCTCCAATTTATCAAGAGCATAAGAGTATTCCCCAGCTGCTTCAATCTGAGCTTTTCGGATGGCGAGACCTCGCTTGAGGATGTTTACATAGCGAGAAAGCTCTTTAATACCGCTTTCAGTTCCTTTTGTTTTTGCGATATCTTCAAAAGCCATTTCTGCTACGATTTCATACTGAGGGCGTCTAGCCATTTTTTCACCTTCTTTTTATAAGAAAATTGGGAGGGGTTGGATGCCCCTCCCGCGGGTTTGGTTGACCGGAACGTCAGATGATTTCGACGTTGACCAGATTGTTGCCGCCCTTGGTCTTGCCCATGGTGAAGCAGACTTCGACACCGCCCTCGGCGGCCAGGTCGATGCTGGCTTCCTCAGCGGAGGAGTAGCCGTCCATCCAGGCACGGCAGACCTTGGTGAACACGATGCCGGCGTTGTAGTAGTTGTCGGGCAGTTCCTTGAACACAAGGACTGCGTAGGTGTCGGCCTCTCCGGTCGATTCGTCGATGATGGGCCCGCCGTTCTTATCGAACTTGGGGGCGAAATCAAAGGCCACGATGGTCAGGGTCTGACCCACCACATCCTCGGTTTCCAGCTTGGTGCGGCCGGACTGGAGCTTGCAGAGTACGGTTGCGTCCTGAGCGATTTTCTTGAACTTAGACATTGTTTTTTCCTCCTAAAATTTGTTTTTTATTTCTGTCAACCGAAGTTGATTCAGACGGATTTGGACTGAACGGGCTGGTCCCAGCAGGCGGTGCAAACTTCCTCGCGGATGGTGTACTTATTGCATCCGAAACTGCAATACCGCGTCTTGGTGTATCCGTAATCATGGGGGCAGAGGTAGACGCCGCCGCAGAAATTTTCTCCCACCGCATCGGGATAATCCTGCTTCGCTTTTTCGCGGCAGGTGAGCGGTTTTTCGATACTCAGTTGCTGGATCTGCCACTGATGGAACGTGGGCTTCGTGATTTTTTTCTCGGTCTGGTTGACCGAATCGGTATCGCTGTACTCTCTGAACCAGCAGTCTTTACACGTTATTGACTTGTTGACTTCACCTGGACAACCGTCTTCGTAGTCAAGGTCAAGTTCACCGGGACAGAACCGCTTCCAAATCTCTTCATCAGTGAAGTTCTTAAATCGGGGCTCGTCCTCCCTGAGCTTATCGAGAAGTGTGAATTTTTTCTCGTGGTTGACCGAACTTTTCAGGTTCAACAGAGCGTCGAGAGCGCAGGCGGTGTTTATCATCAAGTCTGAGAGATTTTTTACGTTGAAGCTCTCTTCATTGATGAAGAACTCGGACGCAAGTCCGACCACATCATCCATCCACTCCTGCCTGATTTCTTCTACTTCCGAAGAATTTTTTTCGGGGGTCGAATTTTTTTCGATGGGGTTATTTTTTTCGGGGGTCGAATTTTTTTCGGGGGTGCCGAAAAGTACAGCGGCCAAATTGGGCACAGCTTTGAGATTGGCCAGATGAGCAATCAGCTCATTCTGAGCAACGAATAGATTGTGCACCAACTCTTCAGTGCGTTCCATTGCGGTCAACCGAAACATCTCCTTTAACGATTTGATGATTTAGTGATTTAACGATTTAGCGATTTAGTGATTTAGCGAACTACTGATTTAGCGATTTAACGAACTACTGATTTGAATGACTAAATCAGTAGCGATTCAA
>JAEIGA010013931.1_pt1 | contig 12223 bp, 36 predicted proteins | sample 9270691 | NCBI WGS metagenome assembly JAEIGA01 (sample SAMN17057246, study PRJNA624740) | gut metagenome | biome: biome; isolation source: fecal sample | host: Bos grunniens | place: China: Xizang | collected 2019
GTAGCCTTCTGCGCCGTGATTGTACAAGACAGCCCTGATGCTCCCGGTGTAGCCGCAGTCGATCGTCCCATCGCTGGTGATGCCCTTTGCCATTAGGGAACTCTTGCTTTTGACTAGGCCGACATATCCTGCCGGGATCGCGACGTGAACTCCTGTGTCGAAAATGATCGTGTCGTTCGGGTGGACCCATGCGCCATCTCTTGCTCGCAGATCCAGCCCTGCATCTTCTGCGTGGGCACGTTCGGGAACATATGCGCCGGGGTCAAGTTTCACTTTCATTCTTACTACCTCCTGCTTTCTTCTGCTTGCCTTTCTGCTCTCCTGCTTTCTCCTGCTTTCCGAAGAGTTCATACTCTCCTGCATACGGAGTGATCTCTATCTCGACTCGTGGGTGCTCTTTGTCGTAGTAGACTCTGCTTCCGTCGGTGCTCGCTATGATGTCTCTGTTGTCATCCGCTAAGATCCTGCACTTGACGAGCGTGTCGTGGATCGCTTCCTCCAGATTGGTCTTGTCCACTCTTCTTCGCGTCGGCATATAGAATATGCACTTGACATTGACCGGGTAGTCGATCGGCTCTCTGGGCATTGGTCGCAGATACCATGCGGCAGCGTCCTCAAAGTCCCTGTAGGCTTGCGACGGCAGGATGAACGGGCGTCCTGTCCTGTTGGTCGCGATGACCTGACTGTTCTTCTTGGTGATCGGTGCTTGGCAAATGGTGTACTTATATGTCACGGCATCCTCCGTATCATCACAACGAGCAGATGATATATGGCCCTGGCCATCGCGTGTACACATCGGTCCTGCCATATGTCCGTCCTGTTCGCCGTTCTTTCTAGGACCTCTTCCATGTTGGAGAGGTCCTTTATCAGTTCCTGCTTCACTGCTGGTCGCTATCTGACAGGTCGTCGATGTGGTCGTTAAGGTTTTCGATCGTCTCTTGGAAAGCCTCTTGCATATTGTCTGGCAGGGCGTAGCCCATGCCCTCAAGAATGCCGAGCAATCTTTTCATCGTTGAATGTTCTTTGATCGTCATTTTCTGCTCTCCTCCTGCTTTCCTTTTCTTTTTCTCTTGGCGTTGTTCATACGCATAGCAGCTTCTGTATCCGTCGATAACACCCATGAGGCGCGAACAATATACGAGCTGTGATGATATAGCAGTTCCATGCTCACATATGTTGCAATTACCGCGCTCCGCTTCTGTTGGATCTCGTCCCACTTACATCCCTCCCATGAGGAAGTCGCATCGGTCGCGGAAATACTCTGCCATCTCTTTGAGCGACTTGATCTGCTCCTTGCACTCCGCCATTCCGTCAGCGTAACCCTTCTCGTACTGCTTTCTGTCGTATGCGAGGGCCTTGAGCAGTTCGTCCTTGTCAACATTCACACCGACTTCAACGCATCCTCTTACGACCGCAGCCTCCAGTTCCGACTGCAATGCATTGCTGATCTGCTCGCTGAAGTCCAGTTCTATCGGTGACTTGTACATCAGTTCTCCCCCTTGTGATACGGAGAATACGTTTCTGCTGCGGCCTCGATCATTTTGATCGCCTCCTCGTCCTCCACAAAGAACGGATCTCGTTTTGATGCATAACCGTTCAGAAGGAACTGCCAGAAGCGCATATCCGGGCACTTGGCCCAGGCCGCTGCTAGGTGGTTGCAAAACGGATATATCCTGCTTTCTGCTCTCATAGTCAACTCCTCTCGTCATTAGGCCACCAGCCCCAGCTCACATCTCCTGTCACGCTGTTGCGGAGCACTTGTACCGTGCAGTTTGGGTAGGTCTCTTCTTCGTCAAAGATCGCCGCGTGGACTTCAATGATCTCTCCCTCGTTCATAGTTCCTCCGCCTCCTGTTCGACTATCTTAAGAACTTCTTCTTTGAATTGGTCGATCATCTCGCTTAAGACATCGCTTGGAATTGGTGGATGGTAAAGACTGTCTACCCTTAGCCGCATAACGAACGGCTCTGAAATTGGGACCAGTCTTCCGGGTAGTACCTTTTCGTGGCGCAGTTCCAGCGTGTACTGCTCACAGCTCATAGTTCATTCCTCCACTCCGCTTTCCTCTACCTTCTCGGCTGGCGCATAGACAAGGCAGTTGCCGTTTGCGTCCAGCAACTCCGCAGATACGCGGAGCTTGCCGGACACCATGCGGTAGATGATCGCGCTGACTTTCTGGTATCGGATGCCGTTGTACATGACAGGCCCTCCCTCTCGGAGGGCCTTTTTTAGTTTGTCGTTATCCATGCTTAAGGTCGAAACTCAGATACATGGCGCTGGACAGCGAGTTTACCAGCGTCTCGTCGGTGGTCAGGTCGTTGCGCCCGATCATCATGAGCATCCCGTGCAGCATCTCGTGGAACAGCGTCTGCTCCTGCATCTCCGGCGCGGCATTCTTGTTGACCCTGATCTCCGCGCGGAGATAGTCGATCTGCCCGAAGTGCGTATCGACGTCGAAGTGGTCCTCGCACATGACCACACTATGCGGTATTCCGCAGATGTTTACTTTTTCTGGGAGCATCGTCTCTCCTCCTCATCTTCGTAGTGCGCCAGCTTGCGGAGAGCCTCCTGCAAGATCTCCGCGAATGGCCCATCTTGTCGTGCCAGTACGATCTGAGGCTCTCCATCAGACCACAGGCCGCTCGCTCTAGTCAGTCTCATGTCTCCGCCTCCTCTTTCAGCCAGTCGATCCATGCTTTTTTCCCCCGTGGGCCGTATGCTCTCCCAGCAGTTTCAGCGCCCCACACCCACTCCGCCAGTTCCTCGTCGGACATGGCGCGGATGCGGTCGGCGTTGGTCTGCGGCTTCGGAACACTCGCCATCTCCCATTCGGAGCAAAGAAGCGTATCCCCAATCCATTTGCTAAACCGTCCGCAATACGGCTCCTCTTTACCCCGCATTGAATGAGCGTAAATACAGAAGCGGCAGTTTTTGCAAGCCCTGTCCATCACTCGCCCCCCTCTGCCGGGATGACGGTGCGCGCCCTTGCAAGGTCTGCGATGCTGAGATAGCCGTGATACCGCTCGTCGCCGCGCATAATCAGATACAGCTCGTCCCGGTCGATCAGATCCCCATGCTCCGGGAGCGGAGCGGCCTGATAAGTATTGCCCCACTCGTCGATGACCCGACCGTCAGGGTGCAGGACCAGCACCCGCACATGGTCTTTCGGCAGCTCCATGCCCATGATTAAGATACTCATGCTCACTCCTCCTCTGCCTTAAACGAGCATGACGGCGTTGGCGTGTACAGCGCATCCTTGATGTCACGCTCATGCCGATAGGTCAAACTCAAAAGATGGCTTATCAAATCACGCTTGACGCTGAACGGCGTTTCGATTACCAAAATGTGCATGATAAAATCGGTAATCTGCTCGTCATATGTCATCTCTCTTACTGCTTCGCTCATGCTCACTCCTCCTCTGTCGGCTCTGACGGAACGGCTTGCGATCTGTACATAGTCAAATACTGCTCCATCTCGTTTGGCTGAATCGTGTTCCACAGAAATGCGTGGAATTTTTCTTTCCGTACCAGTTCCTCGATTGCATCGGCGGCTCGCAGATAAGGCTTGCGCTCAAAATCAAACATCTGCTCCGCCGCAAGCTGTCTCAGTTGCTTAATCAGATCTTCATACATCGGTTTTTCCTCCTACTTTTCTCCATAAGCGCAAAAGTAATTGTCTTTAACGCGAAACGGGCATCCTTGCCGTTCCGTCCCGCCGCAGTCACACTTGTAATCTTCTGGATCACGGTGGCGGCAGTCCTTGCACAGCACCACGGTCCGCAAATCCTTTTCGGCAAGCGCATCAGCATATCCGGCGTTGTAGCCATCCTGATACGCTCGGCTCAGATCGTCCGCGATGTTATCGATGTTGATCTCTTCTCTCATGTTCGCTCCTCCTTCGGCGACTCACCGCACTGCTCAACGCATTCAAGCCGTTTTATTTTTCTTCGGTCGATAAAATCCGTGATCAGATTGTGCTTATAACAAACTGCATGGCCGAAGTCCGCATCTTTTACTGGCTCGTCCATAATGTGGAAATAAGAACAGTCTTTGCACAACATCGTCAGCCCTCCTCTGCGGGGATGATAGTGGGTGCGTATTCCATGATTGCTTCGATTGCGTTGTTCCAGCCCGCTCTGTAGATGGATCCGTCATCAGGGCCGTCGACCGCAATAAACTTATGATTGGCAATCTCGTCCGCGTCGATCAGGCGACCGTGCGGTGGGACGGGGATCAGAGGGCAATCCTCTGGCCTTTGCAAGATCCGTACCGCCTTGACAAGCGCCCTGCATACGCTCCATTCGCCGTTGTAGCACACGCACTCGAAGCAGTTCTGCGGCATCTCCATGCCTTTGATGTAAACTCCCATGCTCACTCCTCCTCCGGCGGCTCCGGCAGCGTCATCCGCTCCGGCAACTTCATCCATGCGTAAACATTCGTCTGATAATACCCCGTTTCGCTGTCGTAGTCGAACCAGCCGCCAACGCCCTTGTACTGTTTCGCCGGGAAGTCGTACTTGTCGATCTTGCTCAAGTCTTCCGCGTATGTCCCGACGTCATATCCGCACACAGAGCCGTAGAGCAACTTGCAGACGAGATACTGCCCGTTCGGCGGCTGCTTATCTTTGCACAATGTCCACCGCATTCTATTGGCGAGTTCCTCGATCGCGTCGGCGGCTTTGATTGCGACTGCCCTGTCCATGATGCACGGTACCCATTCTGCAGCCTCTCTCAGCCGTTCTACCAGTTCTTCATACATGGTCAGCCCTCCACTTCTCTACCCATTTACGCCATCTTTCAATAGCCGCTTCTCGACTAAGGCAGTACGACACACGCGGGAATTTGTTGCTTGGCGTGGAATCGGTTATGCCGTGTACACCATCATCTATACAGGCAGACGCGCAGCCAGCATCCCACCCAAATTCAAATCCGTCCACGATAGTGTGCATGACATAGGCTTTCTTTCCGCAGATAGGGCAGTTTGGCTCAATGTATTCCATCTGCTCCTCCTCTCATATCCGCGCCGCAGTTGGGGCAGAAATGCGTCTCAATCTCGTTCTCAAAAGAACACAGAGAGCAAACACACCGTTCCCACCCCTTGCGTCTTTTCCACTTCGCCCTCACCACTTCCCGCACGCCGGCGGCTGGAATCTGCGCGAATTGAGGACAAATGTCATCGCAATGCATCAGATCACATACTGTTGGGCTCTTACAGACACCGCACCATCCGCAGATGATCTTCTGTGCCGCTTCTTTCTCGATGTACTCTACCATCTCCGCCCCTCCAATCTTGCTATGCACTCTCGCACCAGTTTTGTCAGTCTTGTCAGCACCACGGCGCAGTACGCGATGCCAAACAGGGCGACGATCAATAATGCAGTTGTCATGTCTCCTCCTCAAAGTGATATCGCGTCACGGCAACAGCGTCCTTATCTGCCCAGACAAATCTATATTGTTTTGCGTGACTTCTCTTGTTGTTTGCGCATTCCGACGCGTGCCCTAGGTTGACCCCATATTTTTGGCAAGCATCTTTTAGCGATTGATGCACAGAAATTGGCCGATTGTCTTTGTACACAATTACTTTTTTTCTGTTATTCGCGACCCTTCCTGCATTTTTCTTTGCTGCCATTTGCGCTCCTCGCAAGTGATTCCTAACCGAATTTGGGTTTTCCCACTGTTCGTCAAAAGTTGCCCAGCGGAGATTCTCGGCCCTATTGTCTGCTCTGTTGGCATTGATGTGATCTACCGTTGGCTTGCCATCCGGGTTTGGAACTAACGCAATAGCAACAAGCCTGTGCGCTTTTACGGTTTTCCGAACTCCATCAACGCAAAGTACATAATAGAAATATCCATATTTGTCTTGGGCCGGTTTGATTTCTCTCTGACTTCTCACACTATAGACACGGCCATCACTCGAAACGAGATAATCATTCGGGAACACCGACGCTGGTTTCCATTCGCATTGCTTTTCAGCATAAATTTCAGTTTCCTGTTTCTTCATCTCCAAAGTGCATCCTCATAACGGAAACAGCGTCCTTCTCAATTTCCGATGACCACTTAGCCGTTCCTTTTCCATTCACTTCTTCCCAGCAGAGTTCAAAGCCTCCTTGCCCGGAAAAAAGTCCGCCCAGAGTCGGTGTGTTGTCGTACTGTGCAGAGATCCGCTTGCAGAGCCAAGACCAGAACGGCCTCGCGATCGAATTGCCCTGGAGCCGATACCGTGCGCTGTCCGACAGCGGCTTTACCTTGCCGTCATACTTCCCGTACTTGCTCCATCCAACTTCATGAATTATTTGGCTTATTCTAGACTTGCTCACGCCATAAATTTCTGCCAGTTTCTTTTGCGTAATGCCAGTCCATTCGTAAAGAAACGCGATATCATCCCGCAGATCCGGGTCCAGTTTCGTAGCCTTTGTGTCTAGACCAGTCTTATACAGCCCATCTTCCCTTGCTTTTTTCGAGTTTTCTGCCGCCGTAAGAAGCTGGAGGTTTTCAATCCTGTTGTCCTGCTTGTCATTGTTTATGTGATCGATCACATACCCATCTGGTATCATGCCATGTACAGAGATCCAAATGATCCTGTGTACTCTGCACTGTAATTTCGTTGTTCCGTTTCTGATGCTTACGACGCGATATCCGCTAAGTTCCGTACCGACAAGTTCCTTCGGGCTGTTGTATGGGCACCCACCAGGCCCGCGCGTTGTATACACTTTCCCCGTTCGCGGTTCTGCGATGATGTTCCCCTCTGCTAAATTCCAAGCAATGTACTCGTCTTTTGTCATTTGAGAAACATCCCACTTTTTTTCACTTGGGAATCCTTGTAAACGCTCACATTCGAGCGGCGTGAGCCTCCGCACTACGCTCGTTTGGTCACTCATGATCGGTCTCTCCTTTTCCTGTGCGGTCAGCGTCGTTGCTGTACCGTCTGTTGTTATCCCGTTGTGGCCCTTGCGGTCGCTCATGCATATCGGCTCGGTCGCTATGATCTCCCGCTCCTTTCCGTTTCTCGCTCCGGGGCCTTTGTAGTAACTCGCGTCTATCGTCTGGGAGGTTTCACCCCCCCATAGCACGCTTTCATCCTGTGTTTCATTTGTCTCCCTGATGCACACCATCATCATCTCGCACGTTGTCTGAAGCGTCGTGCATACCCCTTCCCCACATCGGGTGGAGGTGTTGCGTGGGGCAAGTGATAAACTTGCCGTCAAACGGCATCGCTTCTATGTTCTTCATGCTGAGTCTCCCTTATTACTACCGCCGGGGGGTGCGCTCCGCTTGCGAGTGGATGGCAGCACTCCCCCCAAACTGGGTGACTGTAGTTCGCCTTGTGCGTGATCTGCGTCGTGTCAAACGGCAGAACTTCAACGATCAACACTTCACCCCCCCCATGACTGGCGCGGAGCGTGTCGCCTTGCTCGCTCTCGCGCCATTTGCCGAAACCCGGCTCAATGTATGTCTTTCTGTTTTTCATGTTCCACCACTATCGCTGTGTAGTCCGTCACTCGGTTTTGATGGTCTCCCGCAATGGTCGGGGCAATGCCCCCCCCGCCGTTGCCTCTGGCATCGTAAACAAGGACGATCGGTATCCCCTCACCGCTCGTATTCAAAGTGCGCGATACCCCCCCCGTCACGAGCTGGTTATATGCGTCAAATCCAATGCAGATCTCGTTTCTCATGTGTTCACTCTGACCACCGCGCCGCAGTTAAGGCTAAATCCGCCGTTTGGCTTTGCTTGGAGCGAGGTCTGCACCTCCCCCTCTGTTGCGTTCCGGCAGTCCACGCTCAACGCTCGATCTGCTCCTCCAGAGCCGCTTTCAGTTCCGGCGGCAGTTCCTTCCCGCGTCTCTCCGCTCGGGTGAGTATACCTTGGCAAGCTCGCGGCGAAAGACGATACTTCGGGTCCGGCGTCTCCTCCAAGATCTCCGACAGTTTCGTCGGCTGTGGCGTCCTCGGTTTCTCTCCGATATTGAGGGTCAAACAAAATTTCTGCCGCTGTATATCCTGTGAAGTCACAAAGCACACATAGTCTTTTTCGTCTTTGCGGTACGCCCCACCACTGTGCGTCGTGAAGCCTGTAAGCCAAGGAAAAGGGAACTCCGTCCGCTCCCACTCCATATAGCGCCCCGGCTTTGGGCCACTTGCCCTTGTCAGGCAGAGGCACATCAGGGGCGTTCGGCTCGCAGACCCGGACGAACTCCGTGAGGACCGCTTGGAAGTCTTTGCCGCCGTTTGAGGAGAAGATTCCGGGGACATTTTCGAAAATACAGTATCTTGGTCTAAGAGACTGTACTGGCCTTCCATGATCTCGTTCATTCTTTCGCATCTCCTTGATAATTCTGATCTGCTCCATGAACAGCCCGCTTCGCGTGTACTCCAGTTCATGCCCACATTCCGGGCAAACAGTTTCCTCCGCGTTTCCAACGGCTTTCCATCCGCAGACGGGGCAAGCCTTGCTCATCCCGTTGCGTTTCCCAGCCACGCTCAGGTCTTGGCACGGGGAGCCTCCGCTTATGACATCGACTGGCTCGATCTCCGCGCCGTTGATCTTTGTGATGTCGCCCAAGTGTCTCATGTATCAGCCCTCACCAGCCTCTCCAGCGCAACGGTCAGGTTGCTGACCGCCTGTGTGTCCAGAATGTGCGTGTGCTCCAGCTCCCGGAGCCTCTTGCGTGTGCGGTCGATCAGGATGTCCAGCTCCTCCGGATCCATGCGGCCCTCCAGAACGTGTCGGATGTACTTGGATTTGTACAGCCGCCCGATCGCGGTCTTATCATCGTGGTATGTCACAGTTTGTACTCCTCTCCATCCGGCGTCCGAAGTTTGATGTCGTATCGCTCCTTGCGCGGCACGTAGTATTTGCCGCAAGCGTTCTTGAGCGCCGTTTCGATCTTGTGTTCTGCGTACTCGTCATCGCCGCGTTCTAACGACTTTACCTCGTCATACTTTTTCTCGAAGTAGTCGTGGAATTGTTTTTGGCGCTCCGGGCCGAATCCGTAGAACTCATGCAACGTCAGCATCATCGTGTCGAGCATCGCCTGTTGCGTGTAGGCGAGAACTTTCATAGTCCACAGGGTCTTCCGCGTCTCCTCCCGCTTGACATAAGCGTTCGCGGTCTGCGATCCTTTCTTGATGCCCCTCTTCATGTCTCCTCCTCAAAGTTCGCTGGGCAGTTCACGCCGATATACCGATCAGGCCACGGGATCACATCGCTTGTGATGTTGCATCGCCCGGTACTGCGGGAGAAGTATTTGCACAGGCCGCAGTACACATGGGGTGTCCCTTTCTTGTCGATCGGGAAGTACACATCAACGGTGATCGTGCCGTGGACATAACTCTCTACGCCTGTCTCAAACATCGTCGTCGTCCTCCGCCCCGAAGAAATATTCCTCGAAAAATCTCCTGTTGTCTGCTTCGTCAACTGCCGCGCCGATTATCGCGCTCGCGGACAGGATGATGATCACAAGTAAAGCCAGCACAAGCATCCACCCATATTCAAGAATCATGCTCCACCTTCGCTTTCCAGATGTCCGAGAGGAAAACGGAGAACAGGATCATGAGTGCGATCAGACTGATGACCTCGCTATTCGCTAGGAAAAGAAGGCACGGGATCCAGTATCTCATGTTTCCGCCTCCCCATACTTGGCCGCAGTATCGCGGCACCGCCGGATGTACTCGATGCACATCCGCTCGGTCTTTGCCACGTACACAGGCTGGATCTCGCCACGGATCGGTGTGCTGCCGCTCCTGTAGACTTCCCAGCGGCCAAATTCGCTGTTGAATTTGTGACCATACTGTGATAATATGTTCATGGGATCTCCTTCCCGCCGTCTGCTGCCACAGGCGGCTTTTTTTATTTGACGCGCAGTCTCTTCTTCGTTTTGCGCGCATTCTGGATCAGGAAGTGCCTCACATCCACGCCGTCGCGCCGATATGCTTTCAAAGCCTCGTACTCATTTTTCATGGCCTTGTAGCGTTCGCATTCGCTCCAGCAGAGCGTGTGCCGCTCTTCGCAGTCCTTGCATGGGGAAGATATCATCTAAGCCTCCAGTTCTCGTTCGGGGCGCGGAAGCGGTAGCCCTTGCTCCGCTCATACACTCGTCCGCCCAGGGCCTCGTCCAGCTCCAGCAGTTTCTTGATCGGCATCTCCGTTGAGATCACCGTTCGAAGCGAGATATCGTTGTACCTCGCGTTTAGGATCTCAAATGCGAGCCGGATGTCCGGGTCGTTCGCTGACCCCTTTAGGAAGTCATCGATGTACAGGACCTGTACCTTTTTGAGCTTGTCGAGCGGTTCCTCTACATCGCTTGTGTTGATCGCTGCTTTCAAGGCTCGGCTCTCGTCCCGCCATCTCATGTAGTAGACATCCTTGCCTCGGTCGATCAGCCTTGAGCAGATAGCCGTGCAGATGTGGGTCTTTCCGCTCCCGCTCTGCCCCGCGATGTAGAACCAGCCGCTGTCTTCCTCCGCGTACTGCATCGCAGACTTTTTGATGCTTGCTCTCTCGGCGTCTGGCGTCTCGTAGGCATCGAAAGTGTATCTGCGGAGCATATCCTCCATACCGCTCTTTCTGATCCTGCGGAGAGACCTCCGTTTCGCCATGCAGGAGCATTCTCGCCCATACCAGAGGCCATCCTTTTTGTATGAGATGTGCCCGGTGTTCCCGCAGATCTCGCAGTCCACCCCGCCGAGTCCGTAGTCATCAAGGGTCGTTGTCGTAACGGACCCCCGCGAATCTGCCGCCGCTTTCTGGAGGATCGCAAGCAGTTCCTCCTGTGTCATGTACTCCTCCTCGATCTTTTTCTTTATATATTTCTTTTTCTTCTATCTCTATCTCTTTCTCTTTCTCTGCGTTACCAAAGTGTTGCGTTTGCGTTACATCGGTGTTACATTGTAACGCTTGCCTCGCTCTGTACTCTCGGACGCGCTGTGTAGATGCCGTTTCGCTCCCCGTATTCGCGATCGCCCAAGGGAACTTGAACGTGATACCGTCAGACTCGACAAGTCCTACATTCAAGAGATATTGGAGCGCCGTAGCGACATCATCTGGATCCTCGTCGATGTCGAGCGCAAATTCCTTCGCGGCATCATCTTCAAGGCCGATCCACTTCAAAATGCCGTCTTTTGAGATAGAGAGAAGCTGGAGTTTGAGATAGATGATGACATAAGTGTCACCCTTGTCCATTCTGCGGAGTTTCTTGATGCGCTTGCTGGAGAAAAAGCCGTCTTGCAGTTTGAGCCAAAAGTATCGTTTACTCATCGCACCAATTCTTCCCAAAGACCAGCCGGAAGTCTTCGACCGTCCACCCGTAGTGCGCCATCGCAACGCCTTGCGCGAATACTTTGAGCGTCCTCGCAACATTCGGGTCGTACTGCGCCCCATGCCGACCTTCGTGGCAATCCTCATGGCACAGAGATACCCATAATCCGTATCGCTTTGACTTGCTACGGTAAGGTCCGCCAAAGACTTCGTGGCGGTCTAGTTTTCTATCCGTTCGCCCGCACAGGAAGCATCTTGTGTGGTCATCCTGTAGGATGGACGGGGCGTAATCAGAACGGAATGTCGTCAACGTCATCTCCGTCCAGCTCTTGGAAGTGTTCGGCAGACGGGGCGATGTCATTCTGCTTTTTGCCCTCGCCGAAGTAGGCGTTATCCACCTGGACCTCCCAGCTCGTGCGGTTGTTGCCATTTTTGTCCTGCCATTTTCGGGATTGGAGCCGCCCGGACACCACCACCATGCTGCCCTTGCGGAAATACTTGTTTACGAACTCAGCCGTGCTGCGCCATGCGGTGCAGTCGATGAAATCGGTCTGCTTCTCGCTGCCGAAGTCGCGCTCGCAAGCGATCGTGAAGGACGCGACAGCGTTGCTCGTCTGCGTGTATCTGAGTTCCGGCTCCTTGGTCAGTCGGCCCATAACAACGATGTGGTTCAGCATTCGTCTTCCTCCTCAAAAGCGGCGATCGCGATCTGCTCGTAGTAGCAAGCGGGCATTGCCTCGCAGATCTTGATGGCGATGTCGAGCACATTGAAGGTCGCGTCCGCTCCGCGCCGATCGATGTCCGGCGTGGCGGGGCGATCGGTCCCCCGCACGTCGATGCGCAGGCGTTCCACGGTGAGACGCCCGTCCTGCGCTGGCTGCGCCGTGACGACGGCGCGGACGCTGCCGCGTTAGCTCAGGAACTTCAACTTGGCGAAGCGACCGTCAAAGACATTTTGGCTCAGCTGGCTCA
>JAEIGA010013932.1_pt1 | contig 12223 bp, 11 predicted proteins | sample 9270691 | NCBI WGS metagenome assembly JAEIGA01 (sample SAMN17057246, study PRJNA624740) | gut metagenome | biome: biome; isolation source: fecal sample | host: Bos grunniens | place: China: Xizang | collected 2019
AGTGCTGTACCACAAAGAATACTGGAAATTCTGTGTGGCGCTGGCCATTCCCGCGGTATTCCACAACCTGTCTGACCTGATCCTGGGACAGAGCGACCAGGTCATGCTGCAGCAGATGCTGGGCGATGCCACGGTAGGCCATTACGCATTGGCCTGGACCTTCGGCAATTTCCTGTTCATCATTTTTGGCGCATTGAACCGTACCTGGTGTCCTTTCTTCTTTGACGAGATGAAGGAAGGCAAGCAGGAGGCCATGATGGAGAAAACCCGGAATTTCCTGGAGCTGTTTACCATTCTGGCCTGCGGTTTCATCCTGCTGACTCCGGAAGTTTACCATGTTTACGCATCCCGGGAGTACTGGAGCAGTACCATGGTAATTCCTCTGTTTGTGGCCAGCTACTATATCAACTTCCTGTGTACGTTCCCGGTAAATTATGAGTATTACCATAAGAAGACAAAGGTGGTTGCTGCGGTTACCATCTCCTCTTCGCTGCTGAATGTAATGCTGAATTATGTGCTGATCCGTGCTGTCGGTATGCCCGGTGCCGCTCTGGCCACCGCCATTTCTCACGGCATTCAGCTGTGTCTGCATCATCTGTATTGCCGGAAACTGGGACAGGGCAGCTATCCTTTCCCTGTTAAGGTTTGGGCAAAGTATGCGATGGCATTCCTGCTGGTAATGGCGTTTGTTTATGCGATGCAAGGTTCCTGGCTTCTCCGCTGGGGCTTTGGCGCTGTGCTGGGAATCTTTGAACTTCTGCAGATCAGAAAGCGGAAGGTTCTTATCTGATATCCCTGGTAAAATATCTTGAAAGTGCCGGAGCGATGCTCCGGCGCTTTTTGTGTGTCTATGGCGGTTTCTGTCGTTTTGGGTAGAATTAAGATTGATTTAAAGTAGAGAATATGGTATTCTTTAGGAAAGAAATAAGATAAAGGAAGAGATCTCCTATGAAAATTTTAGCGGTTGGCGCGCATCTGGATGATATCGAGATCGCCTGTGGCGGTACACTGGCCAAAGCAATCAGGAATGGTCATGACGTAAAAGTGCTGATTATGAGCAAATCCGGCTATACCAATAAGGAGGGCAAGATGCAGCGTTCTGATGAGCTTGCTGTGGAAGAAGGCATGAACGCGCTGCATATGCTTGGAATTCAGGACATTGAGATTCTTGATTTTCCCACAAAGGACATTCCCTTTGTGTCTGATGTTGTCAATGCCATTGATATCTGCATGGCGGCCTATAACCCGGATATTATCTTTACACACCATCCCTTCGATACCCATCAGGCTCATGTAGGCGTCAGCAACGCTACCATAGCCGCGGCACGCAGAAAGAATACTGTGTTCTTCTATGAGCCCATTACTCCCTCCGGACGGTCCTATGTGGCATTCAAGCCGGGTCTCTATGTGGATATTGAAGATACCATGGAGCAGAAAAAGGCATCTCTCCGGGAACATAAGTCTGAGTATAACAAATTCGGTGCGGAAGACTGGGTGACCGGTATTGAATGCCGCTGTGGTTTCCGTGGCTATGAGATCGGTAAAAAATACGCCGAGGCATTTGAAATCCTCCGGCTGGAAATGGGGTTTGGAGCACAGTGCAGTATTCTGTAACACCGCAATATGTTTTTCAGGAAGCCGCTTTTGTTGAGAATTACAGGTATTTTGAGTCCTGTTTTCAGCGGCTTTATCCCAACTATCGGGTATCCTATTCCTTCAAGACAAACTATACACCCTATATCTGCAATCTGGTGAAAAATCTGGGCGGCTATGCCGAAGTCGTATCCATGATGGAATATACCCTGGCAAAAAAACTGGGCTATTCCGATGACAAAATCATCTTCAACGGTCCCAGCAAGGAAGAGTTTCCGAACTGCATCCTGAATGTGGACAATCTGGACGAACTGGCAGAGGCACCCAATCAGAAACTGGGCATCCGGGTCAATATCGATGTGGGCCAGGGCTTTGTCAGCCGTTTTGGCATTACTGATCTGGATGAAGCATTCCGGATGGCCGGTGACCGGATCGTTGGTATTCACTGTCATATCAGCCAGGCCAGATCTCTGGAGGCCTGGGAAAAGCGCACCAGAACCATGCTGGAAATTGCTGACCGGTATTTCCCGGAAGGGAAACTGGAATATATCGATCTGGGCAGCGGCATGTATGGTGACATGGCACCTGCGCTGAAGGATCAGTTCAGCAATGTACCTACCTATGAAGAGTATGCTGCCGTTACCGCAGGTCTGGTGGCGGAACATTTCCGGGGTCGCCACTGTCCGATTTTGTTTACGGAGCCCGGAACGACACTGATCAACCGCTACATTGACTTTGTGTCCAAGGTTATCAGCATCAAGGAGATCCGCGGAAAAACCTTTGTGGAACTGAACTGCAGCAAGCATAACTTAGGTGAGATTTGCGAACTGAAGAAGCTTCCCATTACCGTGATCCCTCAGGGCGGTGAGCAGCGTGAAATTGTGGACGGAGAACTGGTTGGTTATACCTGCCTGGAGCATGATGTTGTCTACAGGGGATTTACCGGAAAGCTGGCAGTAGGGGATATTATCGTCTTTGGAAACGTAGGCGGATATTCTCTGGTCAGCAAGCCTCCCTTCATTCGTCCCCAGTGTCAGATGGTTACGGAAACAGGAGTTGTCATTAAAAAGAAAGAAACTTTTGATGAGGTGTTTCAGACTTATGCGTGAGGTTACTGTACTTATCACTGCCTGCGGCAATGTTTATATGCCCGGAACGGCGGCAAGTTTAAAAAATAACGGTGAACGAGAAATTCGTCTGATCGGTGCAGACATGAATCATGATGATACCATCCTGCAGATGTTCGATCTGTATTACCAGGTTCCCCGCGGTGATGACCCTTCTTATGCAGATGTACTTCTGGATATCTGCAAAAAAGAGCGTGTGGATGTGGTGATCCCCATCATGTCTGTGGAATTGGAAGTATTGGCAAAAAATGCAGATAAATTTAAGAACGCTGGTGTTGCGCTGTCTGTTTCCGGTCTGGAATCTCTGAAGATTGCCAATAACAAGCTGGCTTTGTTTGAATATATGCAGGCAAACGACATTCCGACGCCCAAATTCTGCTGTGTGAATTCCGTGGAGGATGTTGACCGGGCGATTGAGCAGATTGGTGTTCCTGTGGTATTCAAAACCAACGAGGGCAGCGGCAGCCGCGGTATGCGGATCATCGACCCCAGCAAGTCCCGCTTCGACATTCTGTTCCATGAAAAGCCTACTTCTGCCTATGTTACGCTGAAGGACTTCAAGGAGACGCTGCAGGAAGGCGACATGCCTCCTATGATGGCAATGGAATATCTGCCCGGACATGAGTATACTGTGGATATGCTGTGTGAGAACGGCAAGGTGCTCTACAATATGTGTCGCAGAGGTCTGAATGTGCAGACCAGCATCATTCTGGACGGTGTGGTGGAGGATAAGCCGGAAATTACCGGCCTGTGCGCCATGGTTGCGGAAAAGCTGAAGCTTACGGGCAATATCGGCTTTGACGTGAAGGAGCGTGCCGACGGTACTCCTGTGATTATGGAGTGCAATCCCAGAGCCACTGCCGGTGTTTCGGAATTTACCGCTTCCGGTGTGAATCTGCTGTATCTGAATGTCAAGCGCTGCCTGGGTGAACCTCTGCCCGAACTGACGCCCCGTTACGGCGTCATTATGAAGCGCCGCTATCAGGAGATGTATTGGGGTTAAGTGCATATTTTGAGGCCGGACGAAAAGTCCGGCCTCTTTTTTGATTAGGGTTGCAATCAAATCGGAAATATTGTATAATACCGTTGGATTTATGTCCATTTTTTGAGATAACCGGAGGCAGGGAATATGCAGAAGAAAAAAGTGCTCTTTGTGGCAACCGTTGTGAAAACCCATATGATGCAGTTTCATATTCCTTATCTGAAAATGTTTCAGGAAATGGGTTGGGAAACCGCAGTTGCTTCCAAAAATGACTACGAAAATCCGGAAGACTGCAAAATCCCCTACTGCGATACCTACTATGACATTCCCTTTGAGCGGCTTCCTTGGAAGCCGAAGAACATTGAGTCTTACAAAATGCTGAAGAAGATCATTGATGAAGGGAATTATGATATTATCCATTGTCACACCCCCGTGGGTGCCATGATTGCCCGCCTGGCGGCGCTGTCTGCCCGGAAGAAGGGAACAAAGGTGATGTATACCGCTCACGGTTTCCACTTCTTCAAAGGTGCCCCGCTGCTGAACTGGCTTCTGTTCTATCCTGCCGAGTGGTTGCTGGCGCCGGTTACGGATGTGCTGATCACCATCAATAAGGAAGACCATGCCCGGGCGCTGAAGCAGCTGCGGGCAAAACGGATCGAATATGTTCCCGGTGTGGGTATCCATACGGAAAAGTTCCGGGAACTGACCATTGACCGCAAAGCAAAGCGTGATTCCCTGGGTTATGGGGATGAGGATTTTCTGGCACTGACTGTGGCGGAAATGACCCCCAACAAAAACCATATCACCATTCTGAAGGCTATGGCTCTGCTGAAAGACTGTGAGGAGTTTCAGCATATCCATTATCTCATCTGCGGCCGCGGAGAGATGTGGGCAAGTCTTGAAGAAAGTGCCAGGGAACTGGGAATTGCGGATCATGTGAATTTCCTGGGTTATCGTACCGATGCTCCGGAACTGTATAAGGCCAGCGACCTGTTCCTGTTTGTGACCTTCCGGGAGGGCCTGTCTGTGGCGCTTATGGAGGCTATGAGCAGTGGCATGAGCATTGTCTGCGCAAGAATCCGGGGCAATACGGATCTGATCGATGACGGCATTTCCGGTGTTTTCTCGGAAAACAGTCCGGAGGCTGTGGCAGAACACATTCTTGCCATGTACCGTGATCCACAGCGCCGTCAGCAGCTGGGAGAGGCTGCAGCGGAGAAGGCGCTGCTGTTTGACGATAAAAATGTTCTGAACCAGGTAAAAGAAATCTATCTGAGTATGTAACAAAGGAGGCTGCGGAATGAACGGAACCTTTATGGTATCTCTGGACTTTGAACTGTTCTGGGGAATGCTGGATGTATGCGCTCTGGAAGCGTACCAGGATAATGTTTTGGGCGGCAAGAAAGCCATTCCGCAGCTGCTGCAGCTTTTTGAAAAATACGGTATTCATGCCACCTGGGCAACGGTAGGCTTCCTGTTTGCGGATAATTACGAAGAAGTTTCTGCTTATTTTCCCAGGCTGAGACCGGGTTATCAGAATCCGGAACTGAATGGCTATGCCTATTTTGCCAATATTGGTAAGAATGAAGAAACTGCTCCCTGCTTTTATGCGCCGGGCCTGCTGGATCTGATCGCCAGTACTCCGGGACAGGAAATCGGCAGCCATACATTCTGCCATTACTATTGCCGGGAGAAGGGCCAGACTGTGGAAGAGTTTGAGGCCGATATGCGTGCGGCCAAGGCCATTGCGCAAAGCAAGGGTTATCCGGTATCCTCTGTGATTCTGCCCAGAAACCAGTGTGAGCCGGAATATACTGAAGTCCTTTGCCGCTGCGGATTTACCGCTTACCGTGACGAAGAAAACGACTGGATCCATGAGAAGATCAAGTTCCGTCCTCTGCTGCGGGCACTGCGCCTGATGGATGTATATTTCCCGCTGACAGGGCAGGGCGGCTATACGCCCAAATGTGAAAACGGAATCTGGAATCTGGTAGGTTCCCGGATGTATAAACCGATTTTTACACCGCTTCAGTTCCTGGAGGGAATGAAGCTGCGCCGCATTAAAAAGCAGATGCTCCACGCGGCTAAAAAGGGTCTGACCTTCCACCTGTGGTGGCACCCTCATAATATCGGTGTCAGAACCGAGGAACATCTGAACCAGCTGGAAGAAATCTTCCAATACTACATGCAGCTGAAAGAAACCTATGGAATGCAGAGTCTGAACATGGGGGAAGCTGCGCAAAAATAAACAGAAACGAGGGCTAACCATGAAAGTAATGCATGTTCTCAATTCCAGAATCTATTCCGGCGCTGAGAAAGTTGTATGCCAGATCATCAAATCCTTCCGGGATGATGCGGGCATGGAAATGGTATACTGCAGCCCCGAAAGTGATATTGTCCGGCAGATGCTGGACGAGCAGGGTGTAACTTACCTGCCTATGGAAACCATGAGTACCAAGGAACTGAGCCGGGTCATTGCGGAACAGAAACCGGATCTGATTCATGCCCACGACATGCGTGCCAGCTTCTTCAGCGCGCTGTGCTGCGGCAGCATCCCTCTGGTTTCCCATATTCACAACAATGCCTATGATGCCCGTGGATTGTCTCCCAAGACGGTTGCCTACCTGCTGGCAGGTTTCCGGGCCAGACATATCCTGTGGGTATCCAACAGTTCCTATGAGGGATATGCTTTCCATAAGCTTTTCGCCAGGAAGAGCAGTGTTCTGTATAACATCATTGATACAGAGCAGATCTTTGAGAAGAAGGCCAATGACGAAAATACCTATGACTACGACATGATCTATGTAGGCCGTCTGACATTCCAGAAGGATCCCCAGCGGCTTATGCGCCTGTGTGCCCGGCTGAAAGAAAGCAAGCCGGATCTGAAGGTCGCCATTGTAGGAACCGGTGAACTGGAAGCGGAAGTGAAGGATCTGTGCAGGGAACTGAATCTCCAGGACAATGTAGCGTTCCTGGGCTTCCAGAGCAATCCCATTAAAATGATCCACGACAGCAAGGCCATGATTCTGACTTCCCGCTGGGAAGGTACCCCCATGTGCGCCCTGGAGGCAATGGCTCTTGGCACACCGGTGGTCAGTACGCCTTCTGATGGCATGACGGATCTTCTGGATGACGGCGTAAACGGTTATCTGACAGACGATGATGAGAAGATGGCACAGAATCTGCTGAAAATCATGAATGATCCTGCCCACAGAACCTTCCTGGGAGAAAACGCCAGGGAAAAGTTTGCGCAGATCAACGATGCCCCCAAATACAAGCAGGCAATTGCTGACTGCTACAAGAGGTAACGTTATGAAAATATTGCAGGTTATTCCGTATTTCTGCTTTGGCGGTGCGGAAACCATGTGCGAAAATCTGACCTACGCACTGTCTGCCATGGGTCATGAGGTTACAGTGGTCAGCCTGTACCAGGAACGGACACCGATTTCCGTACGCATGGAAGAAGCCGGTGTCAGAATCCTGTCCCTGGACAAAAAACTGGGTCTGGATGTTTCCATGATTCCCAAGCTGATGAAGATCATGAAGCAGATAAAACCGGATGTGGTTCATACCCATCTGGATGTAATCAAATACGCAGTGGCGGCGGCCAGGCTTTCCGGAGTAAAGCGCTGTGTCCATACAGTACACAATGTGGCCCACGAAGAAGCGGAAGGACGCTTACAGAAAATCGTCAATACAGTCTATTTTAAACTTGGCTGGTCTGTACCGGTGGCGCTAAGCCCTGAGGTGCGGCGCACCATTGTGTCCTTCTACGGCCTGAAGGAAGAATCAGTACCCATGATCTACAACGGTGTGGATCTGGGAAAATGCATTCCTAAGGAAGATTACAGCCTGTCGGATCCTGTCTGCCTGCTGCATATCGGCCGTTTCAATGAACAGAAGAACCATACAGGTCTTCTGGAGGCTTTTTCTGTTATTGTGAAACGGTATCCCAATTGCTGTCTGAAGTTAATCGGTGACGGTGATTTGCGGGATACTGTGGAACGTTATGCCGAAAATCTGGGAATCCGGGACAAGGTTTTGTTCCTGGGTAGTCAGAGCAATGTCAGTCCCTTCCTGCGGGAAGCGGATCTGTTCCTGCTGCCTTCCAAATTCGAAGGTATGCCCATGACGATCATTGAAGCAATGGGTACAGGCCTTCCGATTGTGGCTTCTGCTGTTGGCGGTGTGCCTGATATGCTGAAGAATATGGAAAGCGGTCTGCTGGTATCCTGTGAACCGGCGGAAATCGCGGAAGCTGTCTGCAGACTGCTGGACAGCGAAAACCTGAGAATAACACTGGGCAGAAAAGCCCGCCTGGACAGCAGGCAATTCGGGGCAGAACATATGGCCCGGTGCTATTGTGACAGTTATCGTAAGTAAGGAGGATTTTTATGAACGGGGAGACCATTTCTGTTATTGTGCCTGCCTATAATATTGCGGCCTGGCTTCCCCGGTGTCTGGACAGCCTGCTGGCGCAGACCCATAAAAATCTGGAAATCATTGTTGTGGATGACGGTTCCGGGGACAATGTCCGGGAGGTTCTGTCGGAGTATACCGCCAGATATCCCGGTATCAAAGCCATTCATAAAGAAAATGGCGGTGTTACCTCTGCCCGTCTCCGGGGTGTCCGGGAATCCACCGGCGCTTGGATCGGCTTCATGGATGGAGACGACTATGTGGAACCCCAGATGTATGGCCGGCTGCTGGAAAACGCGATGACTGCCGGTGCGGAAATTGCTCACTGCGGCCATCAGATCCGCTTTTCCGACGGACGAATCGAGTATGTTCACAAATCAGATGATATTCGCACCCGTGACCGGAGAACCGGTCTGTGGGAATTACTGGACAACCGGGATGTGAGCCTGAGCCTGTGTACAAAGCTGTACCGCCGGGAACTGTTCCAGGGTATCGAAGATTGGGCAGATACCGGTATCAAATACAATGAAGATCTGATGATGAACTATTTTCTGTTTAACCGGGCTGAAAAGACGGTCTTTGAAGGAAATTGTCCTTATCACTACATCCTGCGGCAGGATTCGGCTTCCTGTAAAGGAATCTCGGAAAATTATATTTTTGATCCCATCCGGGTGCGGCAGATCCTTCTGCAGCGGTGCGCTCCGGAAATGCGGGATGATGTACAGCAGGCGCTGATCCGGAATCTGCTGTTTAACTATGCGCAGCTGACAGTCCACAAGGACTGGAAACAATTCGGTGATTTCCGCCATCGGGTGCGGAAACTGCTGCAGGAGCAGAAAGCATATTTCCATCTGCTGTCCCTGCGCAATAAAATCCTGGCCAATATGATCTGCCTTGCTCCCTGGTCCTTCCATCTGGCTTACGGCCTGTTTGTGAAGCTGTTCCAGAGGGAAGAGCAGCACTGATGAGGTTTTTTATGAAGGAATTACCGCTGATCAGCGTGATTTTGCCGGTTTACCGGGTAGAAAAATATCTGGATCGCTGCCTGCGGTCTGTTACGGAGCAGACTTACCGGAATCTGGAGATCATTCTGGTGGATGACGGCAGCCCGGACAACAGCGGTGCTGTCTGCGATGCCTGGGCAGCAAAGGATAGCCGTATCAAAGTGATTCACAAAGAAAATGCCGGTGCCGGCGCTGCCCGTAATACGGGATTGGATGTGGCATCCGGTGAGATCATCAGTATGATCGACAGCGATGATTATCTGGAAATCCATATGTTCGAGCATCTGCTGAGCCTGATGACGGACGATGTGGACATTGCGGAGTGTGATATCTGCTGGACAGAACTGGATGATCTGGAAATGGATGACGGAACCGGAGCAAAAATCACAGTCTGCGGCAGAGACGATGCCATGCGGCTGCATATCCGGGATGAGATTTTCTGCCAGACACCGCCAAACAAGCTGTACCGCAGAAAAACCATCGGGGATATCCGCTTCCCGGAAGGCAATCTCATCGATGATGAATTTTTTACTTACCGTGTTATCGGCAATGCAAATAAACTTGCCAGAACTTCTGCCTGCATGTATGCTTACCGTCAGCAGCCTGGCAGTGCCATGCATAAACCTTTTTCCGTAAAGCGGCTGCAGGGCCTGGAAGCTAAGCAGCAGCGGCTGGAATATCTGGAGCAGAGAATTCCTTCTCTGGTTTATGAAGCAAAATTTGATCTGTTTTTTACCGCAATGTTCTCCATGCAGTCCAGCCTTCGTCATCTGAAGGGACAGGAGCTGGAGTATGCAAGAACATATATCCACAGGTTGCTGAAAGAAATCACACCGCTGGAGCAGAATCCGGAAGCTTCCGCCAAGAAAAATCTGCTTCTGAAACTTGCCCAGCGAAACTTTGACGGTGTCTGCAAAGTATTGAATTTTCTGATTGATATCCACGTTCTGACGTAAGGAGGTGCCTGATGGGCTACCCGTATAAAATTACTGTGTTTACGCCCACTTACAACCGGGCCTACATTATTGAAACCCTGTACCGTTCTCTGCAGCGGCAGACTTACACAGATTTTGAATGGCTTGTGGTTGATGACGGTTCCGCGGACAACACACAGGAACTGTTTGAGGCATGGCAGCGTGAGGAGAATCCGTTCCCCATCCGGTATTTCAAGCAGGAAAATGGCGGAAAATGCCGTGCCATGAACCGAGGCCTGGAAATGGCTCAGGGTGAGATGTTCTTTACTGTGGACTCTGACGATTATCTGACCGATGATGCTCTGGAAAAGGTTGTTGCGTGGGATGCGGAACTTCCGGATAAAGAGCACTACTGCGGTTTCGTGGGAAACCGTGGAACGACCCCGACAGAAACTCCCAACAGACTGTTTGAGGGCGGTTATCTGGACGGCACAGCCCTGGACCGCTACACCATGGTAGGGGAGAATGATGTTCTGGTAAACGGTGAGCGGGCATTTGTGTTCTATACCGATGTACACCGGAAATATATGTACCCGGAATTCCCCGGTGAAAAGTTTCTGACGGAAGCGGTCACCTGGGATCTGATGGCCTACGAAGGCTACAAAATGCGTTTTTACAACGATATTATCTGGGTTTGGGAATACAAGCCCGATGGCCTGACCAAGGCCGGATATAAGGTGTTCCTGGATAATCCCCAGGGAACCGGTTTGTTTTTCCGTCAGAAAGCAAAATTTCTGAACTATTCACTGAAAGAAAAGCTGCTGCTCTGGTATGGCTACGCTACAGATGCGATGGACCGCTGTACGGACCGGCAGATTGCAGAATATATTGACATGCCCCTGTGGCTGGTGCCTCCGGTACGCTGGATCCATGCTCTGGTGCAGATCATCCGAAAGAAGAGGTAATACATGGCTGATAACAATTATCATATTCATATTTCATCCAACCACAGCTGGATGAAACTGAACCTGAAGGAAGTATGGCAATACCGGGATCTGATCTACCTGTTTACCAAGCGTAACTTTGTGGTTTCCTATAAGCAGACGGTTCTGGGGCCTGCCTGGATCTTCCTGACTCCTCTGTTCAGCTCCATTGTTCAGGCATTCGTGTTCGGCGGCATTGCCGGCATCGAGACGGACGGTGTTCCCATGATGCTGTTCTACCTGTGCAGTAACGCTATCTGGGCGTTTTTTGCCAGTTGTCTGACCAATAACGCAAGCACATTTACTGCCAATGCCTATGTGTTTGGCAAGGTGTACTTTCCCAGACTGACAACGCCTATTTCCAATGTGCTTTCTTCCATGATCCGTTTTGCCATTCAGATGATTCTGGTACTGGCATTCATGGCGTACTTCCTGATGCAGGGTGCGGTTTCTCCCAACTGGTCTGCATGGATCATGGTTCCTGTGGAACTGATTCACCTGGGTATTCTGGGCATGGGCTTTGGCATCATTATTTCCAGTATGACCACCAAATACCGTGACCTGGTCGTACTGGTTGATTTTGGCGTTCAGGCATGGATGTACCTGACTCCTATTGTTTATCCTCTGTCCACGGTAACAGAGGGCTGGATGAAGGATCTGCTGATGATCAACCCTGTTACTTCCGCGGTTGAAGTTCTGCGCTATGCGATTCTGGGTAAGGGAACCATTGATATGGGTTACTACGGCCTGTCATGGGGTATCACACTTGCCGTGGCAGTTCTGGGTATTATGATTTTCAATAAGGTTGAGCGCAACTTTATGGATACTGTGTAAGGAGGGAAGCGTATGCATAAGAACGATAACGATATTGCAATCCGCCTCTCCGGCGTTAAGAAAAAGTATAAACTGGGCCAGATCGGCGGCGGTACTCTGACGGCTGATCTGCAGAGCTGGTGGGCCAGAGTCCGGGGCAAGGAAGATCCCAATTCCATGATCGGTACCGATCAGCGGCTTATCGGACAGACCTTTATGGCGCTGAACGGCATTGACTTGACGGTTTACAAAGGCGAGGCCCTGGGTATCATCGGCGGCAACGGTGCCGGCAAGAGTACCATGCTGAAGCTGCTGTGCCGGGTTACCGCTCCCACCGAAGGTGACATCGACATCTATGGACGTATTGCATCCATGCTGGAAGTGGGTA
>JAEIGA010013933.1_pt1 | contig 12222 bp, 14 predicted proteins | sample 9270691 | NCBI WGS metagenome assembly JAEIGA01 (sample SAMN17057246, study PRJNA624740) | gut metagenome | biome: biome; isolation source: fecal sample | host: Bos grunniens | place: China: Xizang | collected 2019
TACGAAGTTTTCTTCTAACTTAGTTAAGTAATCTTCTAATGAATTAACTTCAAATTCACTTTGTCCTAAGAATCTATGTCCTTTTGTAACATTAGATGATATTATACCTTCTAAGTCAATTTCAAATACTTTATCATTTAATAAAGTAACCATCCATCTTATAGGTCTAGCAAATCTCATGTTTCTTCCACCCCAACGCATAGCTTTAGGGAAAGTTACATTCTTTACAGCCTCAGGTAATATAGATTTTAAAACTTCACTAGTTTCTTTTCCTTCTTGTCTTATTGTTCCAAATATGTATTCATCTTTTCCTACTGTTTTGAAAACAACATCTTCTTCTTTAAGACCTTTACTCTTCATAAATCCAAGTGCAGGTTTTGTAAAGTTTCCATCAGCATCTAATGCTATTTTCTTTGAAGGACCTTTAACTTCTTCTTCTAAGTTACTTTGTTTTTCACTTATATTTTCAACTATAAAAGTTAATCTTCTAGGTGTTCCATATGTTTTTATATTATCAAATTCTATTCTATTTTCATTAAACATCTTAGTTAAGTTGTTTTTGATTTGATCTAAAGTACTACTTACAAATCTTGATGGTAATTCTTCAACACCAACTTCAAATAAAAGGTAGTTATTCATTATTTATCACCTTCCTTTAAAAGTGGGAATCCCATTTCTTCCCTTTGTTTAACAAATGTAGCTGCTACATTTCTTGACATATTTCTAACTCTTCCTATGAAAGATGCTCTTTGGCTAACTCCTACAGCCCCTCTTGCATCTAATGTATTGAAAGTATGAGAACATTTTAATACATAGTCATATGCAGGAATTACTAAACCTCTTTCCATAAGCTTAAGACCCTCTTTTTCATATATATCAAATAAATTAAATAACATATCTGCATCACATTCTTCAAATGCATACATAGAGTTTTCGTATTCAGCTTGCTTAAATACATCTCCATAAGTTATTTCATCATTCCATTTTAAATCATAAACACTATCAACTTCTTGTATGTACATTGCTAGTCTTTCTAGACCATATGTAATTTCTCCTGTTTCTAGTTCACATTCTATACCACCAACTTGCTGGAAATATGTAAATTGTGTTATTTCCATACCATCTAACCATACTTCCCATCCAAGTCCCCAAGCTCCAACTGTAGTTGATTCCCAGTTATCTTCAACAAATCTTATATCATGTTCATTTGGATCTATACCTATAGCTTTTAAACTTCCTAAGTATAACTCTTGTATATTATCTGGTGATGGCTTTAATATAACTTGGAATTGGTGATGTTGATATAATCTATTAGGATTCTCACCATATCTACCATCAGCCGGTCTTCTAGATGGTTCTACATAACAAACTTTCCAAGGTTCTGGTCCTAATGATCTTAAAAAAGTATTAGGGTTCATAGTCCCTGCACCTTTTTCTACATCGTAAGGTTGCATCATTATACATCCTTGCTTAGACCAGTAGTTTTGCAATGTAAGTATCATATTTTGAAAATTCATATTAATACCTCCTTTAATAATATTGCTTAATATAACAAAGCCTTTCGTCTACACGAAAGGCCTTTAATAGCTATCTTATAACTTTTAGGATATCAAATTAAACAAATTTTGTCAATGTAAATGGATTCCTATTTGTTTAAATCTAAATTGTCATCATCTTCATTTATAAGTTCATCTGTTACATCTTTATCATCTTTTTTATTGTCTACTACAACATCTTTTACTTCTTTAGCTGTGTTGACTAGCATTTGTTTTAGCATATTAAGTTTTTCTTCATTTAGCTCTCCTAAATCAACTATAGTGCCATCATCTTCATTTTGTATTTTTATTCTACATTTACCTATAACTGCTGCTGATAATCCAACTAATGTATATATAGGAAGTAATGCAACTCCAACTACTCCAGCTGTTAATGGTATATTCATTATAACTTTATTATTTCTATCTATTATAACTCTTATAACACTACTTTTCTTAAGAAGTTCTTTAGCTTGTTTTGCTACATCTTTAAAATCTTCACTATCTTTAGGAAGCATACCTTCAATAGCTTTTTTTGCTTGTTTAGTTTTATTTGATATATTACTTTGTATTGTGTTATTAGATTCTAATGATATTATTGCTTCTATAACATCTCCATTATGTTCTAAAAGTGCTTGTTTTGCTTGGGCATATGTTACACTTGGTACTCTTTGTATTACTGTATCAATTTTTTCTATTGTTATTTCGTTACTCACCCTTATCAGCTCCCTTAATATTTTCTATATCTTTTAATAAGTATAATGATTTAAAGCTTACATTTTCAACATAAACGTTTAAATATTGCTTTAAAACCTTTTCTAACTCATAAGTTATATACTTAGATACTTTAGCTTTACTACAGGTTAATATATCGTTATTTAATATATATTCCATTAACTTTACAGTTGTTACATCTAGTTTTGTATTTCCTTCAATATTTTTACTACATAAATCACATATTAAGCCACCTTCATATATATTAAAATTTGATGACTTTACATTCATACTTCCACAACTACTACATTTATTTACAACTGGCCTAAATCCTATATAGTCTAAAAACTTTAATTCAAATGCCCTAGTTATAAATTTTTTATCTGTATTTTCTTGTGTATATAAGTATAGAGTTTGTGCAAGTAGTATAAATAATCTATTATTAGTTTGATTCTCACATGTAGAGTTTTCTACTAGTTTAGTAATATAGGTAGCATATGAAAATGCTTCTATATCATATGAAATATCATAAAAACTCTTTATCATATCACTTTGGTTTACTGTATACATATTACCTTTTCTTTTTAATGTATAATTTGCGTAAGAAAAAAGTTGAGCTGATGAAAGCAATGAACTTTTATTTCTTTTTGCTCCCTTTGCTATAGCTGATACTTTTCCCAATTTACGTGTAAACAAAGTTAGTATAACATCATTTTCTTTATATCTTATAGCTTTAAGTACTATCCCCTGGGTGTTCAGTATTATCATCGCTGTTATCTATCTCCCTTAATCCATCGGTTTCTTCATGCAAGTTTTTACAGTCACTTAAATATAGATATGCCTCTATACTACCGGTCTTTTTAAAAACTTCCCAACACAAATTGTTCATTTTTAAAAACCCCCTTCTCACGGTTATATTTATATTCTTAGTAAGAAGAGGGTAAATAATGCATTAAGTTATTAAACAATTTTTGACAAAATTATAGTTGTTATTATTAAATATATTGTTATTCCAGTTATATCAAGTAATGTAGCTATAACTGGTGCTGATATTATTGATGGGTCTACATCTAATTTTTTAAATAATATAGGCATAAATCCACCTATCATAGCTCCAACTATCATATTTATAAATAAAGATATTGAAACAACTAAAACTATATTTATATCTTTTATAAAGATAAATGCTATAATTGCAACTATCAAACTACATGCTATACCTGTAATAATACCTACTACAGCTTCTCTTATAACATTATTAAATTCTAAATCTTTATTAGATAAACTCATTACAGTAAGTGCATATGATTGAGTTCCTATATTTCCTCCCATACCTAAAACTACAGGTATGAAAAATACTAAAGATGCGTATGTAGGATTCATAACAAAGTCTAAATTTGATAGTATTGAGCTTGATAGAAGACCTGCTAATAAAGTAATTATTAGTAATGGTATCCTAGCTCTTACAGATGAAATTATTTGCTCTAAAGATGTCTTATTTACACTTTGAGCAATATCTCTTTCTTGTTCTGATGTACCCGCAAATTTATACATATCCTCAGTTGCTTCTTCTTCCATTACATCTATTATATCATCTACTGTAATTATACCTTTTAATTTATGTTCTCTATCTATAACAGGTATTGCTATTAAATCATATTTTGAAACTAGTCTAACTGCTTCTTCTCTGTCTTCATCAACAAAAACAGATATTATATTTTCACTCATTAAGTCTTTTACTATACTACTATCTCTAGCAAGTATTAATTCTCTTAGCGATAAGACTCCTACTAATCTTTCTTCATTGTCAACTACATATATATAATATATAGTTTCTGCATCTTCTGCATATTCTCTAAGATGAGAAATTGCCTCTTTAGCAGTCATATATTCATTAATTTCTATATATCCAGTTGTCATTATGCCGCCAGTTGATTCTTCTTCATATATTAATAGTTCTTTTACATCATCTGCATCTTCTTGGCTTAAAAGTTCCATTATATCTTCTCGTTCATTTTCTTCTAACTGACTTAATATATCTGCCATATCGTCAAGAGACATTAATTCTAATATATTTTGTTTATGTTCTGTATCTAATTTTGATAATATATTATTAAAAAACTCAACATCACTTTCTTCTAATATAGAAGCTGCCATATCTACAGGTAGTACTTCAAATAATTTTATTTTATCACTTTCTTCTAGACTTTCCATAATATCAAATATATCTATTATATGATATTCTTCAAGCAACTCTCTAAGTTCTAATATTTTATTATTTTCAATTAATTCTGTTACTTCGCTTAATAAATTCTTGGAACCATCCTGTTTCCTATCCATATAATTCACCTTTATTTTTCAGTATATCCGAAATTACTTACATAGTTTTGTAAGTTTCTCCAGTTTTCTTTTACTTTTACCCATAATTGAAGATTTGCTTGAGACCCTAATAGTAATTCTATATCTGCTCTAGCTGACTTTCCTATTCCTTTTAATTTTCTACCATTTTTACCGATTATTATCCCCTTATGAGAATCTCTTTCACAATAAATTACAGCTGATATATCAACTATTTCTTTATCTTTTCTTGATTTCATTCTTTCTATTTCAACTGCAACACCATGAGGTACTTCATCATGAACATAATGTAAAACTTTTTCTCTTATAAGTTCTGATACTAATACTCTTTCTGGTTGATCTGTTATCATGTAATCTGGGAAGTATTGAGGACCTTCTTCTAAGTGAGATTTTATAACTTTTAAAAGTTCATTTATATTTCTTCCCTTTAATGCTGATATAGGTACTATTTGCTTAAATACACCTTCTTCATTGTACATTTTCATTAAATCAAATAATTCTTCTTCACTTAATTGATCTATTTTATTTAAAACTAATACAACTGGAGTTTTTATATTTCTTAAATCCTCTATAATTTTTCTATCTCCAGGTCCTATTTTTTTAGACTCATCAACAACAAATAATACTAAATCCACATTTTTGAAAGCATCTGTTGCTGACTTAACCATAAATTCTCCTAATTTATTTTTAGGTTTATGTATACCTGGTGTATCTAAAAATACTACTTGAGCTTCTTCATCTGTGTATACAGCTTGTATTGTATTTCTTGTAGTTTGAGGCTTATCACTCATTATTGCTATTTTCTCTCCAACTACGTTATTCATTAAAGTAGATTTACCTACATTTGGTCTTCCTACTATACTAACAAATCCTGATTTAAACATGTCATATTTCTCCTATCGTTATCTTTTGTTATTTATTTTATGAAAATTACTCACATATAAATACGTTTTAACTGAATTTTTATATTGGTCTATATTATTTATAATTCTGAGTATCCTATTATAATTTCTATATATAATTCAATTTATATAATTCTTTAATATTTATTTTTATCTTCTATTCATTTTTGTATCCAAAAATTTATATATAATTTACTTCTATAAACCTATATTATAAAAAAATTACAATAAATATTCTTGTATTAAAATATTTTATTATTTTATTTAGTACCTTACATTATAACATAAAAAAGAAGTCTTCACGACTTCTTTTTTATGTATATATATTTAAAATAAGATATATAGTTTAAATATTAATTTATACGCTATAGTATTTGAACCTGGAATACTAATATAGCTATTAAGGTTCCTAAAAGTGCACCTGCAACAGTTTCCCAGAAAGTATGTATTTTTCCTTCTATTCTACTTTGTGCAACTAATACTGCCATCAAGTATGCTAAAGTTGATGTTACAACCTTCTCCCACATAAAAGTAATGGCCGTAGCCATAGCAAATGCTAGTGCTGTATGCCCACTTGGCATTCCACCTTTTAGAGGTGTTCCTGTTGACGTTATAGCCTTTACAACTACAACTGCTATTAAAACTAACACTATACAAATTAATGTTAAATGAATTTGTGATTGCCTTATTGTATTTAATACATGATAAGATATTTCTGTTAGCTTATCATAAAATATTAAATATCCTACTACAAGTGAGTTTAATGCTGCTATTAAAACTCCCCCAGCAGCAACATCTTTAGCAATTTTAGCAAGAGGATGGTATTCATCAGTTATCATATCTATAGTTTTTTCTACAGCCGTGTTAAACATTTCAGCTATTACAACTAAACTAATTGCAAAAACTAAAAATATCATTTCTATTTTTTCTAACCCTAAAAATAAACTAGCTATAAGAATTAATACTGCTATAAAATAATGAATTTTCATATTCCTTTCAAATTTAAAGGTGTATATTATTCCTTCTATAGCTGCATTAAATGCTTTTATTATCCCCTGACGAGCTTTAGTTTTTTTCATAAAGCTTACTCCCTTGTTATGTTTAACTTATTAAGTATATATTCTTCCTTTTCTCTCATTTGTTTTGTATTTTCTTCTGTATCATGGTCATATCCTAAAAGATGGAATGTACTGTGGCAAACTAAAAAACAAACTTCTCTTTCAAAGCTATGATTATATTCTTTACTTTGCTCAAATGCTTTTTCTAAAGATACAACTATATCACCTAATGTTTCTTCTTCTAATTCTATATCAAATTCATCAGTTAACATAGGAAATGATAATACATCTGTAGGTCTATCTATACCTCTAAATTGTTTATTTAACTCATGTATTTCCTTATTATCTACAAAAGATAAACTTACTTCATAATCATCATCATATCCTTCATAATCTAAACACTCTGTTATTATATCTTTGATTTTCTCAATTAACTCTTCACTTACACTTAGTTTATCTTGTCTGTCATCTATTATAAGTTCCATTTTTTCACCTTTTTTCCTTTGTTAATATTATTTTTTCTTATTAATTTTATCTTGTTTTTTTATTTTTAATTCTTCTTGTTTTTTATCATAATTATCATAAGCTACTATAATTCTTTGAACTAGTGCATGTCTAACAACGTCTCTTTGAGTTAAAGTTATACTTCCTATACCCTCAACACCCTTTAAAACATCTCTTGCATGAATTAACCCACTTTTCTTATTTTCTGGTAAGTCAGTTTGTGTTAAATCACCAGTTACCACTGCTTTAGATCCAAATCCTAATCTAGTTAAAAACATCTTCATTTGCTCTTTTGTTGTATTTTGAGCCTCATCTAATATAATAAATGCATTATCTAAAGTTCTTCCTCTCATAAAAGCAAGCGGTGCAACTTCTATTAGACCTCTTTCTAGATATTTATTAAATTTATCAGCACCTAACATGTCAAATAATGCATCATATAATGGTCTTAAATACGGATCAACTTTATCTTTTAAATCCCCTGGTAAAAATCCTAAATTTTCTCCTGCTTCAACTGCAGGTCTTGTAAGGATAATTCTACTAACCTCATCTCTTTTAAAGGCTTTTACTGCCATAGCTACTGCTAGATATGTTTTACCAGTACCTGCTGGACCTATTCCAAAAGTTATATCATTATTTCTTATTAAATTTATGTATTCTTTTTGACCTAGTGTTTTAGGTTGAACAGCTTTTCCCCTTTGTGTTAATACAATAGTATCTTCTAGTTCTTTTATTTTATCTTCACTTCCTTCTAATAATAAAGATAGTGAATAAGAAATACTTTGCTTATCTAGCTTTTTACCATTTGATACACTTTGGTGAAGCTCTGTCATAAGTTTTAATGCTTGATTTACATTTTTTTCTTCTCCCATTAAAACTATATTACCTTCTCTTAAAATAACATCTATTTTTAAAGTTTCTTCTATTAATTTAATATTTTCATCGAAATTTCCAAATAACTCTCTTTCAAAAGTTTCTTCTTTAACTATGAAATTCTTTTGTACTATCACTTCTATAGTCCTCCTTAGTTAATACAATAAATTATTGATTATCATTTTGTTTATTAGAGTCATCTTCTTTATTGTCAGTATTTTCAAATTCGTTTCTAATATCATTTATAGGTCTTTTTTCTGGATTAGATGGTTGAATTTCTTCTCCCTCTTTAGGTGTATTTTGTTCTCTAATCATATTTTCAGCTTCTGCTTTACTTAAAGAATATATGTTAGCTATATTTTCTGATGTTTGTACTGTTATTGTATATTCTAACATATTTTTATTAACATTATAATTATGTTTAGAATCTATTATCCTTGCAGATGCAGGTATAGTATAATCCAGTTCTTTTAAAGTCTTGTCTTTTAATTCTTTTTTAACCTGTTCTTTATCTTTTTCTACTTTTTTATCTTTAGTTTCATAGAATGTACTCACTTTTATCTTTAGTGGGAATGTATAATTTCCTAAAGATAACTTATACTCATTATTTTCAATAATATAATTATTATACTTTATACTTTTTCTTATAGTATACTCATTATCATAAAAACTTAAAGTATATACATTTTTTTTATTACCAGTTTTATCTTTAATTATTTCTTCATAGCTTGCACTATTAGAAGCTTCATAAAATGTAGTTGCCCATACTTCTGGAATTGATTTATTGTTAGATCCACTTACTAAAATATCTCCCTTTCTAACTATATCGCCTTTTTTAACTACAGAATTTCCACTTCTTGCTATTACTTTTTCTATTATACCATCTTTCTTAGCAATTATATTACAATAATTTGATTCTTCTACTGATTTAAGTGTCTCTGCCTTTTTTGTTACAGTTACAAATATATTTGTTCCCTTTACATTTATTGAAAGATAAGCTACCTCATCAAACTTTAGCATTATATGATCTCTTATTTCTTTTCTATCTATACTTTTTTTATAAACCCCTGGCTTTAATCCAACTTCATATAATTCTTTTCTTATTTCATCCTTTTTTATTCCTTCAGGAACCTGTATGTATATATCAGTTACAAATTGAGATGTCATAATAAGTAAAAATAATGATATAATACCACAAATCCACATACCTTTATTTTTATATATTCGTTTTAAGATAAATGGTATCCCTGTTCTTTGTTTTATTTTTACATCAAAATTACTTCCTCTATATACATTTTTAAATGCTTTAATATCTTCTCTATCTAAATTAAATTCAATCTTTGTACTACTTATTTTCTTTACATTGTATACTTTTATACCATTTCTCATTAAATGATTTAAAAATTTCTCTACTGAAACTCCTTCTACAGTTATAACATAGTATCCTCTTATATAGCTTATCACTTGTATATCCCCCTAATCTACATACTCAATACTGTATATAATTCCCTTTATACCTATTTCGCCTTCTGTAATATATTTTAATAAAAGCTTATCTCCTGAGATTTTAATTGTTTTAGCTTTTGTTTTTACTCTTATTAAATTATTTTCATACTCTAGTATTGATAAATAATTTTCTACACTTACAAATGTATTCCCTATAGTTGTAACAGTTGGTTGATTTACTTGTAAATCATTAGAAATCTCTAACATTCATCCACCTCCACAATACATTTTTATAACTTATTTTTTACACAATATAGTATATATCTATTGTATTATTTTAGTGCATAGGTTCTATAGTCAGATTATATATACTAAATTTTAATATATATGTAAACTTCTACTGAATTAAGAATAAAATAAATTGATACCTCTTATAATTTTTTAGAAAGGATGGTTATATGAAAAATGACTTAATATTTATAGTTCAAAAATGTATATGCATTGATTTTCTAATTAATGCAATAATATCCTCTAATATATATAATCATTTAAATTTTCTTACTGATTTAAAAAAAGAAAATTTAAAAAATATAAAAATTATGTGTAATTTATATAAACGAACTTACAATGATGAGCTTTTAATTAAAGATCCAACTAATATAAAATTAGATAAAAATATAGAAAATAATTTAAATACAATTCTTCTATATAGTCTTGATATATTAACTAAGATTAATATTCTAAAAAGACAATCTTTCCAATCTTATTATAAAAACATATTTAAATCTTTATATGATAGCTACTTTAATTTAATATCTTATATTAATTGCTTTTGCCCTCTATCATTTAATACTTATACTAATATTGAAAATAAATATTTAAATTTAGATGAATCAAATAAATTTCCAATATTTTTCAAAATTTTAAATACTTCTATTAATAAACTCCAGTATAATAATAAAATTAATTTAATTAGAGATATTTGCATAGAAGCTATAGCTTTATTTTTTTCTTATTCAATAACTGATGATTTAATTATAGATGAGTATTATGAAATCTTTTTTGAAAATAATCCTGAAAATAAATTTTATCAATTCTTCTTTAAATTAGATGTTGGATCTTTTAAGGTACGTATCTATGATAAATCTCTAGTAGTATTTTATATTTATCAAACACTTAAAGATACGATAAATATATCTCCACCTCTAAATAAAGATAATAGTAAATTACTTGTAGATATGTATTTAGAGGAAAAATTTAAAGATAATTTTAGTAATCTATTGTATGATAAAAATTATATAAATACTTTATATTACAAAAATAATATTGAATTATATAAATTTAAATACACTTATAACAATAGAGATATGACAGAATGTTTATATATTTCTATCAATGCTAATTCTAATACAATACAAGAAATTCAATTAGTATAAAAAATTTGCTTTGCTCATATCTCTAAATATATATCCTCGCTATCAATTCACATACATCTATTATTAAAAAATATCATAATATTTAAAAATACTGAGGATTTATTCTCAGTATTTTAAATATTATGTATAGTTACTTATTTATCTATTTATTATCCATGTAAAATAATTTAAAACTCCTGCATAAAGTATCCAAATTACATAAGGTATATTAAGATATGCTGCCTTTTTATCTAATTTATAAAATTTATATATCATTATTATAAGTACTATTAGTAATAATATTAAATCTACTAAAGCTGTAAATCTTAAACCTAATCCAAAAAATAATATACTCCATATAAAGTTTAGACCTAACTGTAACCAATAATAAAACATTGCATCTTTAACTTTAGATAAGTTAGATCCTTTTTTTAATATTTTATATGCTGATATCCCCATAAGAACATATAGTATAGTCCAAACTATAGGGAATATATAACCTGGTGGAGCAAAGCTTGGCTTTATTAACTGAGAATAATATTGTGATGTTGATACTCCAGATAACAAGCTTGATAAAGAATTACTTAAATAGCCTATTATTAATGGTATTAATATACTTATTATAAAATTTCTTACCTCTTTAATTGATATAATCAATTTTTTCTCCCCCTCTTTTAATTCTCATTTAGTTAATAAATATGTACAAGACTATATTATTATTACAATTTTTATTCTTATGTTTAGTATTCACTTTTCTAATATTTCAAATAAAAATCTTAATAAGTAAAAAAGCCTAGAGATTACTCTCTAGGCTTTTAATCTATTGTAAGTTAGCTTTAACTAACTCATTTATTAGTTTACCATCAGCTCTACCTTTTACTTTAGGTCTTATAACTGACATTATTTTTCCCATATCTTTCATTGAAGTAGCTCCAACTTCAGATATAGTAAGTTTTACTATTTCATTTAGCTCTTCTTCGCTTAACTGTTGAGGTAGGTACTCTTTTAAAACTTTGATTTCAGCCTCTGTTTCACTTACTAAGTCATCTCTATTAGCTTTGGCGAATTCTTCTAAAGCATCTCTACGTTGCTTTAGTTGTTTAGATATTATATCTATAATTCCTTCGTCATCAAGTTCAACTCTATTGTCAACCTCATATTGCTTTATAGAAGCTCTTATTAAAGTTACTACAGATTTCTTTACTGTATCTTTGTTCTTCATTGAAGATTTTAAATCTTCTTGTAACTTTTCTTTAAGGGACATTCCCTTCACCTCTTTATTTGTATATTACTATTTCTTAGCGTTTTTTCTTCTTGCTGCTTCTGCTTTCTTCTTACGTCTAACGCTTGGCTTATCATAGTGCTCTCTTTTTCTAACTTCAGACATGATGCCAGACATAGCACATTGACGCTTGAA
>JAEIGA010013934.1_pt1 | contig 12221 bp, 11 predicted proteins | sample 9270691 | NCBI WGS metagenome assembly JAEIGA01 (sample SAMN17057246, study PRJNA624740) | gut metagenome | biome: biome; isolation source: fecal sample | host: Bos grunniens | place: China: Xizang | collected 2019
AGCTGATGAATATGACCTCATTGCAGAACCATTGGAAATATGAAACGAGTAGTCATATATCTTCTTTCCCTTCTGGCCCTCATGACCTCATGCGGGCCTGTCAGGTATGCCGTGAATGTGGAGATGCGCTATCCCTCCAAAGCTGGAATCGACCTTGCCGGAAAGGTGGTTTCTGTCGTATTCCTTGAAAATGAGGACTCGCTGGCGCTTGCCTTCAATAACGGCATGGCAGAAAGTTTTGCATATACGTTGGAGGCTGATTATGGAACGGGTGAGGGCAGTATAGGTGTGTATAGGATGAGACCTGGTGCATATGCTTCCAAGGATTCGCTTTTGACTCTTCTTGGTGAGACCGGAGCTGATGTCGTGTTCCTTATGGATACCATAAAATTCGGTGAAAGAAAACCAGGCAGCGGCGTGACACCATTTACTGTCTCTCTTTACTGCTTTGACGGGATGGATCCTTCTGAGAAGGTATATGCCTATAGCGGTACAAGCAATGTCCATCTGGGCGAATCTGCTGATGTGGCGGATGAAGGCCTTACTGTCGGCATTCAACTTTCGTCTTCATTCAAGTCGCAATGGAAGCATGAGCAGTACAGCATCTTCTATTTCGAGAATGAAAAATGGTACAAGCCAATGGAACTCGCTGCTGAATATGAGTGGAAGGCTGCCATGGAACTCTGGTTCAATCTGCTTTCCACCAAGGATATGCTTAAGCGTTCCTGTGCGGAATATAATATTGCCGTAGCATGCTATATGCTTGGGGATTATGAACTGGCAGGTGAGTGGCTGGACCGTTCCGATACGGATAACAAACTTGCTCAATCTGATGCTCTTCGTAAAAGAATAAATGCCAGAAGTTAGACTTCCGGCATTTATTCTTTTATTCTACTTTCTTTACAGGATCGCAGGTCAGACCTACACCAAGTTTCTTGAATATCTTCCTGTCCACTTCACTCAGCATTACTGTCGAGTGTACCTGACATCCATTCAGTTTCGGCAGCTGGTCCAATGCTTTTCTACAGTTCTCGTCCTTGTTGCTCATCATTGACAGCGCAACCAGAACTTCGTCAGTGTGGAGTCTTGGATTATGTCCGTGGAGATATGTCACCTTAGTCTTCTGTATCGGTGCGATCATCTCTTCCGGAATGAGCTGTACATCATGTGGAATGCCTGCAAGATGTTTTGTGGCATTAAGGATGAGCGCTGCACTAGGGCCGAGAAGGGAACTTGTGCGCGAAGTTATGATCGTGCCGTCCTGCAGTTCTATAGCGGCTGTTGCAACTCCTGACAATTCTTTTCTTGCATGTGCTGCCACAGTAGTTCTTCTATATTCAGTAGTCAGCTTTGCCTGTTTGAGTATCAGCGCAATCTTGTTTACTTCATTCTCGTTATCACCCTTCTGAGCAAGGTTGCATAGAGCATAGTAATATCTTCTGATTATCTCCTCTCTCGCAGCGCTGCAACATACGTCCTCATCATTCATGCAGAATCCGATCATGTTTACACCCATGTCGGTCGGCGATTTGTAAGGACTGTCTCCATATATGCCTTCGAAGAGCGCATTGAGCACAGGGAATATCTCTATGTCCCTGTTGTAGCTTGCCGCAACCTCGCCGTAAGCTTCAAAATGGAACGGGTCGATCATGTTGACATCGTTCAGGTCAGCTGTGGCAGCTTCATATGCTATGTTTACAGGGTGTTTCAACGGGAGGTTCCATACAGGGAATGTTTCAAACTTTGCATATCCTGCCTTTGTCCCTCTCTTGTTTTCATGATAGAGCTGGCTGAGGCAGACTGCCATCTTTCCGCTGCCAGGACCTGGAGCCGTGACGACAACAAGCGGTCTGGTGGTTTCTACGTAGTCGTTCTTTCCGAATCCCTCATCAGAGTTGATAAGGGCTGCATTGTTCGGATATCCTTCGATCGTGTAGTGATAATATACCTTGATTCCGCGACGCTCGAGTCTGGTACGGTATGCGTCAGCGCTTGACTGTCCGTTGTAATGTGTTATCACTACGCTGCTTACTGTCAGGCCCACCTTTTCGAACTCTCCGCGAAGACGCAGGACATCTTCATCATATGTGATACCGAGGTCACCCCTGACCTTGTTCTTCTCTATATCCAATGAGCTGATGACTATGATGATTTCTGCCTCGTCCTTCAGCTGCATGAGCATAGTCAACTTACTGTCGGGGTTGAATCCCGGCAGTACTCGGCTGGCATGATGGTCGTCGAATAATTTTCCTCCGAATTCGAGGTAAAGCTTGTCTCCGAACTGCGCAATGCGCTTTTTGATCTGTTCAGACTGTATCTTCAGATACTTGTTATTGTCAAATCCCGTTTTCATACGGGACACAAAGATAACCTTTTCTGCTCTTTCCTGCAAGAAGAAAATGGAATATTTATAGTCTCACTCCGATGCCGAACATGAGGTTGTGGCTGTAGAGGACAGAGCTGAGGCGGTAGCCGATGTTGAGGAAAAAGTATTCTGAAACGAATGCCTTCAGGTTATATGTCGTGTAGAATCCTTTCAGGTCACGGGCGCCGCTTAATATATTGTAGCCGGCTCCGAGATTGATAGAGAAGAATGGCATCTTGAGTTCTCCTCTGAGTGACAGGCCGCAGGCCATCTGCCTGACGAGCGGTGGATATGACGAGCCTGTAAGGTCAGCCAGATCTGCACTTCTGTCCAGCATCATGTCAAGGCCAGGGCCGGCAGAGAAATATCTGTTCAGCTTGAACAAAGGATTGAAATTGATTCCTCCTGTCAGGAACGGCTTATTTATGATATGGAGTTTCAATCCGTCAAGCTGTCGGTCAGCCCTCCATGCTCCGTAAAGGCATAGGTCATATGAAATACGTTCCGTGAACTTTTGTTCTTTCAGTTCATTTTCGCTTCCGGTCATAAGATGGCCGGGAGCTTTTTCATTTTGAGGCGCATTGATTCTGCCTGTGATGCCGAGCCTGCATCCTACTGTATTTGCTCCACCATTAGGAAATCTTGTGTCACCATTGGAGAAGTGTGTGTATTCCGGACCGAATGACAGGTCCCATTGAGGCGATATATGCCATGTGACAGGTATGCCTACATTTATATATATGTTGCATTTTGAACCTACTACCTCATTGACTTTCCATCCGTATGAGGCGCCAAGGTTCCATTCGCAGTCCAGTGATATCTTTCGGCTCAGATCTGCAATCCGGCTTCCTTGAAATATATATAATATGACTGGGGTGCCTGTGATGTCATGATTGAAGAATGAGTGTACAGCTATGCCTATACCTTGATATGCAGTAGGGTAGAGGTTGCCGAGGCGGCTTTCAGGGTTGAGGCTGAAGCTGTATTTGAGATGTGCAGATGCAGCCATAGGTATGGCTTTGTCAAAGTCATTGTAACCTCTGTAGAAGCCATGGGTCGCCATGTTATGAACAGGGCGGACCTCAGCCGTGATCCTATGTGTGATATCATGAAACAGCAGACTGTCCCTGCCGGATGCATTTATCATGCATACGCAGAGGAGTATCATTGTCAATATTGTCTTTATCGGTTTCATATATCTGATCACTTCATAGATTGCCACGTCGCTACGCTGCCTCGCAATGACGTCAGGTTACTTTCACCTCGCAATGATATATTAAATGAGGCTGACTAAAAAGTCTTCTACACTGTCATGTCGAGCGACCGACGGGAGTCGAGACATCTTTAGTCAGCCTCAGTAAAGGATATAGGCAGAACAGTAAGCCGGTTTCTGTTTTATCCTGTCATTTATCTTCGCAGCCTACCCCCCGGCAAAGAGCGGGCAGCCCTTTCAGTCTGCGGCCGAAGCCTTGACTCTGCCGGTATATTTGGCCTTGCTGGTCCTGGTGCCGTCACCGCCATATGTCGCCATATGACGTCGTGAGCTCTTACCTCGCGGTTTCACCCTTACCCTTGCGGGCGGTCTGTTTTCTGTTACGGCATTCATAAGATTACTCCCATCTGTGCTTTCCACAGCAGGATGCCCTTCCCAGTCCGGACTTTCCTCTGACTTCATCAGTCAGCGACAAGTCATTCTACCTATATGTTTCTATTTATATCCGAGCTTGCGCTCCATTCTGTCGTTTTGTGCATTCATGCGTTCCACTTCCTTACGGAGAGCTGGAGTTATATCTTCGCAATGCTTGTGGCACTGCATTGACTTCGAGTACATACGGCCGATGCAGAAGTTGCTGTGGGTGCATCCGCTGCAATGGTTCATGTCCTCTTTCATCTTGTTCACGAAGTCTGTATCCTCGAGGACCGCACGACCCATCTGGATCATAGGGAAGCCATTGTCTATGGCTTCATCTGCGCTCTTCCTGTCAGTTACACCTCCTACATATACGAACGGGAAGTCAGGCATGGCCTCGCGGAACTTCAATGCATCCTCCATGAAGAAAAGCTTCTTGAAAGGCACTGTAGGAGCAACCAGCTTACCTGCAATGCTCACACCGAGCTTAAGCCACCATTTGCTCCATGGGAAGTAGTGTACTATCGTCTTTACAGGGAACTGTCCGCGCATTACATATTGAGGATGACGGCTTACGAAGCCTCCGGAGAGGACAATTGCCTCGATGCCGAGGTTGCGGAGTTCCTTTGCGACTTCGATGAGTTCATCAACCTCCTGACCACCTTTGAATCCGTCACGCGTGTTAAGTTTAGCGAATAGTGCAACTTTGCCCTTTCCTGCAGCAACAGCCTTGCTTACACACATCTTCATGAAGCGCATCCTGTTCTCCAGGCTACCTCCGAACTCGTCCCTACGGTGGTTAGTGTATGGGGAAAGGAACTGCGAGATAAGGTATCCATGTCCGGCATGAATCTCTATTGCGTCAAATCCTGCCTCAATGGCAAGTTCTACTGCCTTTCCATATGCGTCTGCAACCTCATCTATCTGCTTCATATTCATTTTCTGGACGAATGTAGGTGAGTAGAGGTTGAAGCCACGGCTTGCGCCGTACGGCATGCATCCGCAGATGCTTCGATGCGACATGTTTCCGCAATGTCCAAGCTGTATTGATGCTTTTGCGCCCTCAGCATGGATCGCATCAGTCAGTTTCTTGAGTTCTGGCACAATTTCCTCGCGCATCCATAGCTGGTTCTCGAAGGAAAGTCCGCTCTGGCATACGGCTGCATAGGCAACCGTAGTCATGCCGATGCCACCGCGGGCAACAGCAGTATGATAGTCGAAAAGTTCCTTTGAAGGCCTCTGACCAGGGCACATGGCCTCAAAGGCAGCCGACCTTATAGTCCTGTTCTTCAGCTCTATGGGTCCGATCTTGTATGGTGTAAACAATTCGCTCATAATCTTTCATTTAGATTTCCGATCAAGTCATCAATGATGTCATGGCAGGCTTGACCGGCTATCTCTACCATATAAATGGAATAATGTGCTTCTTATTCAACTTTGTGTATTCCTCTCCGAATTCCTTTTCGTATTTTTCCGTCAGCGACTTTGCGCGTGGACCGAGATTGGCGAAGGTCCATACGGCGAAGAGTGCTCCTGCAGGTGACCATGTCAGGATAGCATAGCCTATCCATTCTGTAAGTTCACCGAAATAGTTTGCTGAGGTCACGTATTTATAGAATCCTTTGCGTGGAATATAATGCTTTGTGTCTCCCGGCTTACGTAGGTTACGTATCACGTGGTCTGAATGCAGGTTGATTGCCATTCCTGCGAAGAATACAATGGTACCGATGATGAACTGAGGACTGTGGAACCATGCTGTGTCATACATTCCTGCAGGTGCCTCTCCGTAAAGCCATCCTCCGATGAGATATGCATTCAATGTGTTGAATACCAGTCCCATGAGCATGATTGCAACAGGCATTGTGCTCTTTCCTCTCATCATCAGGGGGAATATGAACGACCTCTGGAAATAATGAAGCAGGTAGAGCCCGGCCATGATATACAATACTATCTTGCTGTTGCCTGTGTCTGCCCCTGAAAGAGCAAATCTTATAGTATAGTACAGCAGGAAGATGAAAGCTGGTGCCTCCATCAGCACCCATGCGACCTTATTGCTTATCTTAGGTCCCCAGTTGGAAGTCGAAAGGTATCCGTAGCCTGCCTTGAAGAAGAAAAGGGCTACGAAGACTATGACCGCCATAGCTGCCATTCCTGCCATTATCATGTAGTAGGTGTTCATATCTTTCTATTTATAGAAAAAGCACGCAAAGTTAGTCAATATTTTTGCAAAAAGTATTTTTTACTTACATTTGTCGTCCGTTAGGATAGAAATGATGAAGCTTTTGAACATATTTCTGATTTCATTCCTTTTCGCATCATGTGCAGAAAAGGATGTGAAGTCATATCGCCTGGAGGTGGTCGAGGAATACCCTCATGATGTGGAGGCATACACTCAGGGCCTTTTCTTCAATGATGGGGAACTATATGAGAGTACAGGCAGAAACGGCTTCTCATCCTTCCGTCGTGTAGACCTGGAAACAGGAGATGTCCTGCACAGGATGGATTTTTCAGACAAATATTTCGTCGAAGGATCGGTGATGTTCAATGATAATCTCTACGTCCTGACCTGGGAGTCCCGTGTGGCTTTTGTGTATGATGCCAATACATTGGAATTCAAGTCGTCATGGAAATATCCGAGGGAAGGTTGGGGACTTACTACAGATGGGAAACATCTGATAGCATCTGACGGATCTTCGCTTCTGTATTTCATGGACCAGGATTTCAAGGTAGAACGGAAGGTTATGGTGAAGGTGAATGACAGACCCGTAAGATGGCTTAACGAACTTGAATACATCAACGGAAAGATATGGGCAAATGTCTATACGTCAGATGAGATTGTGATAATCAATCCGAAGGATGGTCGTGTGGAAGGTGTGATAGACTGCAGAGGTCTGCTCCCTTCGAATCTCCGGACTCCTGATACAGACGTGCTTAACGGAATTGCCTATAATCCGGAAACCAGGAAGATATATCTTACCGGTAAAAACTGGCCTAAACTTTACGAAGTTAAATTAGTTGAATAAAAGATCTCTCGACTTCGCTCGAGATGACATCATGTCATTTCGACCTTGTGGAGAAATCTGAAATATATTTGCAGGGGTGCCGCGGGATACCGAGGCTGAGATCATACCCATGAACCTGATCCGGATAATGCCGGCGTAGGGAAGCATAATCTCAAATGTACCGTTTTGCGGTGCGTGCCCCTTGCATAAATGTGCATACATTATGCGAGGTTTTTTGTTTTTTGCAGCGCTATGTTCGCTGATCCCTTTTTCTGCACAAGGTGTGGAGAAAGAAGCGGCTCTTTCTGAAAATGATGAGAGGGTCGAGAGACTTGATAGTGTAGTAGTCTCAACATCACGCGCAGGCAAGGATACGCCTGTGACATTTACCATGGTCGGCAAGGAGGAGCTTCGCCGTTCAAATCCCATCAACTCTCTTCCGATGAATCTTGCCCTTCAGCCTTCGGTGGTATCCGTACATGAAGGTGGTACCGGTCTTGGCTATTCTAAGATGACCGTACGTGGTTCCAAAGGTTCCCAGATCAATGTAACCCTTAATGGAATCACTCTGAACGATGCAGAGTCCCAGGAGGTCTTCTGGGTCAATATCCCTGCGTTATCATCTCTGATTTCCAGTGTTCAGCTTCAGCGAGGACTCGGTACTTCAGCAAATGGCGCAGGAGCCTTCGGAGCAAGCATCAACATGAGTACGGCTTCGGTCGGTGCGGATCCGTTTGCCTCTGCTGACATGGCTGTCGGCTCTTACGGTACATATACCGGTACATTTGCAGCAGGTACCGGCCTGCTTGATTCGGGATTGTATTTCAATGCTGCGTATTCCCGAGGAATGACTGACGGATATATCCGTAATGCTTTTGCTGATGTACATTCCGCTATGGCTGTATTGGGCTGGATGGATTCCCGTAATTCCTTGAGGTTGACGTGGCTCATGGGGTCTCAGCGCACAGGAATCACCTGGGAGGGCATAAGTCCGGAGATGTATGAGACAGACCGTCGCTATAATCCTGCAGGTGAATATCACGACCAGTTCGGTAATGTGCATTATTATGACAATGAGACGGATAACTACGCCCAGCATCATCTTCAGCTGAACTATACCCATGCCTTTACAGACCGCCTTGCATGGAGTACTACGTTCAATTATACCCGTGGCGACGGCTTCTATGAAAACTATAAGGCGGGAAAATCATTCTCGAAGTACATGATGGAGGAACCTGTCATTGACGGGGTGACATACAGTGAGGGTGATTTCATAACCAAGGAAGCATTGGCCAATGATTATTTCGTTCTGAATTCGGACCTCCGCTATGCTTCTGATATGCTGAATCTGACCGGTGGTATAAATCTTTCGCGATATGACGGTGACCATATCGGGTCTGTCCTCTGGAGCGATGTGCTTGGGGATTCATATGACTATGGAAGTCATGAGTGGTATCTGAACCGTGGTCTGAAAAATGAGGCAAACGCTTTTGTTCGTGGAGAAGTACTTTGTCATGAGGGGCTTACTGCATTTGCAGATCTGCAGTACAGGGGCGTGTGGCTGTCGATGTCAGGTCCTGAAGATGACGGTGTGCTGTTGGATCATAAAGACAATTGGCAGTTCTTCAATCCTCGTGCGGGACTGTCTTACCGCTGGAGTCCTTCTTCCCGTGTCTATGCTTCGGCTGCACTGGGACATCGTGAGCCAGGAAGAAGCGACATCAAGGAACTGATTCTGGATGCGAACAAGTCTGCGGAAGCTGGAGTGGAGTCTCGTGGAGTGGATATCCGTCCTGAGAGGATGCTTGATATAGAGTTGGGATATGAGTATGTTGCCAAGCACCTTTCACTTTCTGCCAACCTCTATATGATGGAGTATTGGGATATGCTCATAGAGACGGGTAAACTGACGGATGTGGGCTATGCAATCAAGGAAAATGTGCCTCGAAGCTGGCGCAGAGGTATTGAACTCGCTGCTTCATGGGAGCCTCTTTCATGGCTTCAGGTGGGAGGGAACATTACATTGTCCACCAATAAGATAAAGGCTTATACCGCTTATTATGAAATGTATGACAACATGAATGACTGGAACTATCTCGGGCAGCATACCGTGGACTTTGAGAATACAGATATCTTAATGTCTCCGTCTCTTGTCGGCATGGCATCTGCCACCTTCCGTCCATTCATCTCATCTGCTGCTTCTCTGAAGTCTGTTTACCTGCAGATGAACGGCAAATATGTAGGTCGTCAGTACTATGACAACACTTCTTCTGCCGATCGCTCCATCCCGGCATATTTCGTGGCTGATATGGCTGTCGGATATACTGTTCCGTTGAGCAGATCTCTCGGCTTCGCTCGAGATGACAGCGCCCTGACTTTCAGTTTCCATATCCACAACCTCTTCAACCACAGGTACTATGCAGATGCCTGGCTCTGGCGTGCATACTTCCGTCAGGATGACCTGTACTATGCAGAGACCGGCCTCTACCCTCAGGCTCCGCTCAACTTCATGTTCAGAACAACCTGGAACTTTTAACCCAGCAGCATATGATGGATTGGATGTAGATAGATTTAATGCTGACAGAGAATATGTATACAAAAAAAGGAATGTTACGAGAACATTCCTTTTTTTGTGAGGTCTACCTTATGGAATCTGTAGCCGAGGCGTTTCAGTTCGAGGGCTGAGCCTATCTTGAACATTACGCGTACCGTGCGGGCGAAGATGTGGAATGCCTTTACGGTCTGGTGTTCGATCTGCTCATGCTGTATGAATGTGGCAGCCTTCTGTGCGCAGCAGAGGAGGATGTTCATGATCTGCTTTGCTTCTACAGAATCGAGTGTCAGGCCAAGGATATTCTGTACTATGTGCTCGTCCATGTCATCGAAGCCGCGTGGTCCATGCAGGCTCTCGTATTTCGCACTGTGGTTGCGGCCCCAGTCCGCATCCCACCAGTGCGCCACGGCCATGCCGGCATAGCCTGCGCATGCGATTGCAAAGTCAGGGTAGGTGTTCACTTCAGGAAGGGCTTCTGCAATGTATTCCGGAGCCCATTCCTTCCATTTGTGGTCTATGTCTTCAGATGCAAGCAGTTCACCATCAAGCATTCCGAGGCTTGTGCACATCTTGAGAACCTCTCTCAGGAGATTCTCCTCGTAAGTGTCGTAATATTGTATGTTCTCTTCCATAATCGTTTGAATTCTCTCAGTAAAAAATCCCGCATCACTGCGGGATTTTTTGGTTAGTTAGTAGTGTAGTGTATTCCCTTTTGGGGATAATTAATTATTAGTGGTTAGAAACGTCTGATTGACATTAAATCGTTATGTCGAATGCAAATTTATGTAAAAAATCGTAACTTCCAAACAAAAGGAAACAAAATCTTGTTATTCTTCCTCCAGAAGTCCGGGACGCAGACGCTTTGTCCTTTCTATTGCCTGCTCGTCCTGCCATGCCCTGATGAGTTTCGGATTTCCGCTCAGCAGTACTTCCGGTACCTTCCATCCGTTGAACTCAGCAGGTCTGGTATAGACAGGAGGGGAGAGAAGTCCGTCCTGGAAACTGTCGCTCAATGCAGATGTCTCGTCTGACAGCGCCCCCGGAATCAGTCTGATGATCGAGTCAGCGAGAATCGCTGCAGGTAACTCACCGCCACTGAGTACATAATCGCCGCATGAGATCTCTCGTGTGACGATGTGCTCTCTGATACGGTGGTCGATTCCTTTGTAATGACCGCAGAGCAGAATGATGTTTCCTTTCAGGGAAAGCTCGTTTGCAATGTTCTGGTTGAGTATCTCTCCGTCCGGTGACATGTAGATTATCTCGTCATACTCACGCTCTGCCTTCAGTTCTTCAATCAGGTTGTAGATAGGTTCAAGCATGAGCACCATTCCTGCGTCTCCTCCGTAGCTGTAGTCATCAACCTGTTGGCGCGGACCTTTTCCGTATTTGCGCGGATTATGTATGTGTATCTCCACCAGGCCTTTCTTGATGGCACGACCCACGATCGAATGGCTGAGCGGGCTCTCGAGAAGTTCGGGAACTACTGTAATTATGTCAATTCTCATCACAACTTGTTTCAAATAGGTGTTTACGACTGCAAAAATAGTATTTTGATATGAGTTTTACTAAAAAAATGGTATATTTGCGACTTGTATTAATTATAAACCAATAACTCCATCATTATGAGTGAAGAGATGATCCCTGATGTAGAAATCACATCAGATGTACTAGTGGCAGAGGCTGCTGAAAATGCAGAGACTGCTGTAAATTATTCAGAAAAGACACTTGCTGAGCTCATAGCCCTCTTTGAGGAACTTGCCGGCAATGAGGAAAGATTGAAAATGTCCAAGGAGGCCGAGGCTATAAAGTCAGCTTTCTACAGAAGGCTCCAGAAGGAGAAGGCAGATGCCGGAATTGCAGCTGTGGAAACTTCAGCTGAGGATGCTGATGCAGAGGAAGTGCAGATGCCTGAAAATCCGTTTACAGCTGTAGAGGCAGGCTTCAAGGAACTATATAACAGATACAAGAAGGAACGTGCCGAGTACAACAAGGCGCTTGAGAAGGAAAGGGAGCATAACCTCGAGCTTAAGGAGGCTGTGATAGCTGACCTCAAGGCATTGCTTGAGAAGCAGGAGGACGTTAACGCTACCTTCCCTGAGTTCAGGGAGATCCAGAACCGATGGAGATCGGTAGGACAGGTCCCTGCTCAGAACTACAGGAATGTTACAGAAACATATCAGCTCTATGTAGAGCAGTTCTATGATATGGTCAAGATCAACCGCGAACTTCGTGACCTTGATTTCAAGAAGAATCTTGAAGTCAAGGAGCAGCTTTGCCAGGAGGCTGAGGCTCTTGCTGAGAAGGATGGCGTTGTAGAAGCATTCCGTGAGCTTCAGAAGCTGCATGAGCAGTGGAAGGAGTACGGCCCTGTAGCGAAGGAATTCCGCGAGACAATATGGGAGAGATTCAAGGCTGCTACTGCAGTTGTAAACAAGAAGTATCAGGCTCATTTCGAAGGCCTCAAGGAACAGCAGACGGAGAATCTGGCAAAGAAGTGTGTTCTCTGTGAGAAGGTTGAGGAAATAGCTGAAAGGGAAGTGAAGGACTCCAATGAGTGGAATGCATTCTCAAAGGAAATCGAGGATATCCAGAAGGAATGGAGAACAATCGGTTTCGCATCCAAGAAGGACAATCAGAAGATTTATGACCGTTTCCGTGCAGCTTGTG
>JAEIGA010013935.1_pt1 | contig 12221 bp, 9 predicted proteins | sample 9270691 | NCBI WGS metagenome assembly JAEIGA01 (sample SAMN17057246, study PRJNA624740) | gut metagenome | biome: biome; isolation source: fecal sample | host: Bos grunniens | place: China: Xizang | collected 2019
CCAAGATAAGATTTCCCATAACTTAAGTTAGTAAGACCCCTCAAGGACTATGAGGTTGATAGGCTGCGTGTGTAAGCATGGTGACATGTTCAGCTAAGCAGTACTAATAGGTCGAGGGCTTGACCATTTCGTTTGTTTCTTATCCTTTTCCTTTGTTCAGTTTTCAGGGTATATGCCTGAAGAGAGTTGAAGTTTATGCTTCAACTCTTTTTTTATTGGTTAATTTTCCAAAATAGTGTGCTTGTTCGGTCTGCAGTACCTTTGTACTGCGCCCTATCACCAATCACTCTGTTTCATAAAATTTCTCTATATGAAACATAAAAATAAAAGTACAAGTAATAGTACATTTCAAACAAAATTTTAAAAAGAACTTTATTTGTGTTTTATCCGTTTTTTTGTATCAATATTTGTGAGGAAAACAAGGTAAAAGTCTATTTTATACAACAAATTCAGCTTTTTATAAAATGTTCCATTTTTAGCACAAAAAAATCACTTATATTTTAGTTAATCTGCTAATTTCTTAATTATTATTTTCTGCTATAATATAATAGTAAATTAATATAAACATAAAAGGGGAAGTATTCAATGAAGAAAACTTTGAGTTTCGTTTTAGCAATGCTTATGCTTGTTTCAGTTTTTACTGTAACATCATTTGCAGCATTAGCTCCCGAAATTACAGAAATCACCAGCACTTTTGATGGTGTTTCAATTAGTTGGGCAAAATCTGATGATGTAACTACATATGTTGTTTATCGTAATGGTGTAGTTATTGGTACAACAGTTGAGTGCAATTTTATTGACACCAGTGTTGAAGAAAACAGTAAGTATGTATACAGCGTTGGTGCACAGGCTGCAGATGGTTCATATGAGAAATCAGATGTTGAATTTGATGTAGTTTACATCCGTCCTTACTGCGCACATACAGACTATGAATATGTTGTAGATTATCCTGCAACAGTATTCAAAGCAGGCCTTAAGCATAAACACTGCAAAGCTTGCGGTTTTGATTTACCGGGTGAGGTTATCAAGCAGCTTGTTACTGAAACACCTGTTATCAACTACCTTTCCAATGGTATCAATGGTGTTAAAGTTGCCTGGAATGCAGTTGACGGTGCAACAGCATATTATGTATATCGCCGTGCAGGTGGTTCAACAAAGTGGGAAGGTCCTTACATTGTTAAAGACGAAGCTTTTGAAGATACAACAGCTAAGAGTGGCGTTTACTACAAATATGCAGTGAGAGCTCTCAACGCAGCAGGTCTTAGCGCATACAATGGCGGTAAGGTTATCAGAAGGGTTGCTACTCCTGAAAATATCACTGTAGCTAACGGTACAAATGCTATTGCAGTTAAGTGGAACGCAGTTCAGAATGCAACATCATACAGAGTATATCGTAAGGTTGTTGGTGATGATGCTTGGACATATTTGAAAACAGTTAAAACAAACAGCTTTATTGATAAAGATGTTGAATCAGGTGTTGATTATATCTATACTGTAAGAGCTCTTTCAGGCAAGATTTATAGCAATTTCTTACCAGGTGCTCAGATTAGAAGACTCGATATTGCTAAGCTTAACACAGCAAAGAGCACAACAGAAGGTATTTATGTTGATTTTGAACCGGTTGAAGGTGCAACAGGCTACAACATCTATCGTAAGGTAGGTAACGGCGCTTGGACTTCAAGCACATACCTTGGAGCAATCAAAACAACAAGATCTCACACATATCTTGATGTTTCTGCTGAAAAAGGTGTTACATATACTTACACAGTTAAGGCATACCACAAAGATGGTTCAGTAACATCTGTTGGTTCATATGTAGCAAAGGGTATTTCCTGTAAAGATGTTTATTAATTAAATAAAATTAATGCCTCGGCTCAAACGAGCCGAGGCATATTTTTTGTGTTTTTTAAAATTATTTATAAATATCTTCAAGAATTTCAATTGCGTGAGCAATACAACCAGTGTTGTTAGAACGAGTAATGTATTTTCCTACGGCAAGAGCTTCGGATGATCCGTTTTCTGGCACAAAGCCCGCCTTAGCTGCAACCAACATTTCAACGTCATTGTAGCCATCACCTGCGGAGTAGGTGTTTTCTTTTTTGCATTCCAATGCTTTCGCTAGTTTCAAAAGGCCTGTACCTTTATCAACACCTTTTTTCAGGATTTCAACATAATTGCCTGTTGTTTTAAGATAATTGATTTCGGGGTGATTTTCTAATATATTCTGAACCTCCTGTGAACAACCATGTGCAGCAATCATAACCTTTGTCCAAGGTAATGGTGCATCTTCAGGCTTTTCTATTGTTTTGAAATTTATTCCCTGGCTTGTAAAATGTTGCTCGGAATGATTATTAAGATTAACTGCACATACGCAATCAATGTTATAAAACTCAATTGAAATATTGGGGAATTCAGATAAAACATCTTTTACAGCAGGTAAGCCTTCTTCTCCGATTGCATCATTGAATATAACTTCATTTTTTTCGTAATCGTACGCCATGGCACCATTTCCTAAAAGAACAGGTGCATTTATATATTCAGGATTATATAAATGAAAGCCTTGAAAAATTCTACCAGTGCAAACAGTAAATTTACCGCCTTTACTCATAAAATCTGCAATAGCCGCTTTTACATCATCAGTTATAATACCCTCGTCATTTTTCAAAGTTCCGTCAAAATCACTTGCTAAAAGAACGTTTTCAAAAATCATATAATCACCATAAATATTTTACCATAAAAAACATTTCAATTCAATAATAGATGTTATATGGCATAATATATAATTGTTGTGTTACGAAATGGTCGATTTTTTATATTCAAAAGATATTAAAAACTTGATTATGTTATATATGAGTGGTATAATTCTTCTGTTAAAACTAATTTGAAGGTGAAACAGTGGATAAAAGAGAAAATATAAGAAACGTTGCAATTATTGCCCACGTTGACCACGGCAAAACAACACTTGTTGACCAGCTCCTTCACCAGAGCGGTATTTTCCGTTCTAATGAGCAGGTTGATGAAAGAGTTATGGACTCAAACGACCTTGAAAAAGAGCGCGGAATAACTATCCTTTCAAAGAACACAGGTATCCATTATAAGGATGTTAAAATCAATATTGTTGATACTCCCGGTCATGCCGATTTCGGTGGCGAAGTCGAGCGTATTATGATGATGGTTGACGGTGTTCTTCTTCTTGTTGATGCTTTTGAGGGCTGTATGCCTCAGACACGCTTCGTTTTAAAGAAGGCGTTAGCACTTGGCAAAAAGGCAATAGTTGTTATTAATAAAATTGATCGACCGGGCGCAAGACCTGATGAGGTTATCGACGAGGTTCTTGATTTATTTATTGAGCTTGGCGCTAATGATGATCAGATTGAATTTCCTGTTGTTTTCGCATCAGGCAGAGATGGTTATGCTTCTCTTGATTCATCTGCTCGCGAAGGTGATATGAGACCTCTTCTTGACGCCATCTTAGAGCATATTGATGCTCCTGAAGGCGAAATGGATGGTCCATTGCAGCTCCTTTTCTCCAGCCTTGATTATGACGATTACCTTGGCAGAATCGGTGTTGGTAGAGTTGAAAGAGGCTCCGTTAAAGAAGGTCAGCAGGTAGTTCTTTGCAAGCAGGACGGCACTACACAGAATGTTAAGGTTGTTAAGCTCTATAGCTTTGAAGGCCTTCAGAGAGTTGAGTGTCAGGAAGCAAAGATGGGCGACCTTGTGGCAGTTTCAGGTATTGCTGAGCTTAATATCGGTGAAACTGTTTGTGATAAGGAGCATCCCGATCCACTTCCTTTTGTTAAAATAGACGAGCCTACAATTTCAATGAACTTTATGGTTAATGATAGCCCGTTTGCAGGTCAGGAAGGCAAGTTTGTAACATCAAGAAATATCCGTGCCCGTCTTTTTAAAGAGGTTGAAACAAACGTTAGTATGCGCGTTGAGGAAACAGATACTACTGACTCCTTTAAGGTCAGCGGACGCGGTGAATTACACCTTTCAATTCTTATTGAGACAATGCGTCGTCAGGGTTATGAATTCCAGGTTTCACGCCCTCAGGTTATTTATAAGAAAGGTCCGAATGGCGAGCTTCTTGAACCAATGGAGCTTCTTATTGTAGAGGTGCCTGAAAATTACGTTGGCGCAGTTATGGAAAAAATAGGCTCACGTAAGGGTGAGCTTGAAAATATGGACGTACGCGATGGCGGATCAACTCATATTGAATTTAAAATCCCTGCACGAGGACTTATAGGCTACCGTTCAGAGTTTATGACGGATACAAACGGTAACGGCATTATGAACAACCTTTTTGCCGGTTATGAGGAATATAAAGGCGATATTCAGATGCGTGAGCGTGGCTCAATCGTGGTTCACGAAACAGGTGAAAGCACAGGTTATGGTCTTTTCAATACTCAGGACAGAGGCAGACTCTTCATTGGCCCAGGTGTTCAGGTTTATGAGGGTATGATTGTTGGCGAATGCGCAAAGAATGAAGATATTGTTTGCAACGTTTGTAAGAAAAAACAGATGACAAACACCCGTGCCTCAGGTAGCGATGACGCTCTTCGCCTTGTTCCACCAACAACGCTTTCTCTTGAACAGTCAATGGAATTTATTGGTGAGGACGAGCTTCTTGAAATTACTCCTGTAAGTATGCGTCTTAGAAAGAAGATTCTTTCAAAAGAAAAACGAATGAAACAACAGTTCGGACATAAGAATTGATGAAAAACCGCATTTGTCAGTAAGACGAGTGCGGTTTATTCTTTAAGGACTATTGGTTTGTTTAAAGGTTTCAGAAATTATGTTATAATAAAAAAAATTTTGTAATAAACTCCTTTTTTATGTTTCTAATAATTGAAAACATAAAAATGGGAACACGGATTTGGGATAGATAAAACACAAAAGGGGTGAGGGCTTTGGATGAATTAGAAAAAATCTGCAATATGCATTATAAATATGTTAAAAGCTACGCTTTTTCCTTGTGCCTTAACGAAACCTTGGCGGAGGATATAACCCAAGAAACGTTTTATAACGCGATTAAGAAGATTGATACATTTAAAAATGACTGCAAAATTGAAACGTGGCTTTGCAGTATTACTAAAAATATATTCCTGAATTCAAAAAGGAGAAAGCATCAGGAAAATATTTTGGATTATCCAAATTTAATAGATGACAGCACTCCTGAAGAAAATGTTATTAAGGATGAAAATGTAAAAAGAATCTTAACCGAAGCCGTAAAACTGGAAACCCCTTATAAAGAAGTTTTTTATATGAAGTCTTTAGGAGATATGCCGTATTCAACTATTGCAGATGTTTTTAATAAAACAGAGAACTGGGCAAGAGTTACATATTTCAGAGCAAAAAAACAAATTGAGGAAAGGATGATTGATGGTGAGTAAGGAAACCTGTTCTTTAATAAAGGATTTGTTGCCCCTCTACATAGATGACCTTTGTAGCAAGGAATCAACGGAAATAATAAATAATCATTTAAAAACCTGCTCTGAATGTGGTAAAGAATATGAGCAGTTAACAAATCACCCCGAAATTAAAGCTATTGATAACGATGCAACAGAATTGATAAAGGGAGTTGGTAAAATGTTTAAAAAGGATAAGAAAAAAGCAATAATCAAAACTGTGTCAGTATTTTTAGTTGTGCTTATTTTGTTAGGTGTGTTTGCTTTTCTGAAGGTTCCGCTTATGATATATAAAATCGAGTTTGACAGAGGACAATACAGCGGTGTTTCAGAAGCCTGTGAAACCTGGGTTACGGGAGAAGGCACGAAAAGCAACTATACTAACGAGTATTTTGATTTGTTTATTGATAAAAAGCTCGGCGATTACGAGGATAAAAAGACAGAGAGAGCTTATGTTCTTGATTTCGGTAAGGGTAAGAACATTGTTATTTACGATGAAAATCAGGGTGTGCCAATTCCTACATTGGAGGAACACAAAAAATATTTCAGACAGTCTTTAAAATATCCTATTATTTATGCTTTTGCGAAAAAAGGCATTGAAAATTACGGTTACAGCACACAAGTTTCTATACCATATAATTACACAATGCTTAAGGATTTTATATCAGGTGAGCCACCGGAAACAAAGCTTTTCTGCTCGTTTGAGGACTATACAAAGGCGTGTGCGTATTATGCCTCAATGAGCATAACCGTACTGCCTATGGGTAACGGAAATTCTCATTATATCATTTCCGAAAATGATAAAGCAGTAGCAATCGGTCATTATATCCTTTCTGAAGATAATAACGAAACGTATCTTCTATATTTTCAATCTAAAGAAGATTTAAGTAGGATTTATGCCATTAAGGTAGCAGGCTTCACAAAAGAAGAAGTGCAAGAAATATTTAAATATGCTGTAATTAAATAATTTTGAGAAAAATCCATTTAGCAAAAGACGCTAAGTGGATTTTTGTTGCTTGAATACGCGACAAAGATTTATTAAAAAATTTAATAGTTTTTCTTTTTGATTATTTGACCCAGGATTAACAAAATGTTAATATTGTTATTGTAAAATTACAATATACATCTTTTCTCTTTGTGGGGGTTAAAAAATGGTTTGTATTTTGCTTGTAGAAGACGATGCACAATTTAACAGAATTGTTTATTCTTATCTTACCGATGTTGGTTACAATGTTGTGGGGTGCTATAGTGCTGCCGAAGCTCTTGAACAATTAGAAAAAATGTCTTTTGATATGATTATTTCTGACATTATGATGAGAAACGTGAATGGCTTCGAATTTGCAGAACAGGTACGTGCTATTAATAAAGATATTCCGTTTTTGTTCCTGACAGCAAGAGATGATATACAATCTAAAGAAAAAGGCTACAGAATGGGGATTGACGACTACATTGTCAAGCCTGTTGAAATGAAAGAATTAGTATTCAGGATTGAAGCAATTCTCAGGCGAGCAAGAATTGAAAACAAAAAGAAGATTGTTATTGGTGGTCTGGAGCTGGATTCATTTGAAAATGCGGCTTACTACAACGGTGAAAATTTAGGTTTATCGGTTAAAGAATTTAATATTTTGTTTAATTTCCTTTCTTATCCAAAAAGGACTTTTACAAGAACACAGCTTATGAATGAGTTTTGGGGTTATGACAGCGAAAGTGCTCCCAGAACAGTTGATGTTTGCATAACAAAATTACGTGCTAAAATTGCAAAATGCAAAGATATTGAAATTGTAACTGTTCATGGTCTTGGTTATAAGGCGGTGGTTCTTATATGAGAATTAACCGCAATGAAAAAGATTTTGCCAGTAGGCTTCGCAATTTTATCGTTGAGTTTTTATCTGTTTTCTTTATTGTTGCGCTTAACGGAACATTTTTGGTTTTGATTCTTACAACTGCAATAAACAGAGGTTTAAGCACGTCTTTTCTTGCTTTGATTGGTATATTGTATCTGTTGTTTGGTTGCACTATTTCTGCTTTCCTGATATATTTTGTGAAAGGCAGGGTGTATTATAACAAAATTAAGGCAGTTTGCGAGGCCGCAAATAAAGTGGCAAAAGGTGATTTTAATGTAAGAGCTCCTGTTTATTTTGATAAGCCCAAAAGCGAAATGGATTATCTTGCAGTAAATTTTAATAAGATGCTTGTGGAAATTGCCTCTTTGGAAAATATGAGGAATAATTTTATTGCAGATGTTTCGCATGAAATCAAAACACCTTTAAGTGTAATTCAGGGTTATGCGGATTTACTGCAAAATAAAGATTTATCTGCAGAAAAAAGGAATGAATATACATATTTACTTTCTGAAGCAATTGAAACATTAACAAATCTTGTAACAAATATTTTGAAATTGAATAAAATTGAAAATCAAGGAATTATCCAAAAAGAAAAATTCTCATTAGATGAGCAAATGCGTCGTTGCATACTGTCTTTTGAGGAAATGGTGGAAGAGAAAAATCTTACAATAAATGTTGACTTGGATGAGGTATCAATAGAAAGCGATAAAGCGCTTTTGGAAACTGTTTGGAATAACCTTGTTTCAAATGCTATTAAATACACCGCCTTTGGTGGCGAAATATCAATCGCACTAAAAAAGGATAACGAAAAAACAATTGCAACTGTATCAGATAACGGATGCGGAATGTCTGCTGAAACAATTGAACATTGTTTTGAAAAATTTTACCAGGGTGATGCTTCTCATTCCCAGGAAGGTAATGGCTTGGGGCTTGCTTTGGTTAAGCAGGTTATAAATATACTTGATGGAGAGATAAAAGTTTCAAGTATTTTAGGAGAAGGTACAGAATTCACAATAATAATATAAATTTTAACATAATCTTAACAACGTTAGTTTAAAATAGCGTTGTTAAGATTTTTTATTTGGTGGTGAAAAAGATAAAAAGGAATTCGGGTTCTGATGATGCACTTAAAAGAAACATAATAATTGTGTTTGAAGTTGCGATTTTATTAACGTTGGTTGTTATAGTAGTTGCTGTTTTTAAAAGTGATTTATCACCCTTTAAAGAAGAACCGACGTTATACATTACCACCCAGAGTTATACAGAGGAAAGTGTTGTAGATGAAGGCTTATCCATCCCTCTGACGAAGGAAGATGAGAGTAAGCCAAAGGATAACAACAATAATAAGCAACCCGGTGGTTATGCTCCAATAACCAATTCTCAAAATAATATTACTGCAGATCTTCCTAATCCATCGGGATGGAGTACGGCACAAATAATATCAACAGCAAAAGCGGCGGTTAACAAAACCAAAGCGTATACAGGTAATTTATCCGTTTCTCATTCTGAGGCTTTTTCTGCAGATGTTACCGAGTGTACAGGCGGAGAAATAGTAAAATCTGTTGTTAATCTTATGATTGGCTGGGTTGTTAAGCCTGTTAACGAAACTTTAATGTATCAGAATGGTTTAGCGGTTAATTCTGAGGGGGAGACAGTTCCTATTATTCTTCCTAAAAAGAATAACTTTACCTTAACCGAAAAAGGTGTGAAATCTGCTACTGTACAACGTGTAGGTAATGAATATGTTATCCGGATAAATCTTGTTCGTGAAAGCGTAGGGATGTATGAGGTTCCTACTCATAACGCAGCTTCTATCGGTTATCTGGATGTTGCTAATTTTGATATAAGCTTTATGGAAGTTGACTCGGCAGATATTGTTTACAAGGGGTCGAGCATAGAACTCCGTATTAATGCAGATGGTTACGTAACCTATGCGAATTACACAATACCTCTTCATATAGATGGTTCAGCTCATAAAGGGTCAATAAGCGGTTCTGCTTCCTTCGAGGGAGAGCAAACAGAAGAGTGGAGATTAAATTATTAATTGGAAGGATGTTTTCAATATGGGTATAAAAGAGGCTGCGCTTAATGCAGCGATTAAACAGGGCATTGAATACGTAAAAAAAGATTATGATACAAATCTTTTCAAGCTTATCTCCTGGGGTAAGAAAATGGTTAAGGATGAACTTCATCTCAAAATTCTTACAAAGTTGGAAGAACGCTTAGGTGATCCTACAAACGTATATGCTGACTATGTAAAAAGAGTCATAATGAACACAGATACAAATATAATTCTTAAGCTTGTGCCACCATTTATAAATGCGGTTGTAAAGAGCTATGACAGACGTCTTGCTGCAATGAAGGAGCATAACTGTAATATTCCATGGGCAGTTCTTATTGATATTACTACTGCTTGTAACCTTAAATGTAAAGGTTGCTGGGCTGCAGAATATGGTGATAAGCTTAATATGAGCTATGATGATTTGAATAAAATCATTCAAGAAGGTAAGGCTGTTGGTACATATGTGTATCTTTACACAGGTGGCGAGCCACTTGTTCGTAAAAATGACATCATAAGACTTTGTAAAGAAAATCCTGATTGCCTTTTTCATGCTTTCACCAATGGTACTCTTTGCGATGATGCGTTTGTTCAGAGCATAAAAGAAGTAGGTAACTTACTTGTAACAATTTCTATTGAGGGTAACGAGGAAACAACAGATTCCCGTAGAGGTAAGGGTACATACAAATCAACTATTGAAGCTATGGCGCGTTTGAAAGCTGCAGGTATTCCTTTTGGTACATCCTTATGCTACACAAAAGAAAATGCAGATGTTATTTCTACAGATGAATATGTAGATTTCCTTATTGACCAGGGTGCAGTTTTCGCGTGGTTGTTCTCTTTCGTGCCTGTAGGTTGCGGTGCTACAGCTGAGCTTATGGCAACAGCTGAGCAGAGAAAGCATATGTATGATCAGGTTCGTAAATGGCGATTCAAAGAAGTTAAACCTCTTGTTATGATCGACTTCTTTAACGATGGTGAATATGTTGGTGGTTGCGTTGCAGGTGGTAAGCAGTATTTCCACATCAGCGCTAATGGCGATTGTGAGCCTTGTGTGTTTGCTCATTATTCAAACGTTAATATCAAGGATCCTGATACTCATTTCATTGACGCTCTCAAGAGCCCGATCTTTATGGCGTATAAAGCTCGTCAGCCATTCTCAGATAATATGCTTCGTGCTTGTCCTATTGTGGATAACCCGGGTGCTATCAAAAAGATTGTTGAAGAATCAGGCGCAAAATCTACAGACCTTCAATCACCTGAAAAAGTTGAAGAGTTAATTGGTAAAACAATTGATGTTGCTCGCAAGTGGAAAGAAACTGCAGATAAAATGGCAGAAGAGCATGGCTTTGTTCAGTGGCATATCCGTAGCGTTGATATTTACAAAGGCTATGAAGCAGAACACGTGAAAGATTATGATGAATTTGCATAAGCCAATTGAAAGAGCAAAAACTCCTGAATCAGTAGGTATAGACTCCTCGGTTATCTTGAAGATGACCGAGGAAATGTCATATAGAGGTATAAACGTTCATAGCTTAATGATTTTAAGAGACGGTAAAGTTGCTTGCGAAGCGTGGAGCAAACCTCTTACACCTGAAATGCCACATACTGTCTATTCTATAAGTAAAAGCTTTCTTGCAACAGCTTACGGTTTTGCTTTGGATGAAGGTAAAATAACAAGAGAGACAAAGCTTGTAGATGTTTTTCCTGAGCTTCTTAAAAAGAAAGACGAAAATTTAAAGAAGCTTACAATTTACCACCTTTTGTGCATGACTGCTGGTAAACAAACCTCAATCCGAGGTAGTAAAAGCGATAATTGGCTTGAACTTTTTGTTAATGCAAAGTGGATTTTTGAACCGGGTACAAGCTGGCGCTATGTAAACGATAATTACTATGTAGCCTCAAAAATGCTTTGTAAGGTTTTAGGTGAATCTATTACTGAATATCTTATACCCCGACTTTATGGGCCACTTGGAATTGATGTTCCTTTTTGGGAGCATTCACCTGATGGTGTTGAGGCAGGCGGTTGGGGATTACAACTTAAAACCGAGGATATTGCAAAATTCATTCTCTGTTATCAGAACAAAGGCAAATATAATGGTGTTCAGGTAATCCCTGAATGGTGGACAAAGGAAGCAACAGGGTTTATAACAGATAACTCTGTCAGCGAAAAGGAGCCTGACGCAAGCGCAGGTTACGGTTGTGGCTTCTGGCGATGTGCAGGTATGCCGAATACATACAGAGCTGAAGGTATGTTCTGCCAATATGCCATTTCCTTTGAAGATTATAACGCTTGTTTAATTATGACCTCCGACCATAGTGGCTTGCAGGAAACTCTTGATGTTATATGGGAGTATATGCCCAAAGCATTTATTGAACCTGATTCAAAACTTAATAGTCAAACAATAACCTTGCCTGATAAATCAAATGTTATAAATAAATCTCGTTCGGAAACTGAAAAACAGATAAACGGAAAAACCTATTCTTTAAGAAAATGTAGATTTATCAATTTTATTGGTTTCCCTATAAGTGTGTTTCCTATGCCTATTGTCTTTTTTGCAAAAGACAGAGGCGGTAATATGAATAATCTGAAATTTGAGTTTTCAAAGAATGGTTGCACTTTTTCCTGGGAAGAAGACGGTGGATTTGAAAATAGAATATTCCTTTCAATGAATGGTGAATCAAGTATTGATGAAGTTTCTATAGGTGAATTGAAAATGCCTGTTCGGTCTTATGCCTATTGGGAGAATAACAACACTCTCATAATGCATATAAGAGCTTTACCATCAGTAGCGGAAAGAGTTCTGAAATTCGAATTTAAAGGTAATAAAATTAAAATGTATCCAAGCTATATCCCCGGTACTGATGAAAAAGCAAAAAAAGTAGGGGATAAGCTGAAGTGTA
>JAEIGA010013936.1_pt1 | contig 12220 bp, 12 predicted proteins | sample 9270691 | NCBI WGS metagenome assembly JAEIGA01 (sample SAMN17057246, study PRJNA624740) | gut metagenome | biome: biome; isolation source: fecal sample | host: Bos grunniens | place: China: Xizang | collected 2019
AGATGGTCGATATGATCGAGCAGGCACTGTGGGATCAAGGAGAAATACTTTCGCAGATCGACATCTTCGATGACGACTTCGATTTGATGTTCTACTTGAACTACTGTCCCTTCTCTGATCGCGACGAACTTGAAGATCCTGTCCGCAATGAAGAACAAGATGCGCAACGCATCGGAAAGGAAACAGAAATGGCATTGAAAGCACAAAAAATTACAGCTGAACTTCCTACACCGCGCTACCGTGCACTCCACTATTACCTTGAAAAAGAAGGTAAGTCCATCGAAAGTGAGCTCCGCAAACATCTGGAGCAGATGTATCGCGAGCAGGTGCCCAAGGATGTGCAGGAGTATGTGAAGGCGCAGAACCCTGACATGGAAGATCCTGAACAGCCTGCTGGAAACATCAAGCGTCAGCGTGTTGGGCAGAAGCATGATGCGGTTGTTCCTGCACCCGACGCTCCGACACTGAATATGTAAGAGGTTCAGCATGGCACGCGGAAAAATGAAAACACTTCACGGCCTTTACAAGCGAATGGGTCGTGAAGCATTTTTAGAAACAGCTCGCTACTATTCGAACCATGTTCACGGAAGCATCGAGACAACGGTTGGTGAAATGGAGTCGCGTTGGTATGACTCTGCACATACCATGACCGAAGCAGAGAAGATGGTCGAAGACTACAACAACGGTACGCTCCTTGGTCCGCACAGCTTTGCCTGTGTGGACATGGGACAGGCCGATGCATCAATCAAAATGTAATGGAGGTATGACAATGCAATCTAATCATCCCAAACTCATTGGCTATTCGCAAAACGGAACTTGCGAACTAAATTCCGTTCAGGAGGTTGCGGAATTCATTTGCCGAGAAGGTGTTCACGGTGATCTGACCATTCGCACACGCACCGGCGATTTCTTCCTGAGCACTTTCGGTACATTCATCGACCGCATGGCGGATATGGAGTACCGACAGCAACTGTTGGAAGTTCTTGTGCCCATGCAAATGGAACAGAAAGGTTCCATGAACGACGTGATGATGTAATGGAGGAGAATTATGAAACCTACAAAAATTGAATTCCAGTTTGACAACGCAAAGCTCGAAGCGATCAATCTGTTCCTGAAGGACAAGAACAGCAAGCTCAGTGATGAGCTGGACCGCTTCATGGATGAACTGTATAAGACATACGTGCCCCAGCAGGTCCGAGAGTTCATCGAAAAGAAGGAGGCAGAAGCTCAGCAGAACGCTGGCGCTTCCAGATCCTCCAGCCGAAGAAAACCTGAGCACCGCTCCAACGAAGAAAACCCCGCATAAGCGAGTGAATGTCTTAATTCACTGCCCCGGAGCCGTCAGAACAAGATCCTGGCGGTTTCGGGGTGCTTTTGCGAGGCGTTGGAGCGTTTTCGATTTTTAAGCAGGATAAAAGAAATCCAGCTAGCTGATTTGCTTCCTGAAAACATCAGCCCGCAACAGCGGACTGAAATGCAGGAACAGGGAAAAATCATAGGATTTACGAACTTTTTACGTAAAATCAGCTGACTGGCTTTTTTCGAAGCAAGCCAGTTTTTTGCTGGCAAGCTAACTTTACCCAAGATTGGAGGCTAACTATGGCCAAAACCGTGAGAAACGGGGCACCCAAGATAGAGCGGGTGCGAAAAACCTATGCATTCACAAAAAGAACCGCTGGTCTTATTGAATCCCACAAGTATGTGGCCAATGACTGCGAGGTTGATTTCATTACTGCAGCAGTAGAAAACTACTGCGCGGATATCGACGGTGAGAAGAACATGGACCTTCTGTGCGATCGCATGTACAAGATCGTCAGTGCAGAAGTGGACAGTCAATCCAATCGCATGGCAAATATGCTTTTCAAAATCGCAGTAGAACTTGCAATTCAAAATCATATGCTCGCTGCAGGCTATGTGAACCTAACTGATTCCGAAATGCGATATATCCGCAACCAAGCGTTGAACACTGTGCGAAAGTCCCACGGCTTTCTTTCGTTTGAAAAAGCATTGGAAGAAGAACGTGCGCTTAGCGAAGGTTAAGTGCCATGGCAAAGATAATTGTAAAGTGCAGGTATTATTCTTCTGAAAATTCCGCGCGTGACATTGGTGGCATGCTCACCTATATTGCAACACGGGAGGGCGCGGAAAAGTTTGGAGACAGTTGGAAAACGACCCCTCCATCAAAAGCACAGAAGGAATTGATCACACAGTTTGCTGAGCAAATCAAATCTTGTCAACGTTTGCCTGAGTACCAAGACTATTTGCGCGCAAATACGAAAGGTTCTGCATCAGAATTTATTTCTGCAGTACTAGAGAACTATCCGGAAATGCTATCTAAAAAAACGTATTTGGACTATATTGCAACGCGCCCAAATGCAGAACAGATTGGCGGAAGACATGCACTGTTTACTGATAAAGATGAGGTAATCAACTTGGGTGAAGAAGCTGATCGAGTAAGACAGCACACCGGCAATGTTTTCACTATCATCGTTTCCTTGAAACGCGAAGACGCGGAACGCCTGGGCTTTAACAACGCACAGGCTTGGCGTGACATGGTGCGCGGAAAAATCTCATTGATTGCAAAGGAATACAACATGCCACTTGACTCGCTCCATTGGTTCGGTGCGTATCACAACGAATCACATCATCCGCACATCCACCTGATGTTATATTCCGATGACAAGGATAAGCCTGGCTTCATCAATAGCAAAGGGATCCACAACTTGCGACATCTATTTGGTACAACCATTTTTCGAGATGACTTGAAAGCGATTTATGATGACCAAACCAAAGTCAGAAATAAATTGAATGCATCCGCATTTGATGAAATCGAAGAACTTGCCGACAAGATCCGCACAGGACTTGCAACCAATGGTGACTTTGTTTTGAAGTTCGTTGCGTTGGCCAAGCGCCTGCAAACTGTCAGCGGAAAGAAAGTGTATGGTTATCTTCCACAAGCAGTGCGCAAACAAGTTTGCGAGTTGGTGGATGTGCTTGAACAGGATGAAGACATTGCACGGATGTATGAGCTTTGGTATCAGGCAAAGTGCGCGGTGTACCACACCTACACCGACAATGACCCCGTGAAGAAACCGCTGTCGCAGGAAGAAACCTTCAAACCTATCCGCAATGCGATGATCAAGGAAGCAAATGCGCTAGGTGCACAGTTGGCAAACCTGGATGCGCCAGAGGAATCTCCGCTCATTCATGATGACAAGCCACATACTGATGATCCAGTTAAGCCAACGCAATTACCACCGACAGCACCGCCAACGCAGAACACTACTACTGCAAAACCTAGCATGGTGCGCGCAGGATTTGTCGCAACATCCATTGCACGTTTCGGTAACAGCTTGTCTCGCACATTCCGAAACAACTTCTATGATCAAGTAGACAAGTCACCCATGTCTGTGGACAGCAGATTGCAACGGGAGATTGAGGCGAAGAAGCGCGGACAGAATATGTCAATGTAAAAAGCAGGGCTCCTTACGAAGCCCTGCTTAGTTCGACAAATTGGATTTTATCTATCGGTATCTATCAATATTGCTCTGCATGGCGAACCATCCGCACCTGATAAATTCAGTGGTGCAGCATTTAAAAAATAAACACCTTCGGATACCTCTGATAATCGAATTCCTTCAAGCAATATAACATTAGCACCTAAAAGAACAAGATGCACTGCCATTGGTGCATTTTGCGGTCCGATTGTCTGGGGTTCATTTCCCAAAAGCAAAATATCTGAAGATGCAAATACCTTTGCCGCCTCCAATGATACTTCGACATCTCCTTTAATCAAAAGTCTCTTTGTTGCTTCTGGGTTTTGTTTTTTTGCTTTTTCAATTATTTCTACAGCATCGTCGCCAGTGACAGTCCCGTGGTGTTCTGCCACATAAGCCATTCCCACAAATGCCTCTAAGCATATCTCATCCACAGTTTTGCCATCTTTAATAAAATGAAATGGTGCATCTATATGCGTGCCGTTATGTGCACACATATTAAATGCCGTCAAATTATATACTTCACCTTTTTCCATTGATTTAAGCATCATTTTCTCTGGTGTCGGGTCGTCGGGATACACCTGACAACAGAAAACTTCTTGGGAAATATCATAGATTTTCATTGTTTGATTCTCCATTACAAATTCTAGTTGGTAATAAAATTATACTTCTCCGCACAGATAAAATCAATTCCTTTACACGTACAATTCGTCAGAAACAAGCAGGAGGAACTATGCCCCATTACACACAAGAACAAATTGAGAAAGCCAATCGTACTGATTTGGTTTTCTTTCTACAGACCCACGGCGAACATACTAGGCGCGTTGGCTCATCCCATCTTTGGGAGAAGCATCAGGTTTGGATCCGTGATCACCGATGGTACTCCCATTATGACTCTGCAGGTGGTTATGCCATTGGCTTCGTAATGAAATACTTCGGCATGGGCTTTCAGGATACTATTGCAGAACTGCTAGGAAGCACGCAATGCGGACTGCTCCCAGAACGCAAAAAGGATTTGGTCCTGCCAGAGCGGAGCAATACAATGGACTGTGTCTTTGCCTATCTGATGCAGAAGCGCTTCGTCGCAAGAGATGTCATTGCTTTCTTCGCTCACAACAAAACACTGTACGAGGATGCGGAATATCACAACTGCGTATTTGTTGGCGTAGATGAAGAAGGTGCTCCGCGACATGTTCATCGGCGAGGAACACAGGGGTCGTTCAAGCATACCGAAAGTGGTAGCAAAGCAGAATACAGCTTTCATCATAACGGTGAAAGCGATACGCTCTATGTGTTTGAGGCGCCAATCGATATGTTGGCGTTTATCACCCTGCACCCTGATAACTGGCAACAGCATTCCTACGTGGCACTGTGCTCCGTGTCTGAGAAGGCAATTCTTCACCGCCTGCAGGTCGATCCAAAACTCAGAAGAATCATCCTATGCCTCGACCATGATAGCGCAGGTGTTTCTGCCTGCTATCGTATCAAGGAGATTCTGAATGCAAAGGGCTATGAGGATGTGCAGATCCTGCATTCTGAAAACAAGGATTGGGGTGAAGACACCAAAGCGTTGCACGGCATCACTCCCATCAAAGCAGAGGCGGACGCGACAGCCGAAATCTGTAAGCTGTGCAGAGAGTATATCTCCATTGCCAAACATGAAAAGAAACCACCGCAGTTGCTTTCCAAGGTCAACGCAGTGGCTACCAGTATCGCAAATAAAATACCAACAGTAAACCAGAAGCAGATCGATCAGTTTATCGTTCTGCTTCTTTTGCTTTCTATGGACGAATGCAGGAAGAGCCTGCAAAGCGCCTCATGGGATGAGATTACCGTAAAGCTAATGGAGATGTATATTCCCCAAGCAGATAACGGCAATACGGAAATGCGCTTGCGTCAAATCGGCAATGATATGCGGGAAGTATCCCGCGTGTATGAGGTGCCGTCTATGTTCTACGATGCGGATATCTTTGTGAAACCCATCCTGAGGGTCACTATGGATTGCATTCGCCTTACACACTATCTCGAGAGAAAGGAGCAAGAATGGAAGGAATCGAAACGTTATTGATTGTCTCAATCATGATGTTTGCCGTACTGGGTGCCATCTCAGTCCTGGCGCACATCTACAACTTGAACAACATCAAATCAAAAACTGTTGGTGACGGTCAGCACGGCACCGCCCGCTGGGCACGAAAAAAAGAGATCAAAGACACCTACAAGCACGTCCATTTCACCCCTGAAGCATGGCGTAAGGGCGAAAAACGCCCCAATGCGGATGCGCAGGGCATCGTGGTCGGTTGCGAGACGACTCCGAAAGGGACGACCGCAATGGTCGATACAGGCGATGTGCATGCACTGATGATTGGCGCTGCCGGCGTTGGTAAGACAGCCTACTTCTTGTATCCAAATCTGGAGTATGCCTGTGCATCTGGTATGTCCTTCATAACATCCGACACCAAGGGAGACCTGTACCGACACTATGGCAAAATCGCGCAGGACTATTACGGCTACAAAGTCGCTGTCATCGACCTGCGCAACCCGACTAAGTCTGATGGAAACAATTTGCTACACCTGGTAAATAAGTATATGGATCTTTGGAAGGCACATCCTGACAATCTTGCCTATAAGGCAAAAGCAGAGAAGTATGCAAAAATCATCTCCAAGACCATCATCATGTCTGGCATGGAAGGTGCCTCTTTCGGACAGAACGCATTTTTCTACGATGCTGCTGAAGGCCTCCTGACAGCATCCATCTTGCTGGTCGCAGAGTATTGCGAGACCGAGGCTAGACACATCGTATCCGTGTTTAAGATCATCCAGGATCTGCTGGCTCCCGCTGGCCCACGCGGAAAGAATCAGTTCCAAAACTTGATCCGCAAACTGCCCGAGGACCACAAGGCTAGATGGTTTGCAGGTGCCGCACTGAACACTTCTGAACAAGCTATGTCCTCGGTCATGTCCACGGCATTGTCCCGTCTGAACGCCTTCCTGGACTCCGAGTTGGAACAGATCCTCTGCTTCGACACTGCTATCGATGCTGAGACCTTCTGCAACGAAAAATCTGCTATTTTCGTTGTCCTGCCCGAAGAAGATACCTCTAAGCACTTTATGGTGTCCTTAATCGTCCAGCAGCTGTACCGTGAAATTCTTGCAGTTGCCGATGAGAACGACGGCCGGCTGAAGAACCGTGTGATGATGTATCTGGATGAGTTCGGTACGATTCCCAAAATCGAAGGTGCCGAGATGATGTTCTCTGCATCCAGATCTCGCCGCGTATCCATCGTAGCCATCATCCAGTCCTTTGCTCAGTTACAAAAGAACTACGGTAAGGAAGGCTGCGAGATCATCACTGACAACACGCAGCTGACGGTATTTGGTGGCTTTGCGCCCAACAGCGAGTCTGCGCAGGTGTTGTCCAAGGCGCTTGGTAGCCGAACCGTGCAATCCGGATCTGTCAATCGAGGCAAAAATGACCCGTCACAGTCGCTTCAGATGATTGAAAGAGCGCTCATGACTCCTGATGAACTGAAGTCTCTACCTAAAGGCACTTTCGTGGTCATGAAGACAGGCTTCCATCCTATGCAGGTAAAACTCAAGTTATTCTTCAAGTGGGGCATTGTATTCCCGAAGGAATACTACACTGTAGCGGACAAGGGTAATCGCAGGGTCGTGTACGCGAGTAAGAATCAGCTGGAAGATGAGATTGTCAAACAGTATGCTGCTGCGAGTATCGGCGAGAAGATGACCGAAGAAGAAATCGAACAGCACAAGCCACTCATCACAGAAATCCCGGGCAAGACCGCATTCCAAAAGGACAAGAAGCCTGCTACAGCAAAAGATGACAAGGGCACTGACGATATTGGCGACGGTTCAGACAGCCAGCCTGTGTCTGAAAGCAACTTCTCCTCCATAGATGAAACTGAGATCCTGATCAACGAGAAGGGAGAAATCATTGGTGAAAAGCTACGAGATGATCTTCCGAGATGACCTGTCCTTTGCAGCGCAGAGTATCTACCGATACCTGCGCTACCGACAGGGTCAGAACGAAAACAGCTACCCGTCCCATAAGCGGATAGCTGAAGATACAAAATGCAGTGTCTCGACCGTCAAACGAGCCATCGACGAGCTTGTAAAGGCTGGTCACATCGAGAAAATAAACAGACGGAGGCCTAATGGCAGTAAGACCTCCAATGTCTATATCTGCAAATGAGAAAATACCATAGTTCACAAACTTAGGGACATTGCGCCCTTTTTGTGAACTATGGTATAGCTCAATATGACCTATCTTGAAGTATAACAGTTAAGAAGATTGCTAAATTGAGAAAGAACACTGTAAATAATAAGATTAATATGATATACTAGGTTTATCCTATTTTCTCCAAACGACAAATTGTGCAAAAGCTGGTGAGAAACATGAAGATAACCTTTTGGGAGCGACTAAAGAAACGTTTTTTGGGAACCAAGACCACTTCCCGTGTTGAGGACCAGGTCAACAGTCAAATCGAAGATAAGATTGAGAACCAAGTAGCTGTTGTTTCACCTCCCCAAGCGCAAAACACCCAGAACAAAGATATTGTTCAGAGTCGTCGCGTTGATGATATGTCGGCAGAGGCGCAATTGGCCATTTTCTTAGACGCATATCTTTATGCCAGATTCCCAAATGCGGATTCCTTTCGACGAATCGAGCGCATGCACAGTAAAACAGACCAGTTAGCTGGGGTGGATGTTTGCTTTACTGGTATGGATGGAACTGTCTATAATGTGGATGAAAAAGCGCAACTTTACTATCTCAACAAAGACCTTCCCACGTTCGCATTTGAAATCCAATTCCTGCGAGATGGAAGGGTAACCACAGGATGGCTTTGCAACAATACCCTCAAGACTGATTTGTATCTTCTTATTTGGCCTTTTGCGACACAAGACACACCCAAAGGCATCCGTTGGGACCAATTCACCAAAGCTGACTGCCTGTTGATACAAAAGAAGCGTTTGCTGACAATGCTGGAAAGGGATGGCCTCGCGATAAAAAGGATGCAGCAGGATGCAGCACAGTTTAGAAAGGCTGGGCATATCGGAAAAGCGACCATAGACGGTGTCCGAGGTGCTTATTATTTCGCATCTGACCCTAAGAAATATCGAGAGGCGCCCATCAACATCGTCGTTACAAAAGATCGGCTGCTTAGTATCGCACAGCGGCGGTATATCGTAACAAGAGAAGGCGTAGAAGTTAAATGAAAGAGAGGCGACTCCGTTTTGGAGTCGCCTCTAAAATTATACCATATTCAAAATCTCTTCGCCCATCTTGGTGATGAGAGGCACGACCAGCGCATTGCCCATGATGAAGTAGCGCTGGCGTTCCGGCATACCGGTGTTGGTCCAATCATCCGGGAAGCCGTTCAGTCTTTCGCACTCGATAGGAGTGAGGATGCGAAGCTGCTTGGTCGTCTTGTCCTCGATGATATGAGAGCTGCGGTTCAACGTACCTTCACTGGTGAGCATCGTACGACCAGGTCGGTCAAGAGGATCAGGGAAAGCGATGGGGCCTTCACTAAACATGTAGGAGAAGCCGGTCTTTGCAGTACGCTCGATTTTTTTGGCTCCCTTAAGATACTTCCACTTCTCATAAGCTTCGCCCTTGATGTAATACTTCTCTGCAACAGGACCGTCTTCCACGATTTGGTCAAGGGTGATAGGCTCGATGTACTTGGGAGTCATTTCTTCTGAATACACCATTCCATCGACCATCAATCCGGAGTTGTAGAAAGGTGCTTTGAATTCTTCTGTGACATCGACCAAGTCAGTATATCCGGTCAAGGAGCAGAAGGAATGCTTCTTTTCACCATTGTGAACAGGCTCAACAGGGAACGCTTTTGCAAAGAAGCCCTTTTCGGAGATCCACTCAAAAGCACTTTCTTTAAATGCGTCGACCAACTTGCTCTTTGTATCAAAACCGAAATGATATGTATCTCTTCTAGTTGCGAAGATGAATACTCTACGGCGTCTTTGCGCATTGCCATAATCAGCAGCATTAATCACACGCCACTCGACACAATAACCTTCATCATTCAGACAGCGCAGAATGATGCCAAAATCGCGACCACGCTGTTTGGCGGGAGACTTCAACAAACGGTCAACGTTCTCTAACAAGACGAATCTAGGGTGTCTTAACTTGATTATCTTATCGATAGACCACCAAAGGACACCTTTTTTACCTTCGATTCCTTGTGCGCCAGTATGTGCAACTGAGTAGTCCTGGCAAGGGAAGCCGCCGACAAGCAAGTCATGATTAGGGACATCGTTGATAACAGATGCGATATCCTCATTACTGCAGTTTGCTTTTTCTCCAAAACGCTCACAGTAGCATTTATATGCCCATTGGCCAGCCTGGCCAGGTTCCCATTGACTGGCCCAAACTGTTTCGAACCGGGGGGAACATTTTTCAAAGCCTACGCGGAAGCCACCTACGCCGGCAAAAAGCTCGACAACGCGGATATTTTGTGCATTTTCCACTTTCGCGCGTCCTCCTTTTGTGCTATACTAGAATTAGACTTATATCAGTATATCATAAACAGATTCAAAGATCAACCCCTTTTTTGCATTTTTTGAGGTGTTTTTTTATGGAAGGAACGAATTATACTACAAAAGAAGCGGTCCTCAAACGAGCACAGGAAGTGATTGGTATCCCACTGCGTGATGTTGACAAAAAAGACCGCCTTTCAACCGGAAAGGGGGCGATTGGTCACGTCATTGAGGAGAGCTGGTTTGGTTATTCACCAAACTCCGAGTCCGAGCCCGACTTTCCTGAGGCGGGTGTGGAGTTGAAAGCCACTCCTTATTTGCGCACACAGAAAGGTATCCGCGCCAAAGAACGTCTGGTCTGCAACATCATCAACTATATGACTGAGTACGACAAGACGTTCGATACCAGTGATTTTTGGCATAAGTGCGAAACTCTGCTTATCATGTCTTATGAGCACAGATATGATGTGCCCAAGGGCGACTACACGATTGACAAAGCTGTCCTGTTCAGCTTCCCATACGAGGACTTGCTCATCATCCAACAGGATTGGGAGAAAATCATGGGTAAAGTCCGCGCAGGACAGGCCCATCTCCTGACTGAAGGCGACACCCTCTATCTTGCGGCTTGCACCAAAGGTGCCACTGCTGCAACTGTTCGAGAGCAACCCTTTAACAGCATCCTTGCTAAACAAAGAGCCTATTCCTTGAAGTCCTCCTATATGACACGCATCTTGAATCGGTATGTTTTTGGCAACGATGAGGACGAGCGTATCATCAAGGATTGGCGAGTGCTTCGCCAGATGACCTTTGAAGAATACATTGCCTCCAAATTGGCTCCCTACTATGGCAAGACGCAGCTCCAATTGAAGGACCACTTTGGCATTGAATCTACAGCAAAGAGTCTGAATGCTGTGCTGTTGTCAAAGATGTTGGAGGTCGCAGGTGATATTACCAAAACACAGGAGTTCAAAAACGCCAATATCATCCCCAAGACGATTCGCGTCCAGCGAAATGGCAAGATAAAGGAAAGCATGTCCTTCCCGACCTTCCGTTTCACTGACATCATCGAGCAAACATGGGAAGACTCTGATCTTTGCGATTATCTTGAGCCTGCCAAGTTCATGTTCGTGATTTTCAAGGAGAACGAGGATGGAGAGTACGTGTTTGATCGTGTGAAATTCTGGAACATTCCTGCAGAGGACTTGGCAGAAGTCCAGCGTGTTTGGGAACGGACTGTGGAAGTGATCAAAGCAGGCGTAGAGCTGACCTTTGATGGCAACTGTACACACAACAACCTTCCTAAGCAATCGGAAAGCTCCGTGGCGCATGTTCGCCCCCATGCACGTGATTCGCATGATACTTACCCGCTGCCGGATGGCAGGGAGATGCCCAAGCAATGTTTCTGGTTCAATAGAACCTACGTCGAGAAAATCATTGATTTGAGGTGAGCAAGGTGAAAATAAAGGAGGTTCCCTTTTCTGATCTCCGGACAGCAGATTTGTATATTGATACCATCTACAAGGGTGGTTCTTCCGGAAACAAAAGTGACGAAGTCATTTCAAAAGTTATGAATGTGGAAAACTCTAAAGGGTTTCGAAAGCGCTATATCACTGATCATAGAGGCAAAAGAACAACAAATCTTGCCTATGTCTGTATACACTCCACTGGCGAAGAAATCGAGTGGCAAGATACTATGGATCGCACGTTAGGCCGCTTTACTTATTACGGCGATAATAGGATTGCGGGCAATCCCATTTTACAGACCGATGGCGGTGGAAATAGAGTTTTACAGACTATATTCTCAGATCTTTCCCTAGGCCTTCGAAAACAGATTCCTCCCATTTTTGTGTTTCAAAAATGCTGCGGTTGGGATGAGATGTTCCTTGGCCTTGCGGTCCCCGGTGATCGCCGCATAAATCCTCAGGATGCATTGGTTGCCTTGTGGGCTCAGAATAATCAGGGACGGTATCAGAATTACCGCGCACAATTCACCATTTTGGATGTTCCTGAAATAGATCGTCGATGGCTGGAAGACTTAAGAAGAGGTGCTGGTTTTCAGAGTGTGTACGCACCGCCAGTATGGAAAAAATGGGTCACCACTGGTGAGTATACCCCGTTGATCACAGAGAAAAATCCCATCAAATATAGGCGAGCAAACGAGCAATTACCTGCGTCTGGGACCAATGAGTATAAAATGCTCGAAG
>JAEIGA010013937.1_pt1 | contig 12219 bp, 11 predicted proteins | sample 9270691 | NCBI WGS metagenome assembly JAEIGA01 (sample SAMN17057246, study PRJNA624740) | gut metagenome | biome: biome; isolation source: fecal sample | host: Bos grunniens | place: China: Xizang | collected 2019
AACTAAAGTACTATTATCATTAATTTGCCTTATAGGATATACGCCTGATACAATCCAATTTGGAAATGACTTCTTAGTCTCATCATATTCTTTAGTCTTATATCCTAATGTACGTAGCTTAAATATACTTTGCTTTATTTGCTCAGGTACATCAATCAATAGCTGTCTGAGTGGAAGTTTAATTTGTACGTACTTACCCTTAGTATATCCACTTATCGTATATAGAAACGTATGTTCTTGTTTTAATATATCTACTACTTTCATATTTTACCTTTTACCTTACCTTAAAACAAAAATGTGCATTCTGGACTTTTTGTCTAGCTATATATTTATTTTTTATTTTATTATTATTATTATTATTATTATAATTAAAATAAGGTAATAAGGTATTACGGTATTTGCTACTAATCATTTCGATGATTACCTTAACATTTACCTTAACACAATATTACCTTAACTATTTATCTAGAAACCCAAATGTGTGTTAATTGGACTCCATAATCATTTTGTCTAAGCATTTTAGTAGCATTCAAATTTTGTGTGTGAATAATTTGAACTATTCTATCTGTGCTTCTTTTTCCTAATGCAAATAATTCAATTATCCATGCTGATGGAATATTTGTAACATATTCCCATTGACTTCCTATCATATCATTATCTCTTTCACAATATGCATTTAATATATCACTGTCTCTAAGTTCTTTATTATATACAGGATTATATTGTTCCATACATTTCATAAAATGCCTATAATCATCAAATTTACCATTAACAATAGGATATTTTCTATTGAATATTGACATTATTTTTTCTGTTAAGGGATCTTCAGCCGCCTTTTTGAATTGTTTTTGTAATTCAATTTCTTCTTCTTTTAATTCTTTTTCCCATATCCATAAACGTTGTTCAGGATCTTGTTTATATAAGTAATAAGCTTCTGCATATAATTGTTCTTTAAGTTCTTCAGGTAAATCAAATACATCGCCAGTTGGATTAACTTCAACTACCCAGAATCTACGTTCATCAAAAGTAGCATCATCAACTAAAATATTATATTGATTAGTTGTTGCAGCTAATACATATGTAATTGGATATTGTTTGTCATGTTGCCATTTTAATGCAGCCGTTCTGTCTTGTGTAGTTATAAATGACTTAACTTTTCCTAAATCACCTTTATTACATATATCATCAAAGTCATCGAAAGTCATAATGAACTTACCCATACTCGCATATACTAATGAATTGATATCTTTAAGATTATCTGGTGCTTCACTATAATATGTGATACCGTTTATTGTTCCTAGCCAATTAAATAATGAAGTTTTCTTTTTACCCTGTTCTCCAGCTAAAATTAACATTGAGTCAAATTTACAACCAGGAACAAGTATTCTTTTAATTAATGCTATCATCCATCTTTTGAAATATACTCTATTAAGTTTGATATCTTTTGCATTATAATAATCAATGAGAAATGTTTCCAATCTTTCTATACCATCCCATGCAATACTATTAAAGTAATCAATAACTGGGTGGTATTCATTATTATTCAATGTTTCTTGTATGGTGTCTTTAATAACATCTTTTGGACACCATTCATTAAAAGTACGTCTAAAGAAATTGTTTATTTCAGCAGGTTGTTTGTCTTCATCATATCTTTTGTCATTAAATTCATTTTTTTGTGTAAACTTATTATATTTGAATGAATTCAATAATGGATGATATTTGAATAATGCATCTAAATTTTCTTGACAGTGAACTAAGTCTTCAATATTATTAGAATAATATTTAATTTCTTTGATTTCATATTTATCATCCTCTAACTTAACTGCAATTTGTTCAGTCTTAATTGCTTTCCATATTATATATTTACGCCATTCTTCTTCATTTAAGAACTTATTATGATTTTTATCAATGTCTTCTTTTCGTTTATTATATTCTTCTTTAGAAAGTGGTTCTATTTCATTATCAAATACTTGTTGGAAAGTCAATATATCTCCATCATTAAACTTAATTGTATCTTTCTTCTTAGGCATATTCTCTATTCTTATATATTTTTGTCAAATATTCATAATCTTCTTCATTCATTTGAAGATATTTTTGATAACGTTCATTGACACGTTCATATGCTTTTTTATGAACAGGATAAAATATAAGTTGAGCTACATCTAATCCATCTAATACTGCTCCTATAGGATAGTCTTCTAAATTGCCTTTTACATTATAGTCATCAAATTTGCCTGCTTCTTTCCATAAATAATGTACTTTGAAACTATATTCACCATTTGCATATACTTTAACATAAGTGATTTCTAATTTATCCCAACCACCATATTTATGTTTATCTGCTTCATACTTTAGGAAATGTTTAATTGATTGAATTGTTTCTTTTCTTAATTTCATTTTAATTAATAAATATATTTATGTATATGATTTAACCTATACCATCATATTAAGGTTATTATTTTATGATAAATTTCTAAGAATTTTGATAATATCATTTATATTATCACGTACAAGTTCAGATTGAATAGGATATAAACTTAAATTATCTGTGTTTTTAACAAAAGCATCCCTTGTTTGTCCTAGTCCTTTTATTACTGTTTCAATATTTTCTTTACTTATAGTATCAATAGAGTCAGCCCATAATAGATTAGCAATATCTTTTGCTCTTTTAATTGACATTTCCATCCAATCACTCCATATATGTGAACCGTGTAATATTCTATTTCTAAGACTCATTTCACCACGTATATTTTTAGCTTTAGTATCTTTATATTCATCAAAAGTAAGATTCATATATTCATAAGCGTCTAATGCTTTATCAATTTCTTTGATTTTTGTAACTAATAAATTTAATGTTTCTTTATTCATAGTCTATTTTATAATATATTTTTCCGTTAATGATTTTACCTGTAACATAATGGCCAAGTCTGAGTTTTAATAATTCGACATTGGTCATTTCTTCTTTATTTTTGTACATTAGCCTTTTCAATTTTTTTCTTTAATCCTTCAATTTTATTTTCCAAGTTTTCAATTCGTTTGTCGTTCTCAATGACCTGTCTCAACGCTTCAAACATCTGTTTAGTCAAAACTAATTCTTCTGTCATATTTTTAATTGTTGATTAATTTATAAGGTATTTCACTACCGTCTACAATTCCAATAGTAAACACTTTGCCTTCAACATCAGTCAATACATTGTTATGATCTATTGCCCATTTAACAGATGCTGGAGCTATAGCTAATTTCATAGCAACACGATTAATAGAGGTAAAGTATAGCATATCTCCATTATTGTATCTAATTGCGATTAAATTGTTGTTAGTCTTCTTTTTCATAGTCTTTTATTTAATATATTTTAAAATTTTAAATTTAATATAGTTAATAATAAACTAAAATAAACACATTGGACAAAAAATTAAAGAAAATCAAAAGATTTTCCCTAATTTATACATTGTAAAAATACAAATATAATTTAATTTTGTTAAATTAAATGACAAATAATATATAAATTCTATTCAAATTTCTTCTTGAATGAATTATATTTAAGCTCCATTATATTTCTATCTACCTTATTATATACGGTGATATAGAGGAGGACTTTATCATCCCTTCTCAGCATTACTTTATCAATTACTGCATGAACTATGTCGTATCTTTCTTTTTTATCTTCTGTATTGTAGTCTATCTCAATGTCTTCCGTCTCAAATATATCATTGCCTCTCTGCATTAGTTCTTCATATTCATTATTAAGTTCAGTCATTCTTTGTTTGTTTTCTTTTTCTTCTTTATCTAAATCTAAATGCATTTGTTCTGCCTTACTTTCAGATAGTCTTCCTTTAATCAGACGTTCTTCAATGAAGTCTCTTTGCTTCTGTAACTCAATTAGCTTATCAGATATTGTTTTCTGCTTTCTCATATTATACTGTATCTTACTTTCAATACTTTTTAATATCTGGTCTTTGTCTAACGTAGTATATTTCTTATGTAGCTCAACTGCAATATCCCAGATAATTGGCTCAATAATATGCATTCCAACAGATACGCCTTTTTCCCTTTTTGAATAATAGCATTTTCCTGCCATGTTTGAACTTAATAGCAGTCCAGTGTTTGCGTCTCTTAATAGACCTTTCAATAAAGCCATATTGCTTGTATGATTGACTTTCAGCATACTACTTGCACGTTTCTCAACGGATCTATCATATAACTGTTCAGATATAATTGCAGGTCTTCCTTTTACTCTTCCACAATAATGCTCTCTATGCAATATGTCATATACTTCTTGAACAGCAGTAAGAAATTTGATTCCTTTGAAATATCCTTCTTCTTGTAAGTCTCGTGTAAGCAACCGCATTGACTTCTTATTGTTTACATAGTCATTGAATATTCTTTTTACTATTGTTGCTTCTGCTTCATCAATTATGTACTTGTGTCCGTTCTCTGTCCTTATAGTCTTATATCCAAACATTACTTGACCACCCGCATGCATTCCTAGTTCTTTCTTTTTCTGTACTCCGCGTCTCATTCTTGCTTTCTTCAATGTCATTTCAGATTCTGCTAAACCAACGAATACACCAAACACCATTAAGGCAAGTTCAGACATTTTCCCTGTCTTCCTGTCTAATAGTTCAAAATGTGGCTTAATGCATACAAGCTGTATATTTCGTTCAAGTAAGAAGTCACGAATTGAATAGACCACTTTTGCCTTTCGTGAAATTCTACTTAATTCATATACAAACACTGTTGTAATGGTGTCGTAACGATTGATGTTTGCTTTCAGATCATTCAGACCTGCACGTTCTTCTTCATCTAACTTAATAGCGGATTCTTTGTATTCGATGAATATGCATTCTTCTTTCTTAAACCCATAACGCATAGCTTCATCTAATACTTCATCTGACTGTTGAACTAAATCTTGGTGTTCAGATGATACTCTTGAAAAACAGATTGCCTTGTACATAATTCATATTGTTTTGATTACACAGACAAAATTATATATTATTTGTTTATCCAGAACCAAAACAATATGAATTTTATACTTTTTTATATTTTAACTGAGAAACTTATACAAAAGTATATAAGTCCATAAATGTAAAATAAAGCTTCTAGATGATGTAAAATATCCCGTACTATTATCTATACAGCAATATATTATTGACATCATCTAGAAGCATTCTAGATAGTACTATCATTCTTCTGTGTCCAACAATACAGTATCAGTATTATCTCTGATATATAGACTTTTCATTTCTCCAGTCATTTCATTTGACACAAGTTCATCTATGTCACCAGTGAGATCGTCTGAATTGCAAAGATTGTCAATTGTTGTATCATCAAAATGCTCACCTACTGTATAGTCAACAGTATAGAACGATTCTTCATCGTATTGGTCTATTTCCTCATAAAGAACATATAAGCTCTTAATATAGTCTTTACTGTACTTCATATCTTTTAATTTTGGTTTGATGCTGCAAAGATAATCAAAATTTGGCAAATCAAGAAAGATTTGCCAATTTTTTGAGTTCATTGACTTGATTTTTGTCGAATTCGAATGCTTCAGACATCCAATTGATGGTAAAATTCATATCATTAGACATGTCAGAATTATAACATTTGTCATTCAACACATCAATGATTAATTTTTTGGTTACTTCAAAATTTTCGTTCATAATTACATAAATTTAAATTGTTAATAATAAAAGATATTAATAAAAACTCTCTATAAGGAATATATAACGAAACCGAAAAAAATTCAAAGATTCATAGTTAATAAGACTTAAAATATCTATATTTATATTAACGATGGTTTATATATGAGTAACTAAGTAGATTGCAACGAAAGGTTACTCTTTTTTCAAAACCATCTACATAAATATATAAACTATCAAATATGCAAGAAGAAATATGGAAAGTCTATCCTCATAAGACAAAATATACATGTTTATTAGAAATATCTAATTTAGGTAATGTAAGAAGAAATAATAAACCAATTGATTTGTCTATAAGAAAAACAAACCGTTATTATAATATTTGTGGTAAATATGTGCATAGAATGGTTGCAGAATTATTTGTTGATAATCCAAATAATTATAATGAAATTGATCATATTAATGCTCATCCTCATGATAATAGAGCGGTTAATTTAAGATGGTGCACACATAAAGACAATATAAATAATATAATATGTAGAAAACGATTGTCTAATAGTAAAAAAGGTATTACTTTATGGAATAAAGGTAAACATTGGAAATTAGAAAATGGTAGACGTGTATATTATTGACAAAAGAACAGATATTAAATAAATACCTGTTCTTTTATTTATAGAAATATATACAACATTTTACAAAGATTGTCTCCAAACTACCCAGTATGCATCATCGCCTGAGCCTATAGCATACAGTGTGATTATTTCTCCTTTGCCAGAACTGCTCTTATAAGCAGTAATTTCGTTAACCATGCGATTGCCTGGCTCAATAGTTACGTTATCAGTACCACTGGAGAAATGTATTCCGTCAGATGAAAAACACCAAGGACCACTTAAGTTGTCTGTATAGTCGCATTGTCTAATATAAACATACCCAGTTACTATAGTGTGTCTTATGGTGATTTGCTTGCCAGTGTAGTCTCTTGCTCTTGGCACATATACTACATATGTTCCTCCAGATGTATATCCATCAGGAATTACTACTACTTCATCTGCAGAACCTGTGCATAAGCAAACCTTTTCTTGGTCATAATAGAATATGTCCCACCAAGCATTTGTTGGAACTTCATAATAATATCCTGCAATATATGTTTGTTCATTCTCATCACATCTAAATGTTTCCTTTATATATGCTATTGATGTTCCAACACCATCAGGGTCAAATATTATTGAATGACCAACAGTAGATGTTACGGCTAATGTCTTAAAGAAGTTCTTTGCTCTTATTGTTCCTGCAAAGTTAGCATTGCCTTTGTTATCCATGTACAATATCTTATCACCGTTGCTGTTCTGCCATTCAAACTTATTAGCAATAGATGTTATCTTACCAGTTGATATATTGATACCAGCTTTCTCAACGCCTAGCTTGATGCTATCAGCTGTTTGAGATATTACAGATGTAGATGTTGACATAGCTTCATTCCAGTCATAGAATGTCTGAGCTGGCTGATTGCCATAATACATACTAAACTTTCCAAATGTATAAGTAGGTGTGGTGCCAGTTCCAGTTGGATTCATTCTAATTCTTACTCTAAAATAAGTGTTTGCTGCAACTGTGAAATTCTGAACCCATTGATTATATGAACCAGAACCCGAATTGACTGTCTTAATTGAGCTAGTACTTTTAATATTCTTATATGCAGTTCTTGCTCCTGCAATTCCATTATATGTTATGACTTCAATATAGAAACGATTGTTTGCATTATAGTCAAACGTAACTGTATATGTAAGTTCAGTTGTAGAACTTTGATAATATGGCGAATAAAGATAAACAGTTCCCGTATTGCCAATTGCTTGACCAGAAGGAGAAGAACTCATCCATGCAATTGTTGTTGTACTGTTAATGATTGGAACACCATAGCTGTTATTATTTTGACAAACCCAATAATAAGGATTGTTATCAGTGGTTTCTAACATATCTGTTACAATAAAAGCATTGTCAGATGACTGCATTACTGAGTTATAGCAAGCAGGGTACCATTTGTTATTTGTATCACCATTTGCTAATCTATTTACTTTTGACTGTATTTGATTTGATGTTATTGTTAATGATGCAACATTGTTTGAAAGTCCATTGATACTTTCAGTCTGACCTTGAACTGTTGCACTGATACTATCAGTAACAGAAAGTACGGCTCCAGCTTCAAATGTAACATTGGTATATCTAACATTTGAATTTACAGGAGCATGATTACTTCCATATACTATAGAGCATTTAATCCATTGAATAGGAGAAGTAGCAGTATGATAAGGCTGTTGATATGTAACGTTTGTATAAGATATCGCATTACCATTAATTGTAAAATTATAAGGTGAACTTGGGCCAGAGTTACTATCACTTATTTTTACATGATATCCGCTTGTCTTATTAGGTGTAATAGTTGTTCTTGTATCACCTACTACATGAATAATGTTATAAGATACATTTACATATAATGTGCCTTCTGGATATTCTGTATTTCCATTTTTTATTATAACTTTTGCTTCTTCTACTATTGGCTCTAACTCATAGTAGTCTGCTGGTGCGCCATTAGCACCATTAGCTCCGTCAACACCATCTTGTCCTTGCCATTTTATTGGAGTGCTCCAGCCACCAGTTCCTACAGTTCCGTTAGTTACAGTTGCAGTAGATACCCAGTTAACACCCTCAGATCTTACTATTCTGTAATATCCACAGTCTAAGTTTGATGAAGTTGATGAGTCTTTTTTGTAGATTACATCAATGAACGTCTGAGTTGCTGCTTTATTGCTTACTGTAATGTCTACTGTTACAACACCATTAGCATTAAATGTTGTGCCTGTATAGATAGATTTGCCGTATGTGCATTTGCCAGATCCTGAACTCCAGTTAGTAGTAGTATTTGCAGCAGCTCCTACATTTCCTATTAATACACCGTCATAGTTTGATTCAGATGAAGCTCCAATTTGGAATGTTATTCTTGCTGAGTTTGTTTTTGGAGTAAAGTATATTCTATCAACTACATATTTACTATGAGCATCGTTTCCTTTTGCAACCTTCCATCCTTCACCGAAGTTTGTAGTAAGTCCAGTATAGCAAGGGTCTGTACTATCAAGTGCTGCCCATACTGTCATAGCACCAGCAGTTGAGCTTGTATTTAATCCTGTATTGTCTACTGTTGTGCTGCTTATACGTTCACCAGTGTAAGAAGGTGCTTGTGGAGTTGACTTCCAACCATTTCCAAAATCTACAGTAGAAGTTGTGATAATTGATGTAACCGATGGCTTTCCACTTGCTACTTCTGCAAGCTTATATGCATTGACATCCCATATTGTCTGACCGTTTGGACCTTGTGGACCAGTTTCACCTTTGTCACCATATACACCTATTATACGTGCATCAGTATAACCATGAGTATTGTCAGTATATAAAGTATCTTCATAGTTCCATAAATATTTGTTTGTAGCTGTTATTGTGGGAACGGTTGTATTCCATCCTGTAGAATATCTTGTTATACCAGTTGAATTAGGACTAGCTAAATAATAATTGGTTATTGAAGTAATACCACGACCGTTTGTACCATTCTGACCTGGGTCACCCTTGTCACCATAAGTTCCAATAATAACAGGAGTTGAATACGCATGTGAACCAGAAGTGTAGAGTATGTCTTCATAATTCCAAAGATATTTCTTTGTAGATGTTATAGTCTGAATTGTTGTAGTCCATCCACTCGTATTTCTTGTGACACCTGAACTAGCAGAAGTAGCAAGGTAATATTCTGTTATTGAAGATATGCCATTGCCTGTATTTCCTTGGTCGCCTTGGTCACCTTTGTCACCATATACTCCAATAATTGCTGGGTCTGTATAAGTTGGATCACCAGTTGTATATGTTATCTTCTCATAATTCCAAAGATATCTTTTTGATGATGTTACTGTTTGAACGGTTGTAGTCCATCCACTTGTATTTCTTGTCACACCTGAGTTTGCAGCAGATGCTAAATAATATTCTGTTATTGAAGTAATACCGCGACCATCATCACCATTATTTCCTTTGTCACCATATACGCCAATTATTGCTGGGTCAGTATATGTTGGGTTGCCAGATGAATATGATATCTTTTCATAGTTCCACAAGTATTTATTGGTTGATGTTATAGTCTGAATTGTTGTAGTCCATCCACTTGTATTTCTTGTAACTCCTGAACCTGCAGAAGTAGCAAGATAATATTCTGTAACACCAGTTATACTTGTTCCGTTTGTACCATTCTGACCTGGGTCACCCTTGTCACCATATACACCAATAATACGACATGCTGTATATTCGTGTGAATTGTCAGAATACAATATGTCTTCATAGTTCCATAAGTATTTGTTTGTAGGTGTTATTGTAGGAACAGTTGTATTCCATCCAGTAGAGCTTCTTGTTATGCCTGTACTTTGTGATGAAGCTAAATAATAGTTAGTAACTGATGTGATTCCACGTCCATCATTGCCTTTTGCACCAAAAGTACCAATTATAACTGCTTGTGTTTTCAATACTGAGCCATTTCCGTATGTTATTTCTTCATAATTCCAAAGATAACGGTTTGTTTCAGTCATTGTTTGAATAGTTGTAGTCCAACCTGAATCTGCATTAGTAACACCAGACGATCTAGATGTAGCTAAATAATATTCAACAATGTTTGTTACGCCTAGTCCATCATCACCCTTTGGACCTTGGTCACCTTTATCACCTTTGTCACCATATACGCCAATTATAACTGCATCAGTATAAGTTGGATTACCAGAAGAATATGTTATTTCTTCATAATTCCAAAGATATTTCTTAGTTGATGTTACTGTCTGAATAGTTGTAGTCCAACCAGATGTACTTCTTGTGACACCTGAACTAGCAGATGTAGCTAAATAATGCTCTATGACACCTGTTATGCTTCTACCATCATCACCAGTATTTCCATATACACCAATGATAGCTGGGTCTGTGTATGTTGAACTTCCTGATGTATAAGTTATCTGTTCATAATTCCAAAGATATTTCTTAGTTGATGTAATATTTTGTATTGTTGTAGTCCATCCACTTGTATTTCTTGTAACACCTGAACTAGCACTTGTAGCAAGATAATATTCTGTAACAGAAGATATTCCATTACCATTTTGTCCTTGTGGGCCTTGGTCTCCTTGTGGACCAGTGTTGCCTTGTGGACCTTGATCTCCTTGGTCTCCATATACACCAATTATAACAGGGTCAGTATATGTTGGATTGCCTGTTGAATATGTTATCTCTTCATAGTTCCATAAGTACTTATTAGTTGATGTTACTGTTTGAATCGATGTAGTCCATCCTGATGTACTTCTTGTAACACCTGAACTAGCATTTGTAGCAAGATAATGCTCTATTACACCAGTAATTCCGCGTCCGTCTGCACCATATACACCAATGATTGCTGGGTCAGTATAAGTTGGATTTCCTGATGAATAAGATATAGCTTCGTAGTTCCATAAATATTTATTGGTCGATGTCAATGTAGGAATTGATGTAGTCCAACCAGCAGTATCACGTGTAACTCCAGAACTAGCACTTGTAGCAAGATAATATTCTGTTACTCCTGAAATACCGCGACCTTGTGGTCCAGTCTCACCCTGTGGTCCTTGTGGTCCTTGTTCGCCTTGTGCTGGAACTCCTGTATCAACATTTCCTATCCACCAGTTTCCATTTGAACCTATGTATGGAGAATTACCGTCATCACCTGTTGCAGGAACACCTGTACTTTCTCCGTTAATGTACCAATATCCATTCTGTATGTATGGTGTGCTGCTATTGATTAAGTCCAATATGTCTTCATCACCACTTCCTGTCACTACAGTAAAGTCGCCAGTGAATGCATTTTTGTCACGTGATATTACATTCTTTCTATGATTAGACAAATTGTAATCATTAATTCCATAATATTGCACTATTGAAGGTGCTTTGATTTCTGTGTCTAAATAAGTGCTATTATATGCAGAAATTATAATAGCTGCTTGTCTGTCTTTATTGGCGTTATTTCTATGACCTAGCATTACTATCTCATCGCCTGCTGCTGGAGCTGCATTAGAATATTGGTCTTGGTCAGTAGATGACAAATCAATATAATGACAGTCAACTTGCTCACCATTTATTGTCTTAGTTACAGGTGTGCTAGATGCGGCTGTACAAAGTCTCCAATAGAACGTATTTGAAACATTGTAAGAAGTGCCTGTAGCCGCATTAAAAGTCTGACAGATTACTTGGTCGTTAGCTTCAAATGAGTTATGTGTTTCTTTATTGCCATCATTAGCAATAAAGTAGCAACGCCATCCACCAGATATTGTTTCAACTAAATCTAATGTCGCATTAGCTGGGGTAACAATTATCTGTCCTTTTGCTGCTTTGATCTCGTCAATAATCAACTTAAAGAAATGAGCTGCTTTTGTAACAGTAAGATTCTCAGTTGTTATGTCTTTTGCAAGCAATTCTTTTATATACGCGCTTACAGCAACATCTAAATATTGTGAGTTAACTCTTGTTATGACACCTTGC
>JAEIGA010013938.1_pt1 | contig 12219 bp, 9 predicted proteins | sample 9270691 | NCBI WGS metagenome assembly JAEIGA01 (sample SAMN17057246, study PRJNA624740) | gut metagenome | biome: biome; isolation source: fecal sample | host: Bos grunniens | place: China: Xizang | collected 2019
CACCTGCCCACTGAAGTGGAGTTACGTTATCTCTGTTAATTTCATCTAACAATGCATAAAATTCATCGTATGTAGCCGGCATACCATCATCGTATGTTCCGTTCTTTCCATCAGGTCCTGCTGAAAGTTTTCCAGACGCATAATTCTTTATAATCTGAGGATTTACAGCAACTTGAAAGTTACTCACGAACTGCTGGACAGTCGCTTGTACTTGTACAGCAATACCACGTGCAGCATTAACAAGGGGGCCAAAAAAGATATTTAACATCATATTCAATCCCTGCGTGTATAGCACAGCAGCTAAACTACCCCAGAAACTCCACCCAGCAAAAGAGAACATTTCTTTTAAAAGTGGCAAATCTATCTGATGAACATAATATGATTCTTCAAAATGCTTCTTACAATAATGCACATAAATAAAACGTATAATATATTGCATTATCAGTAGAAGTATTGCATATGTAATCAATTTATCAAAAGGTATAACATAAAGTGCATAGACAATCAGTAATTTAAGAATGACTTCAAGTATAGAAATATATGCAAATGCAGACATTCTTTCATGAGCTATAATATCTGCATTATAAGGTACGGACATTATATTTATCACACAAGCAGCTATAGAACATTGGTAAACCCACATTGCCGCATTCATACGATGAGCTGGTATTACTAACTTCTCATAAAGGAACCACAATCCAACCGTTTCTCCTAATAGAATTATAACAAAAGAAATAATAGCATGTATCTGAAGTGATGTGCTAAATATTCTCTTTAAATGTAGCAATTGACCTTTGCCAATCTGAAAAGTAAGATACCGTTGTGTTGCCGAAACCATACCCCCATTAATAAATGTAAATATAGTTATTATACCTCCAACGACACTATATACACCATAATCCTCAACACCCAATGTTTGTAGAATAACCCTAGATGTAAACAAGGATACTCCCATTGTAAAGAGCATCCTAATATATAACATAAAGGTATTTTTTGCAATTCTTTTATTAGCAACTACTGTAGTATCTGTCATCGCTAAATATACGAAATAAGTACAGAAGATAACATATTCTGGGAAATTTAGGAACAATCCTTAACAAAGAGGGATCGGGAATTAGCTTCCCTTATACATCTCCTGATAATACTTCTCGTACTCCCCTGAGGTGATATTATCCATCCACTCCTGATTGTCAAGATACCAGCGTACAGTTTTCTCAATTCCCTCCTCAAACTGTAGACTTGGCTCCCAACCTAACTCCTTCTGAAGTTTAGTGGAGTCTATTGCATAACGAGCATCATGACCTAGACGATCAGTTACGTAAGTAATAAGATCCAAACTATGTCCTTCAGGATTTCCAAGAATCCTATCTACAGTCTTGATCATAACTTTTATAAGGTCAATATTCTTCCACTCATTAAAGCCACCGATGTTGTAAGTTTCATTGATACGGCCTTCGTGAAAAATGGTATCAATTGCTCTGGCATGATCCTCAACGTATAACCAGTCACGGACATTTTCGCCTTTGCCATACACAGGAAGAGGCTTTCTATTACGGATATTATTAATGAACAATGGAATCAACTTCTCAGGGAACTGGTATGAACCATAGTTGTTCGAGCAGTTGGTGACGATTGTAGGCATGCCGTAGGTGTCGTGATATGCTCTTACGAAGTGGTCGCTGCTGGCCTTGGATGCACTGTATGGTGAGTGCGGATTGTACTTGGTGGTCTCGTAGAAGAAGTCATCACCATAAGCTTTGTGGCCTTCGCTTGATGCAACTGTCTTGAATGGAGGCTCGATGCCCTCAGGGTGGTTCATTGAAAGTGCTCCGTACACCTCATCAGTTGAAATATGATAGAATCTCTTACCCTCATACTTCTCAGGAAGTGACCCCCAATAAAGCTTAGCAGCCTGAAGAAGAGCAAGAGTTCCCATTACATTGGTTTTTGCAAATGTAAAAGGATCTTTGATTGAACGGTCTACATGAGACTCAGCTGCAAGGTGGATGATGCCGTCGACTTTTTCATCTTGCATGAGTTGGTAGAAGGATTCAAAGTCGCAAATGTCCATCTTAACGAACTTGTAGTTTGGCTTGTCCTCTACATCTTTGAGGTTAGCCAAGTTACCCGCATAGGTAAGCTTGTCCAAGTTGATGATATTGTACTCTGGATATTTATTTACGAAAAGACGTACGACGTGGCTGCCTATGAATCCAGCACCTCCGGTTATGACGATATTGCGTTTCATGATTACATTGATTTCAAGTTAGTTATACACTTCTTAAGGGAGTCTGTCCAATATGGCACTTCAACACCAAAAACTGATTTGATTTTACTCTTGTCCAATACACTATAGCTTGGTCTTTTTACTGGACTTGGAAAGTCACAGCTGTAGCATGGCTGAACATTGCATGATGTTGTTCCATTGTATTCAGCGATCATCTTGGTAAAATCAAACCAAGAGCATACACCTTCATTAGAGTAGTGATACACTCCTGTTTGAGTCCCATCAAACTTCTCAACTACTACAGTTATAGCCCTTGCAAGGTCCAACGCATATGTTGGAGTTCCCACCTGATCAAAAACGACATTTAACTCAAGCTTAGTAGCAGTAAGACTCATCATGGTCTTGCAGAAGTTCTTACCAAACTCGCTGTATAACCATGCAGTACGGATAATTACATGGTTGCATCCTGTAGCGATGATTTTCTGCTCTCCATGAAGCTTAGTCAAACCGTATACTCCTGTTGGAGTTCCAGTCTGATCTTCTTTGCAAGGGGTATTATATGGCTCTGCACCGAACACATAGTCAGTCGAAATGTGAACAAGAAGTCCATCTACTTCCTTCATTGCTTTAGCAAGGTTTTCAGGAGCTGTCGCATTAAGTTTTTCTACGAGTTCGTATTTATCAGGATCTTCTGCTCCGTCTACATTTGTCCAAGCTGCGCAGTTTACAATAACAGTGATACGATTATCCTTTACTATCTGTCGTACTGCATCAAGATCTGTAATATCAAGAAAAGTAGTCTCCACTCCTTCAACCTGATTTACATCGGTGAAGATATATTTATTCTGGCTTATTTTTGCTAGGATTCTCATTTCGTTTCCTAGCTGCCCGTTAGCGCCTGTTACTAGTATATTCATTTTTATCCCAAATTAGGATTACCTGTCTGTTTTACTTCGTCAATTACTCTAAGAAGATACTGACCGTACTGGTTCTTGAGCATTGGCTGAGCGAGTTCTCTCATTCTCTCTTCAGAAATCCATCCTTGACGGTAAGCTATACCCTCAAGACAAGCGATCTTGAGTCCCTGGCGCTTCTCAAGAACTTCAACATATGTTGAGGCTTCTGACAAAGAATCGTGAGTGCCTGTATCCAACCATGCAAAGCCACGTCCAAGTGTCTGTACTTTAAGTTCACCATAAGCTAAGAACTGCTGGTTTACTGTTGTAATCTCGTATTCACCACGAGCTGAAGGTTTGATATTCTTTGCAACCTCAACGACCTTATTAGGATAGAAATATAGGCCTACTACTGCATAGTTTGATTTTGGATTAGCTGGTTTCTCCTCTATGCTAAGGCAGTTGCCATCTTTATCGAATTCTGCCACACCGTAGCGCTCAGGATCGTTAACCCAGTAACCGAATACTGTCGCTTTATTTTCCTCTTCAGCAGTTCTTACAGCCTCTTTGAGCATTTTTGTAAATCCAGCACCCTGGAAGATATTATCACCAAGTACTAAACATGCACTATCATCTCCTATAAAGTCTGCTCCGATAGTAAATGCCTGAGCAAGACCATCTGGTGACGGCTGTTCTGCATATGTAAAGTTTACACCATAATCACTTCCATCACCAAGGAGTCGTTTAAAGCCTGGCAAGTCATATGGAGTAGAGATTATAAGAATATCTCTAATTCCTGCCAACATCAATACAGATATTGGATAATACACCATTGGTTTGTCATAGATGGGCATCAATTGTTTTGATATGCCTTTGGTGATAGGATAAAGTCTTGTACCACTACCACCAGCTAGAACGATTCCTTTCATTGTATCTTTGGAGTGTTAGTTTATTCGTATAGATTTTCGTTGCAGTCAAATAACCACTCAGCATCTTTAAGTCTTGAATTATTTCTGTCTTTTTCAGATAATATAATCTTGTCTGCTGGAACCTTCCAATCAATGTTGAGGTCTGGATCATCCCAAGCTATTGCTCCTTCGTATTGTGGTGCATAGAAGTTATCACATTTATATTGGAATATGACTTCATCAGTAAGAACGACGAATCCATGTGCGAAGCCTCTTGGAATAAAGAACTGACGATGATTATCTTCTGTAAGTTCAACTGATACATGCTGCCCAAAAGTTGGAGATCCTTTTCTGATATCAACAGCTACGTCTAGTACGGCACCTTTTACAACTCTTACGAGCTTGCTTTGTGCATGAGGTGGTTTCTGGAAATGGAGACCTCGGAGAACACCGTAGCAAGATTTACTTTCGTTGTCCTGGACGAATTTTACTCCTCTCACTTGAGTATTGAAATATCTATCCGAAAAGGATTCAAAAAAATAGCCTCTGTGGTCACCAAATACTTTTGGTTCGATTATTACTACGCCGTCTATGTTAGTCTTGATTACATTCATAGATAATTATCTTATTGAACTTATTTACAAAATCTCCTTAAGTTTCTTCCAAAATTCTTCTCCGAAGAGGACCCAGGCTGCTGCACAGCAACCAGCAAGGAATGTGAAGATCACAAGCATCTTGGCCTTGCTTGGAGCTGATCTTTGTAAAGGAACTTTAACGTTCTCAATGATCACAAATACCGGTTTTGCCTGCTCTGCCTGGATACGTGCTCCTTCAAGGTTAGAGGCTACCTGTGAGTATACCTGATATGCAAGGTTCATCTCCTGCTGAAGACGTTCACGTTCAGCGTTTGCGCTCTGGAGGATTACGTTCTTGTTGGCATCGATGTATTTTGCGTATTCTTGCTGAGCTTTATAGTAGTCTGCCTTGCGCTGTTCGCAGATAACTTCAAGGTTCTGGACATCTTGTCTTGATTTTGATGTACGGTAGTCAGACATGTAGTTCTTGAGGTTCTCTGTCACGGCGTTCATTACAGTTGCAACAACAAGTGGGTCCTGCATCTCAAGGCTCATCTGGGTCTTGAGAGACTTCTTGTCAACGTTCACCATAATGTTCTCGGCGAAGTACTTGACCACTCCCCTTTCCTTCTTTGGAAGGTTAGATGGGTCAAGTGGTCCAGCAACTCCCTCTTCTTCCTCTTCGTCTGAAGTAACAAGGTCGATGCACCAACCTAAGACTTTGAATGGGAACCCAATCACAGCACTCCACCATGGGCTCTTCTGATACTCCTTCATGTATTCTACGAGAGGAACTGTGATGACGCTGTCCTTTCTCTCAAAGGTCACAGGAATATCGAAAAGGTCTACTATGAACTCTGTTGAATGAACAACATCAGGATACATCTCAGCATCAATGGCATCCACGCTATTGTTAAGGTTCACACCCATCATTGAAGCAATGCTGCTGACACCGCTGCTTGTTCGCTGCTGAACTTCTGGAACGAGGGTTACACCGGCAGTGTAGGTCTTCGGAATGCTGAATCCTGCAACAAGACCGATTACAGCACCGACTATGCACCATTTGATGATCATGGAGCGCTTTTTCCAGAGTTTGGAAATAAGCTCCATTATGTCGATTTCCTGTTCGTCATCAATGTATGGTTGATTATTATAATTTTCTTGCATTGTATTGAATGTTTAAGGTTATGGTGTAACAAGGTTACCGATGGTTGCGATCATTGTTCCAAGTGATGCAGCTGTTGTTGAAATGCTGAGGATCTTCTGGAGATTATCTGCCTTATCCTCTTTCTTTGTGATGATGATCTCGCAGCCTGGTTCAACTAACTTCTTGCTGTATCCTCTTGCTCTTGCAACGTTACCATTCATATATATAATATAGGACTTGCTCTTTTTGCTTCGATATCCATAACCTCCGGCAAGATGAACATATTTTCTCACACTCATTCCTTTTTCGTAGGTTACGATATTAGGATACATAACATTACCAGCAATTGATACGGTATTGTTATACTCAGGAACAATGAGATAATCTCCAGGACGAAGAACGATATCTGCATCTGATCCTGGGTTGGCAAGTGCCGCCTCAAGATTGATTGCTACATTCACTCTACCATAGAAATCATCTTCTACATTCACAGAAAGTGAATCACTTGTAGTCTTTGAAAGGTTACTGATAGTGTTCTGTCGAAGCTCCTCCTCTGGGGTCAGGTATCTCAAAAGACGTGCACCCTTGACATATGCCCATGAGTTGAGACCACCAGACTTCTTTACGAGATCGCTGAGACGCTCCTCTTTGTGAGTGAGAACATATTTTCCAGGGAAGATTGCCTCACCATAAATTGTGACAGTTTCCTGAGCTGAGTAGCCTGGGCTACGTCTTACTACAACCTGATCGTACGGCTCGAGCACGAAACCGGCCTCACCATCGAGTGCATATCCGTCCTTGAATGTGACTGTATAGAATTTGGCAATACTATCAGTCTGCTCCATGCTTTCCGGATTCTTGATTCGGCGGTTGATGTCAATCTTTACTGTTGAAGCAGACTCAAGAAGACCTCCTGCAAGCATGATTGCATCTTCGAGAGTTGTGTTCTCAGCATATACAAAAGTTCCCGGTCTTGCAACTTGACCATCCACTGTGATTGTTCCCATATCATTCAGATCGTGGATGCTTGGGATGTAAAGTACGTCATTCTTGCAAAGTTCTACATCTGCTGCTGAGCCATCCATGATTGCTCCGATGTTCACTGGTACCATCTCGAGAGTGAGGTCCTCGCGTTCACGGGTAATGAGGGCGCGGTTTGTGAATGCATCACCTTTGAGTCCCTCTGCTTTTTCCACAAGCTGTTTTACAGTTGTGATATCGTTTCCGAGCTGATAGATTCCAGGACGATAGACAGCTCCCTTGACTTCAATCTTGTTCTTGAATCTGTCAAGCATTGCACCGACTGTGACTACGTCACCTTCCTGTAGCTGGAATGATGCATACTCAGGTTCATTCACAGTAAGCACCTGATACTCTGAACCATCCATACGCACAATGCTTACATTCTTTGTGTAGGCATCGCCTGCAAATCCAGCAGCATAGTCGATCAGGTCAGCAAGTGTCTGACCAGCTTTCAACTCATATGACATTGGTCTCTTGACATTGCCAGTGATGTCCACTATGATTTCATAAGCAGGAACATTGATTACGTCTCCTTCTTCAAGGATGAGTTCTTCATTGATCTTGCCGTTGAGAACAAAATCATAGATGTCAATGTGTGCAATGACCTTACCTTTTCTGATGAGCTGGATGTCACGAAGAGAACCTAATGCGCTGACACCACCTGCACGATGAAGTGCATGATAGAGGTTAGAAAGTGATGAAAGGTAATAAGTTCCTGGGTTGGCAACCTCTCCCATCATGTTCACCTGAATGGTTCTGATGTTTCCAAGGCTGAGCTTGATTTCTGATTTTGCATTCTCACCGTCCACAGCATAAATCTGGCCGAGCTTACGCTTCATGTATGACTCCGCCTGCTTGATGGACATGCCGTTAAGGCTGATCAAACCGAGGTCAGGAATACTGATTGTTCCATCCTGTGAGATTGTGCTGCGAATTGTTGCCTGATTTGTACCCCAGATGTCGATGATAACTTCATCTCCAGGACCAAGCACGTAATTCACTGGAGTAGGAAGGTTCATGCTTGGGGCAAATGTGAGGTTTCTTGAGGTGAAGATATTGCGACCGAACACTGCACTTTCAGCAGACTCAGCTTCCTGGATGATCTCCTCAGAATTCTGATCCTCCTCCATGATAGGATCGCTCTCACGTCTCTGATATTCCTGAGCACCAGCAGTTTTTGTTGCTTCATTGTCTGCCGCCTTATCGCTCTCAAGTCTCTGCTTGATGCGCTCAGCCTGCTCACGTGTCACACCACGTGCAGCAAGATTTTTGGCGATGTCTGTCTGGGACTTTCCAGCAGCCATCGCCTGATTTACATACGATATCACAGCATCGTCAGTCATTTGCGCAAGTGCCGGCAATGTTGCCAACGAGATGGCGCAAATCATCAAAATCAGTTTTCTTACCATATCTTATTATTCTGTTTTTATATCATATTGTTCGTACCTTGAGTTCTTAGAGATGAATTCAGGTACAGTTTCTTTCATCAGTATCACCATATCAGGGATAATCACTCTAAGAGAAAGGTCTTCAAGTTGAGCAACTACCTCATTTGCCTTCTCATACTCGTACTCTCTCACCTTCGCTATGCGGATACGGTCATGAGATGTAGGGAGTGTGTTCTCTGCATTTGAAAGAACCTCTTCATAGAGCTTTTCTCCTGGTCTGAGTCCGCTATATTCAACCATGATATCTCTGTCAGGCACGAATCCCGCGAGGGTAATCATTCTTCTTGCGAGGGTATCGATCTTCACACTCTCACCCATATCAAAGACAAAGATCTGATTTCCCTTAGACATTGTCGCTGCTTCCATCACAAGGCGGCAAGCTTCAGGAATTGTCATAAAGAAGCGTGTGATTTCCGGATGGGTTACTGTTACAGGGCCACCTTTTGCAATCTGCTCTCGGAATCTCGGGATTACTGAGCCGTTACTTCCAAGTACGTTTCCGAAACGAGTCGTAACAAACTTGGTTTTGCCCTTGATTTCTCCTCTATCCATTGCAAGTCCTAATGACTGCACATAAATCTCAGCAAGACGCTTGGTGCAACCCATGATGTTTGTCGGGTTCACAGCCTTGTCTGTCGAGATCATTACCATTTTTTCAACGTCATACTCGATACACTTATCCGCAACATTTCTTGAACCGACTACATTCACTCTCACAGCCTCACAAGGGTTTTCCTCCATTAATGGAACGTGTTTGTATGCTGCCGCATGGAAGACCACCTGTGGACGCCACTTTCTGAATGCATAGTCAAGTCTATTTTTCTGACGGACATCACCAATTACAGGGATGAAGTCAAGTCCTTTGAATCTTTCTTCAAGTTCAAGGCGAAGCTCATGCATTGGAGTTTCTGCGTTATCGAAGAGAATGAGCTGCTTAGGATTGAAGGATGCAAGCTGGCGGCAAAGTTCTGATCCGATAGAGCCTGCAGCACCAGTCACCATAACAGTCTTTCCTGCAAAATTCTCGATAATTTCCTTCATTGAGATTTCGATCTCGTCTCTTCCAAGAAGGTCCTCAATCTTCACCTCACGGATTGATGATTTCATAACTCTACCATGCACAACCTCATCGATATCTGGGGCAACGAGAACCTTGACATCAGAATCGTTACAGTATTCGATAAGTCTTGCACTTTCCTTCTTGAGGGTATCTTCGCGAGGGAAAAGAATTGCATCGACAAAGAATCTGTCGTGAAATAGTTTGATATCAGCCTTATTCTCGAAATAATAAATCTTATCGCCACTGATTTTCTGTCCACGAAGACGCTGTCCGTAATTGAGATAGCCGATCACATTGTAGTGAGGAGAGTTTACAAGTCTCGCCACAACTGCTACTGACTTGTCATCAACGCCGTAGACCATTACGTTCATTCTCTTTCGCGATGAAATCACTTTCTCACGAAGCATGTCGTAAGCTACAATCATCGCAACTCTCACCAACAGAAGGAAAGCCATTGTGAATGAGCAGTCGAGCATGATGAGGAGACCAAAGTAAGTATCCTTGAACGGAAGAGCCATCATGAACAGACCGACTGTCAATGACTTTACCAATGAAGCCAAGCAGATTCTGGCAAACTCCTTGAGAGTCGTGTGACGAACAATCACACGATATGTCTTGAAGACGAGGAAGCAAACCAAAGAAAAAACCACCGACAATCCCACCCAAGTCAAGATGAAATAGTCAGTGATCACATTGTCAGATATCAAGAGACGCTCAAAAATGAGCGCTGCCACAGAAGCCGCAACTGAAATAACCATGTCAATTGCTAGAATAAGTTTCGAACTGAAGAACCTATCCAGATGCAACTTCGAGACTAATTTTTCTATTCTTTCCATAGGACGCAAATCTTTAGTACAGACACAAGTAAGGGACACCAAGAAGGGTTAACTTCTTAGCGTCACAAGTAAAATTACATGTGCCTTTAAAAAGGCCGAATCGAGATGCGCTATCCAGCAACAGGGTACAATTCAGCATTTAGTAACATTAATATGTTACAAAGTTAAGAAACTAAAATCAATTAAGCAAGGTTTTACCCCCCCCCATTTTAGGTTTTGAAGAGCACAGACTTAACCGTCATTCTAAACATTTTTGATTTGTTTAGAAAACGACATGTTAAAATTTTAAATAATTTTAAGAATTATTCAGAAAACATCAAGTTAGCGATGCATTTTTTGAGAGAGTCAACCCAATAAGGAACTTCAATTGCGAAGGTTGTTTTGATCTTTGTTTTGTCAAGGACAGAGTATGATGGTCGCACCACCTTACTTGGAAATTCAGAGCTATGGCAAGGCTTGACTTTACAATTCGTCCTACACGAGATTTCTGCAATGATTTTTGCAAAATCGAACCAGCTGCAAACTCCTTCATTTGAGAAATGATATATTCCTGAATTAGAATAAGTTATCTTCGTATCTAGAGTTGCATAATCCTGCAAAATAACAGCTATTGCATTGGCAAGATCCAAAGCATAAGTCGGCGTTCCGACCTGGTCAAAGACCACGTTGATTTCAGGCTTGTTAGAGGTAAGATTCCGAATGGTTTTTAGGAAATTTTTGCCAAATTCGCTATAAAGCCAGGCTGTTCTTATGATGACATATTTACAGCCAGACGCGATGATTTTCTTCTCTCCGTCAAGCTTTGTTGCACCATATATTCCTGTGGGATTTCCTTCGAGTTCTTCTGTGCAAGGGGTGTTATATTGACTTCCGCCAAAGACATAATCAGTGGAAATATGCACTAGCAATCCACCTGTTTCCTTCATGACAATTGCAAGATTTTCAGGGGCTTTGGAATTCAGGATTTCAGCTATTTCTGGCTCTTCTTCGGCTTTGTCAACATTAGTGTAGGCTGCACAATTTACTATTACATCAACAGCTTCCTTGGCTACGATTTTCCGGATTTTATCTATGTCAGTGATGTCCAGAAATGTGGTTTCAACGCCTTCAATCTGACTCACATCAGAGAATATGAACTGATGAGGACTGGTCTTCGAGATCAGCCTCATCTCATTGCCTAACTGCCCGTTTGCACCGGTTATAAGTATATTCATATCTCGTGTGTTTTCTTACAGAATTTCCAATTCTTCAGGGTTGACAAATGTTGTTGCGATTGCGAGCATTCCAGGGAGCTCGACCATTACTCGGCGGGACCTTTTCACCCTTATCACTGTACCTTCGACTCCTTCAAAAGGGCCCTTTTTTACTCTCACTTTCTGACCTTCCCGCAGTTTCTCACTGATTTCGTGAAGATATATTACGTCGTCGATATTTGACAGGCTAATCTTTATGAAGTCCTCCATTGCCTTATTAGGGACAACTATCGGTTTCCTGGTGGACTTATCCCACATGAAGTGTGCGGAACATGACTCCCCAAGGCTCTTCATATAGTCGTACAGTTCATCTTGATGAGCTTTTACAAAACAGAGATTAGAGATGGCGGACACAAGCTTTTCTTCTTTCTTTCCGTGTTTTTCGACAACACGACGGCACATGGGAACAAAAGTCTGGTAACCAAGCTCTTGCAGGGCTGCTTGTAGCTTGAGTTCACGACTATACGTCACTCTTATGGCATACCATTTTTTCTCTTGTGTTTCGGTCATTTTCTTTCTCTATTTTACCCTGCAATACATGCAGACGTAGATATAAGTGGTCGAATTCGACCACTTTACATCTTACAAAGATATGAATAATAATCTTAGAATTTGCTGTTTTTGCATACATTTTACATTAGCATTACCTTGGTTTTGGGGATAAATTACGCGATGAATATAAGGGTGTATATTGCAGTTTGGTACGAAATTGTTACCTTTGCACAGTTACAATGGGGATGTTTTGGTTTTGACAGCATCAGACATTGGACGGTAAGCACGCCGGGCTCTGTAGGCCAGCCCGTAAATCTCGACCTTCAAACAATTAGTTGGCAACAACTCTTATGC
>JAEIGA010013939.1_pt1 | contig 12219 bp, 9 predicted proteins | sample 9270691 | NCBI WGS metagenome assembly JAEIGA01 (sample SAMN17057246, study PRJNA624740) | gut metagenome | biome: biome; isolation source: fecal sample | host: Bos grunniens | place: China: Xizang | collected 2019
CAACAAATGTTCCAAAGTTGTAGTAAATTAATATCATTAGATTTAAGTAATTGGAATGTTAATAAAGTTACTAATATGATTTCCATTTTTGATAGTTGTAAATTATTAACTTCATTAACTATATCTAATTGGAATTTAAATTCTAATATTGATATGAAAAATATAATTAGTAACAATAATTTAAATATTATAATAATGAATAATTCAAATTATAATTCAGTTAATAAGCTTATATCTGTTTTATCAGCTAGAACTGAAAACAATCCAGGTACTTTAAATATAGCAGGAGTAGATGATATAACTCAAGTTAATATAGAAGCAGCTAATTCTAAATATTGGAATGTAATAAATATAGAAAGCGAAACTTCATATCTTATGTTAGGAAAATCTAAATTAGGTCAAGCCAAATTAAAATAAAAGGAGTGATATGAATGAGTTACGAAAAACAAAACTTTGTTAATGATCAAATATTAACAGCAGACCATTTAAATCATATTGAAAATGGTATAATAAATTTAGATAATGTAATAAACGAATTAAATAATGCAGAAAGTTTTATTAAAGAAGAAACAGGATATGAATTCTTACAAATGAAAGATCAAGATATTGCCGATTTACTTCAACAATACATTGACAATGGTATAACAATAAATCTACCAAGTAATTGTAATTTTATTTGTTCTAAACCTGTTATAGTCAAAAACTCAGTTTTGATTCATGGTAACAATAGCAATATAAAATTTACATATGACGGTGAAAGAGGATTATTCGAACGAGATACTGAAGCTTCATCAAGTTTAGCATGTTACGATTTATCTGTTGAAGTACAAAACGATCAAATTGCATATGATTTTAGATTAGTAGATAGTTCGTTTGGAACTCATATAAGATTATATAATTGTACGATTAGAGGGAATATAAATAATACTAAAGGGGTTCTAATGACTAGAGGCGTGCTAATGACTCAAAATGATTTCTCATGTATAAAAGATACTAAATTTTGGTACGTATCATATCCAATAAGTTGTAAAACAACTCAAAGAGATAATACTCAAATACTACTTGAAAACATTGGAATAAGTAATTGTAAAATAGGTGTAGAAATTGAACAAAGTGATAAAGTATCGTTATTTAACGTAGATATTGCCAATTGTGATATAGGGTTTAAAATTTTAGGAAGAAATAAAAGATTAAAATTCTTAAATTGTCATGTAGAATACTTCAGTGACACAGGGTATCACCTTGGAGAAAACACAAACAGTATAGATATTATATTTGAAAACTGCTCTGTAATGTATGATTCAGAAACTAGCAACCAAGGTTTCTACTGTGGAGTACATTCACTTTATCTTCCAAAAGGAATAAAATTTATAAATTGTAACGGAGACCATTTAACATATGGCACAAAAATATTTGATATAAGATGTGCTGCTGTTATACATGGAGACATACATATGGGTGATAATTTTGTTTCATGGAATGATAGTTATGTAAATACTAAAATAATATTTGATAACGATCCTATACCATATAAAGAACAAGTGATAGAAGTAAATGAAACTAATTTAAAAATAGGAGATAATGCAGGTACACTTTCTTATACTGAAGGTGAAGAATTCGATGATATTACTTTCCAAAAAACCATATATATAGAACATAGATTTGATGCTGTTGGTTACTATGAAATTAATTATAATGCTTATAATAGCGGAGATACTGTTGTATTTTTAGCATTACAAGAAAATGGTGGTAACTGGGATAATAAATTTAATAATATCCGATTAAATACAAATAAATCAAGCCAAAAATTAATAGTATATATACCAACTCCTGCAACATACAGAGTCGTATTAAAATCATATGCTACAACAGATTCTAATATAAAAATAAAAAATATAACAATAAAAGGAATAAAAATGGGTTAGTAACATTTAATGATAGAATAAATATTGTTACACACAGAATAGCCGTGCATTAGTACGGCTATTTTTATTATGTAATAAAACGAATGAAAGGAGTGGTAGTATGTATAACATAACTATTAATGATTCAATCAATACTTTAGGTTTAATTACTTTTAGAATAAGTAAAGACGCAAATGGCAATCTAATAACAGAGGGCCTTCTTAAAACACATTTATATATAGAAGAAATAAATACTCTTGAATGTAACAGATTTAGATTAGAAGGTATAGATGTATATTTAGAAGCTTTTGGTTCTACTGATATATTTAACTTGTATCAGTTTACATATAAAGCATTCGATATGAAAGACAAAGGTGAAAATTTCAAAGAAGAAGAACTGATTGCATTATATGACAAAGAGCTAGAATAGTAATAAATAAAGAGAGAGTGAGGTGATATTATGGAATTAACAGACAACATAGACAAAGATGAAAAGCAACTGTTAGCGGCTGAAAGAAGGATGGCATTTGAAGATATGATGAAAAAATGCGGTAATCCTTGGGGATATAGTGCAGGTGCTTTAGAAAGTAAACAAGCAGCTATGACAATGCTGAGTACAAAGACAGGATTATATAGTAGAATTCCTATAATCTGTAAGGGGCATGAGTGTCCTTATGCAGGAACGTGTGGATTATTAGAATATGGCCTAGAAACTATAGGTGAACGTTGTGTTATGGAAACAACTATGATAGAACAAAAACTAGCTAATTACACACAAGAGTTTGGTTTGGACGAATCAAGTTATACTGACTGGACTCTAGTAAAAGAGCTAATAAATGCAGAAATCATGATTGAACGTTGTATGGCATTGATGAGTCATGACGGTACTGCAATAGAAGAAATCTTTATAGGGTCTAATGAAAGTACTGGAGAATCTTTCTTTAGAAGAGACATAAGTAAAGTACAAGACTTATATGAACGTAATCTAAAAATCAAAGAGCGTATCTTAGACCAAATGATGGCTACTAGAAAAGCAAAAGCTAGAATGCATATGGACGATGGAAACACAGAAAAATCTATTCTTGATAATATATTTGAAATGGATTTTATTGAGGATATTAAGCCAGATCATCTTGATTAGAAAGGTGGTGAGATCATGGCTGTTGGTGGAATAGCTAAAAAAATGCTTGGTTTTTATGATGAAATAGCAGAAGGTTTTAGTAAAGGTATTGGAGATGCAGGTACTATTAAACGTTCTGTAAATAGAATCTCAACTAATATGAGTCCAAGACAACAAAAGGCGTTAAAGGCTTTTGGAAATTCAAAAGGTAATGCTAGTAAAGCAATTGATAAAGCAGTAGATTATACAGTCAATACTGCTTCAAAAGGCGGAAGAGTGATCAGACCTAAATCAGGATATGCTAATAACATGGTAGGTATCGGTAATGTTAAAAGAGTTGCTGGTATACAAAAACCTACTATGGGGAATAGAATAGGTGACGCAGTTGGGGGCGGAATTAAAGACACATATACAAGTTTAAAATCTGGTAGAACACTTGGTCGTTCTTTATCAGATGCTTATATGAACGGAGATAAATTGAGAATGGACCGTGTAGCAGGAACTTTTATCGGTGCGAGTACAGCAGCTCGTGTTGCTACTGGAGGAGGACTATATAAAGATAGAAACGGCTCTACTAATATAATAGGTCTTCCATTTATATAGAAAGGAGAATTAATAATGGCTAAAAGAAAAGTATATTACACAGTAGTTAAATTAGCTCCTAATGTTTCTTCTTGGTGTGACATGAAGAATAGCATATATTTATCAAGACCAAACAAAATGAGTAAACGCCTTAAAAAAGACTGTGATATGGAAATGATAAATAAAGGCGTTGAAGCAGGACTAATAAAATTACAAACTTGTTTTGAAGAAGTTGAAATAATTGTACCTAAACAAAAAAGACAAAAAGCTGTTGAGAAGAAAGTAGAAGAACCCAAAGAAGAACCAAAGGCAGCGAGTGAGTATCATGTGCCTAGTGGACAAGTCGAAGAAGTAAAAAATAAAGATGTAGAGGAGGATAAATAAAAATGGCAGATCACAATCCTAAGTACTATATACTGGACTATACTCATGAAGAGTTACTTGCTATATTAGAAAGAGCTGCTGACTGTAGTGGATTAACTGAAGAAAGAGTTATTGAGTTAATCAATGAAGTTCAATTCGGTAATGTAGATGTTTCTGGTTATGCTAAAGTAACTTACGTAGATGAAAAAATAGCTGAAATAGAGTTAATGCCAGGACCTCAAGGACCACAAGGGCCTCAAGGGGAAAAAGGTCTTCAAGGTGGAATTGGACCAATGGGACCACAAGGACCAGTTGGACCTCAAGGTGAAATAGGTCCACAAGGTGAGCAAGGTATCCAAGGGGAACGTGGAGAGCAAGGTATTCAAGGTATACAAGGACCTGAAGGACCAGTAGGACCTGCTGGACCACAAGGTGAAGTTGGGCCTCAAGGACCACAAGGAGAAAGAGGTTTACAAGGTGGTATAGGACCAATGGGGCCTCAAGGATCAAAAGGTGACAAAGGGGACAAAGGAGATCAAGGTGAAATAGGGCCTCAAGGTGAAGTTGGACCAGAAGGACCACAAGGACCTCAAGGAGAAGTTGGACCTAAAGGTGATCAAGGAGAACGTGGGGAACAAGGTATACCAGGCGAAAAAGGTGAACAAGGCGAGCAAGGACTTCAAGGAGAAAGAGGAGAAAAAGGAGATAAAGGTGACAAGGGTGATAAAGGTGACCAAGGTGAAATAGGACCTCAAGGACCACAAGGTGAGCAAGGTATCCAAGGACCTATGGGGCCTCAAGGAGAAATGGGACCTGCTGGTACATTCAACCCTAATGCTTTATTTGAAACATTACAAACTAAAAGTAAATCTATAATAGGTGCTATAAATGAATTATTAGCATTAATAAACAATAACCATGAAGCTGAAATGCCTGATGAAAATGCAATGATGTACTATGGATATATACCATATTCAGTTTATGGAGACATTGCAAGTTTTGAAGAAGTAACTTTCAATATGATTAAAAATCAAAACAGCTTTATGGCTGAAGAATTACCTCAAATTAAAGATAAAACATCTATAGGGAATGCTCCTCAAGGTGATTTAATATTAGTAGCTGTTCCAGCAGCTTATAATTTTATAGTAACTAAAGACAATGGATTCGGAGGAAAAACTGCATTCGACGAAGCAAACTTTGGATGTAACAACTTACCAGTTATGTACAATGGCGTTGAATATCGTTTATTCGGAGAATTAGCTATGGTTTCTGGAGAAAGATTTATATATATAGATTAATTATAAGGAGGATTAGAATATGTCAGATAAACTAGTTGTAAGCGGTTCATTAATCCCTTCTGGTAAGAACCAGCCGTTAGATGCAAGAACTAGAATAGCAACTATTGCTAATGTAGAAACAATAGAAATGCCGTTTGTTGGTATGATATTCTATGTTGAAGACGAAACTAAATTCTATAAAGTTTTATCATTAAAAAGCAAAAAAGTTGGGCCTATAGAATTCAAAGACTCTTTAGTAGATACATACGAAGAACTTATAGATCCTAACTTAGCAACTAAAGAATTCGTTTTACAAGCTGTTGCAGATGCAGAACAAGATCCTGTTGATTTATCAGCATATGCTAAAACAGAATATGTTAATGAATTAATAGCTGAAATAGAATTAACTCCTGGACCACAAGGACCTCAAGGTGAACAAGGTTTACCTGGGGAAAAAGGTGAGCAAGGAGAAATGGGTCCACAAGGGCCACAAGGTGAAATAGGACCAGTTGGTCCAATGGGTCCTCAAGGTGAACAAGGTATACAAGGGCCAGAAGGACCTCAAGGTCCACAAGGTATAGAAGGTCCTGTAGGACCACAAGGGCCTCAAGGTATACAAGGGGAAATGGGACCTCAAGGTGAAGCATTCACTTTCGAAATGTTTACAGAAGAACAACTTGAAGCTTTAAGAGGGCCTCAAGGAGAAGTGGGACCACAAGGGCCTGAAGGACCTGCTGGTAAAGACGCAGAGCCAGTTGATTTAACTGGATACGCTACAGAAGAATATGTTCAAGAAGCACTTAAAAATATAGACATGAATGAAGTCGAAGTAGACTTATCTGAATATGCTAAGATAGAATACGTAGATGAAAAAATCGCTGAAATAGTAATACCTGAAGTACCATCAATAGAAGGACTAGCTAGTGAAGAATTCGTTCAAGAACAAATAGCTGCTATAGAACATCCTCAATATGATGATACAGAACTTAGAAAACTAATAGATGAAGAAAAACCTTACTTAGCAGAGCTTGCTGCTTATCCTACAAGTAAATTCTTATTTGCATGTGGACAACCAATAACAGTTGAACCAAACACTAACTTTAAGTATGACGCTAACTATGCCGAAGACGATGTTGCATTTGTTTATAGATGGGCAGAAGGCTTTGAAGCAATAGTTGTTGAAAAAGAAGAAGCTGCTAAAGTTTATTTAGTAGGCGGATATGGTCATAAAAACGTTAACGTAAAACGTCCTATACCTCAAACTAACATATTAGCAAGAGATGTTAAAATAAAAGGTATAGTTGGTGGTAGCTATTTTGAAGGTATGGTTGGACATGTTAATATAGAAGCAGAAAATTGTGAATTTGTTTCTGTTATGGCTGCTGGATGGTGTGGAGCTTCTATAGACGGAGCTGTTACTAGAATGAATATAGCAGACGATATTAAAGTTAAAATGACTAACTGTAAAATATCTTCTACATTCTTTGGTGGATCACAAGGTAATGGTGTAGCAGATGACGTTCATGTAGAATTTAACAATTGTGAAATCGGTTGGTTAACAGCTGGTGGAGCAAACGGTATGACTAGAAACGCTGAAATAGTTTTAAATGGTGGTTCTGTTAAAGTAGCTCAATCTACAAATAGAGGTATAGTTTATAAAGCTAAATTCGTATTAAACGATGGTGTTGTAGATAAATTATACTTCGGTGGAGAAACTGAAGACACTAGCGTTAATGGTTTAATAGAAGAAGCTTTTGTTGAATTAAACGGTGGTATTGTTAAACAATTTAACTTTGGTACTAATAATGGCATAGAAATGACTGCATACGAAGTTAAAGGTTGCATAATGGATTGCGTAGTTGAATCTGGAGACATATCTATGCTAGAAGTAAAAGTTAAAGAAGAAGAAAAACAAATTGATTTATCAGAATATGCTAAAACAGTTTACGTAGATGAACAAATAGCTGCTATAGAATTAACACCAGGACCTGCTGGACAAGATGGTAAAGATTTCACTTACGATATGTTTACTGAAGAACAACTTGCTGCATTAGTTGGACCACAAGGACCTCAAGGTTTTGATGGTATGCAAGGTGAACAAGGACCACAAGGGGAACAAGGTATTCAAGGACCACAAGGTGAACAAGGTCTTCCAGGTGAAAAAGGTGAAAGAGGCGAACGTGGAGAAAAAGGTGAAAAAGGTGACAGAGGAGATAAAGGTGATAGAGGAGACAGAGGAGAACAAGGACCTAAAGGTGAAACTGGCCACACTCCAATAAAAGGTATAGACTATTTCACTGAAGAAGACAAAGCTGAATTCAAAGACATTGTTGACACTGAAATAGAAAAAGTTATGGAAATAATAAATGAAAAACATAAATTAGAAGACGGTAAAATGTTCTTTGGACATATACCTTACGAAGTAACTGGAGACATAACAAGTTATGCAGATATAACAATGGAAATGATAAAAGACCCAAGAAGTAAAATAGTAGAAATCAATGCTCAAAGTTTAGAAAGAACTCCTCTAGGACATGTTAAACAAGCATGCTTTATATTTGCAGCTGTTCCTGCTGAGTCTAGTTTAATAGTAAACAAAGACAATGGATTCGGTGGAAAATTAGAATTTTCTGAAGAAGACTTTGGATGTAATGGTTTAGTAGTTGTTCTAGATGAAATAGAATATCGTGTGTTTGGTGAAATGGCTCTTGTGAGCGGAGATAGATTTATATACATAGACTAATTATAAGGAGGGAAAATAATGGCTAATGATATAACTGTTGTAAATGGTTCTCTAATACCATCTGGGAAAAATGAACCATTAGACGCAAGAACTAGAATTGCTAATATCGCAGAAATAGAAAACATAGAAGTACCTTATGTTGGTATGATAATCTATGTGGAAGATGAAAAAGTATATTATAAAGTTTTATCATTAAAAAACAAACAAGTTGGTCCAGTAGAAGTTCAAAATGCAGCTGTTGACCAATATGAACTTTTAATAAGTTCAGAGCTTGCTACTAAAGAATATGTTTCAGCAGAAATAGCAAAAGCTCAAGTAGGCGGAGGAGATGAAGGAATTGATTTATCTGCTTACGCTACTAAAGAGTTCGTTGGAGAAGAAATAGCTAAGATAGAATTAACTCCTGGTCCTAAAGGGGAAGCAGGACAAGATGGTAAAGATTTTACTTACGACATGTTTACTGAGGAACAATTAGAAGCATTAAGAGGACCTCAAGGATTACAAGGGCCAGAAGGTCCTGCAGGACAAGATGGTAAAGATGGAGAACAAGGGTTACAAGGAGAACAAGGTATTCAAGGTCCAGAAGGACCACAGGGGCCACAAGGTGAAGTTGGACCTAAAGGAGATCAAGGTATCCAAGGACCTGCAGGTGAAAAAGGTGAACAAGGAGAGGTTGGACCTGAAGGGCCAGCTGGTAAAGACTTTACATTCGATATGTTCACTGAAGAACAATTAGAAATGTTACGTGGACCACAAGGTATACAAGGTGAAGCTGGACCTGCTGGACAAGACGGTAAAGATGGTAAAGACGGAGAACAAGGTCAACAAGGTGAGCAAGGTATACAAGGGGAAAAAGGTGACGCGTTCAAATTTGAAGACTTTACTGAAGAACAATTAGAGTTATTAAGAGGACCTCAAGGAGAACAAGGTATACAAGGATTACAAGGTGAACAAGGACCTGCTGGTGAACAAGGGCCTAAAGGTGAGCAAGGTATACAAGGTGAGCAAGGTCCCGCAGGAGAAAAAGGTGCAGACGGTGCTGAAGGACCACAAGGACCTGCTGGTGAAGCTGGACCACAAGGTGAACAAGGTATAAGCGTTACAAATGTAGCTATAGAAGATAATCATTTAATGGTTACATTGTCTGATGGTAATATATTAGACGCAGGAGAAATGCCAGCTGGTTCTGGTTCAGGCGGCGGAGAAGGTATGACTCCTGAAGAAAAACAAGAATTAGCAAGTTTAAGACAAATGAAACAAGACTTCTTAAACTTAACTTATGGTGTTGAATATGAATGGTGTTATGTTGTAGATCAACCTAGAATAGGTAGCGACTTACCATTCAATCAATCTAATGCTCCTGGATTCTATGAAGATTGGCTACCAGTATTAGAAACAGGCGATGACGCTTTAATAGAAGAATTCATAATTAAAATGTATTCAGAAGATATCTATAGAATGTATGCTATGAAAGTTGCAAGTGAAAACAAATATGCATATAGATATGAAATGTTCCCACTAGATGGACATGAAGTTCAACCAGCAATCAGTGCTTATATGGACAACTGGGAACCAGTTAGAAGTTTATCTACTTGGAACTGGGGTGGAGAAGAAGATGGAGGATTCATTATGGATGCTGCTCCAACTTCTATAATGACTTTTGCATTTATGAAAGTTAAAGAAGAGTACAGAGGAAAATTCTAAAGCAACTATAACCTTTATAAAGTGAGGTGAATACATACATGGCAATGACTGATGAAGAATTAAAACTTCAGATGAATATCTTAGCTAGTAAAATATCAGATAACCCTAACATGACTTATAAAACAAATGCAGTTCTTAATAAAGGTTTAAATTCTGATTATTTTTCTGGAAACTATACAAAAGTAGTAAACGCTTTAAACCAATTAGCGGCAAATATTGAGATTGCTACTAATAATGCTTTTGACGTTGCACAAAAAGTTAATGATTTACTTATAGACACTTCTAATGTTGATAACTTAGCTTTATGGGAAGAATTAAAAGTAATTATGGGCCGCCCTACTATCGTTCAAGGTTTACTTGATTTGTATGGTGGTACACAATTATCTAAAGTATTAAATATATCTGAATCAGATATTGGAAAAGTTTTATCAGTAGATAAAAACGACGACGGTGACTTAATAGTTAAAGCAATAGAACAAGCAGTTGCAGGAGAAATAGACCCTCCTTCATTAGAAACATTAGATTACACTAATAGATTTGTAAATGAAATAACAAATGCTAAAGAAGCTTTAGATTATGCAATCAATGCTATTGCTAATGGTGAATGGCAAGGATCTGGTGGCCTTGGTGGCGGAACTATTATAGGTGAAATCACTTGGGACATGATAGACGATAGACCAACAGTTATAGCAGATGGCTTAATACTTACAAGCACTCGCTTAGAACTTATGGATGGAGAAAGAACTGTTTCATCAGTTGAATTAACTTCAGATTCAGATATAGAAGAAATCATGGATAAGATAGAATAAAAAAATAACATTAAACCTTCCCTCTCATTATAAGGGGGAAGGATATGTAATAATACAATAGCATAGGGGCTGTCCCTAAAATTATATATAAAAAAGGAGTGACTTTACTAATGTCTAAATTAGTTGATAAAGAAAGACTTGCCAAATTAGCGCAAGCCTTAGATGCAAGAATGAAAGCTGCTGTTAAAGCAGAAGAAGACAGAGCGAAACTTGCTGAGCAAGCGGTTGACGCTAAAGCTGTTGCTAATGCTGAAGCTATAGCTGCTATAAACAATGCTGAAACAGGTATATTAAAACAAGCTAAAGATTATGCAGATGCTATAGATGAAGATTTACAAAAACAAATAGACAACAAAGTTGAAGTTGAAACATACAACGCAAAAGTAAAAGAATTAGTAGATGCTGATGCTGAATTCACTGAAGATATAGCAGGATTAGATGCTGCTGTTAAAGGCTTACAAGAACAAATGGGTGAAGGAAACTTTGGTGCTTTAGACCAAGCTGTTAAAGAAGCTACTGAAGAATTAAGAGCTAAAGACGCTGAATTAGCTGCTGCAGCTAAAAAAGCTCAAGATGAAGTTGACGCTGTTGAATTAAGAGCAGATGCTTTAGAACAAAAAGTAGGACAAGATGCTGCTGAAGGTCAAGCTGCTACTGGATTATTTGCAGAAGTAGATAAAGTTGCTGCTGATTTAGCACTTGAAATTACAAGAGCTTCTGCTGCAGAAGTTGCTAATACTAATTTAATAAACGATCTTGACGGAAGAATGGATCAAGCTGAACTTGACATAGATGCTTTACAAGCTAAATTTGCTGGTGACGATTCAATAGAAAATCAAATAGCTGCTGTACAAGCTAACGTAGAAAAACACTATGAAGACGAAGCTGAAGAAAATGAAAAATTACAACAAGAAATAAATAAAAAAGTTGCTCAAGCTGATTACGATGAAAAAGTTAATGAATTAGAATTAGCTGATACTGGATTAGCTGAAAGAATAGCTGCTTTCGAAGGTGACGAAAACAAAGCTGGTTCTGTTAAAAACCAAATAAAAGTTGCTGTTGATGCAATAGACGGTGACATGACAGAATTAGAAGGTAGAGTTAAAGCTAACGAAGATAAATTAGCTGGATTAGAAGAAAACACAGTTCAAGCTTCAATAGACAAAGCAGAACAAGATGCTAAAGACTATGCTGATCAACAAATAACTGCATTAGTTGATTCTGCTCCAGAAGCAATGAACACATTAAAAGAATTAGCTGAAGCTATAAAAGAACATGGAACTGAATACGAAGCTTATGTTGCTACTGTAACTGCTGATATAGCTACTGCTAAACAAGAAGCTATAGATGCTGCTGCTGCTAAAGATACTGCTCTACATACTACTATATCTGCAGAAATAGATGCTGATGTTGCTGCTGAAGCTAAATTAAGAGACGACGCTGATAAAGCTTTAGACGCTAAAATAGCTGCTATAAACGCTGCTGGAACTGGTATATTAGATAAAGCTAAAGCTTATGCTGATGCTCAAGACACTGCTTTACATACTGCAATATCTGCTGAAATAGACGCAGACGTTAAAGTTGTAGCTGATGAATTAACAAAACAAAAAGATGCTTCTCAAGCAGGAACTCTTGCTAATAGAATAGCTGCATTTGAAGCTAACGGAGCTAACGATGTTGCTGCAATAAAACAAAGAGTTAAAGCAAACGAAGATGC
>JAEIGA010013940.1_pt1 | contig 12218 bp, 7 predicted proteins | sample 9270691 | NCBI WGS metagenome assembly JAEIGA01 (sample SAMN17057246, study PRJNA624740) | gut metagenome | biome: biome; isolation source: fecal sample | host: Bos grunniens | place: China: Xizang | collected 2019
AACATATTCGGTGTTTCCGAACACCAGAGGCAGGCAGAATCCGTGATATGCCGGAGTACCTCCGAAATAATTGAGGTGGTATGTGATCATGTAGCAGTAAAGCGGAGCTTCGTGCTTGACCTTGCGGTCAAAGAACTCATATACACCTTTGCGGACGATGAAGTCCAGATTGTATAGATCAAGCAGATCATCACCCGGATAGACCTTCTTGAAGAGCGTGACCATCTCTTCTTTCTTGTCGCCGAACAGCTCTGTCATGAGTTCATCGCGCTTCTCGTCGCTGATGTCATATGTGTACAGATCCTTTACGCTGAGGACAGTTTCACATTGGCATGTTCCTCCCATAACCGGTACTTTCTTGGCATACTCTGTCAGACCTACCTCATTCGGGTTACCTACGTAATATCCGTTTCTTACTGGCTGAATTATGCCATGCAGGTTAATGCCCTCATCGGCAAGGACTTTCACGCATTCAAGATATACTTCACGCAGCTTTTCAAACGGGACTTTGCCTATCTCCTCAGAGAATGTCTCTTTTGTGATGCCGAGCTTCTCTACCATTGCTCTTGCAACTCTTCTGTTGTTGGCAGCATCCTCCACTTCTCCGGGAAGGTTCATAAGACCGCTCTGGAATATGCAGCGGTTATACAACCCATCTGCAGCAGGTATCTGCATGATCGTGCGGATCTTTCCGCCACCGCCTGACTGTCCGAACAATGTAACATTGTCAGGATCTCCGCCAAACCTGTCGATGTTCCTCTGAACCCATTTAAGAACCTCAACGATGTCTTCCATGCCGGCGTTTCCGGAATTCCAGTATTCATCACCGAACTCAGAAAAATCCATATATCCAAGGATATTGAGACGGTGGTTGAATGATACGATAACGAGATCTCCGTCTCTGCAGAGGTTTGCACCATCATAGCTCATCTGCTCTACGGATGAACCTGCGCCGAATCCGCCGCCGTGAACCCACACCATTACCGGGCGTTTGCGCCCCGGCTTTGGATCTGTTGTCCATACGTTTACATACTGGCACATCTCATCTTCCGGCCAGAACCTGTATCCGAATAAAGGCTGCTGTGTAAGAGCATACATTCTGGAAACGCTCGGTTTTCCTACTGTAGGGGCAACAGGGCCATATGTAACAGCCTCCAGCACTCCGTCCCAGTGTTCCATAGGCTTGGGAGATTTATAGCGTTCTGCTGTTGCGTACGGAATGCCTCTGAAATAGTAGTGGTCGTTCAGAAAACAGCCTCTAACACGGCCTTCCACTGTCTCCACTTCCGTGCGTGCATCACAGTAAAATCTTCTGTTCATGGAATATCCTTTCTCTGTATAAATCAATGTTTTCTCTTAACACGTCTGAAACTGTATTCAAAATCTGTGTATTCCTGGAACTTCCATACCAGTTCACGGTCGAAGTTGTAGCGCATGCCGCACTGACGGTCAAAGACCATGGTTCCGCTCTCCCCGTCACGATAAGGTTCCCACTTCGGTACATCGCCGCCGTTTGGATCTCCGTATGTTGCAAAATTGATCCACGCCTGATGCATCTTCTGACTAAGTGCCACACAGTCAGGCTCATTGCATGCATCTACATACTCAGTATTTCCAAATACCAGTGGCAGACAGAATCCGTGATAAGGCGGAAGACCTCCAAAGTATTTGAGATGATACGTGATCAGATAACTGTACACAGGAGCCTCACATTTGGACTTTCGGTCAAGGAATTCATAAACACCTTTTCTGATGATGAAGTCAAGATTGTAAAGATCCAGAAGGTCATCATTTGGATAAGCCTTCTTGAAAAGCTCAACCATTTCTTCCTTCTTTTCCTTGGTTCCAAAAAGATCTATGAGCAATTCTTCGCGCTTTTCGTCACTTATCTCATACGTATAGAGCTTTGGCACAGACAGCACTGTCTCACATTGTACAGATCCGCCCATAACAGGTATCTTTTTTGCATTCTCAGACAATCCTACTTCGTTTGGGTTTCCGAGATAATAACTGTTACGCACCGGCTGAAGGAGGCCATGTAGATTTATTCCTTCATCTGCAAGCACTTTGCTGCACTCAAGATATACTTCACGCAATCTCTCGAACGGAACTTTACCTATCTCCTCAGAGAAATTCTCTTTAGTGATCCCCAGTTTCTCTACCATTGCCTTGGCAACTCTTCTGTTATTAGCTGCGTCTTCAACCTCACCCGGCAGATTCATAAGTCCGCTCTGGAATATGCATCTGTTATATAGTCCGTTGGCTGCCGGTATCTGCATAAGCGTTCGGATTTTTCCGCCACCTCCTGACTGGCCAAAAAGAGTGATATTATTGGGGTCTCCGCCAAATCTCTCTATGTTTCTCTGTACCCATTTAAGAGCTTCTACTATATCTTCCATACCAAGGTTTCCGGAGTTCCAGTATTCTTCACCAAACTCAGAAAAATCCATATATCCCAGTATATTTAAACGATGGTTGAAAGATACGACTACTAGATCTCCGTCTCTGCAGAGATTGGCGCCGTCATAGCTCATCTGTTCAACGGAAGAACCTGTTGAAAAGCCACCGCCATGGACCCAAACCATTACAGGCCGTTTACGTCCAAGCTCAGGTTTTTTGGTCCAGACATTGATATACTGGCATCTTTCATCTTCAGGCCAGAATCTATATCCAAAAAGTGGTTGTTGTGACAGTGAATAAGAACGTTTTACACCCGGTTTATTGACTGTAGGAGCAACAGGACCATATGTCACCGCTTCCACAACACCATCCCAGTGTTCCATAGGCTTTGGCGACCTATAACGTTCTGCTGTCGCATATGGAATGCCCCTGAAGTAATAATGATCGTTAAGGAAACATCCCCTTACTTTTCCTTCAACAGTATCTACTTCTGTACGAGCATCACAGTAGAACCTTCTATTCATTGATTTACTCCTTTGCTTAGATTAATCCTTTTTCCTAACACGGAAGAAAGGATCAGCAAAATTGCTGTTTTCAACATATTTCCAAATCAGCTCATGGTCGAAGTCATAGCGCATCTCACATTTCCTATCAAATACCATGACACCGCGCTCACCATCTCTATACTGATCCCATTCCGGAACATCTCCTCCGTTGGGGTTGCCATATGTCGCGAAGTTTATCCAAGCCTGATGCATTTTCTGGCTGAGAGCTACGGCATCCGGCTCATTCAAAGCATCAACATATTCTGTATTACCAAATACCAGAGGCAAACATATGCCGTGATAAGAGGGCATCCCTCCGAAATAATTGAGATGGTAACTGATCAGATAGCAATATATAGGAGCATCTGTTTTCGCTTTGCGATCAAGATATTCATAAGCACCTTTGCGGAGCACAATATCAAGGCTGTACAAGTCAAGCAGATCGCCATCCGGATATGCTTTTTTGAACAGTTCTACCATCTCATCTGTTTTGTCTCCGAAAATGCCTTTTACAAGATCTTCTCTCTCTTCCTGAGAAATGGTGTATGGATGGAATTCCTTTGCATAAAGTACTGTCTCGCACTGAACAGTACCTGCCATTGTAGGAATATTTTTTGTTTCTTCTCTCAGACCAACTTCATTGGGATTGCCAAGATAGTAATCATTACGGATAGGCGCGCAAAGTCCGCCTGTACGCACCCCTTGAGCATTGAGTTCATCAACAACAGCAAGATATGTTTCTCTTAATTTATCAAAAGGTACTTTACGGAATTCGTCGAAAGTTTCTTTTGTGAAACCAAGTTTCTCAACCATCATTGACGCCGCTTTTCTGCTGATAAAGACGTCCTCTTCCTCACCAGGTGAGTTGGCGAGACCGCTCTGGAAAATTACTCTGTTGTACAGACCGTCAGCAGCAGGTATCTGCGTTAATGTTCGGATCTTTCCACCACCTCCGGATTGTCCGAACAGTGTCACGTTGTTGGGGTCTCCGCCGAATCTTTCTATATTTCTCTGTACCCATTTAAGTACTTCTACTATATCTGCCATTCCGGCGTTTCCGGAATTCTTATAATCTTCGCCAAATTCTGAGAAATCCATATATCCAAGAATATTGAGGCGATGGTTGAATGACACAATTACAAGATCTCCGTCTCTGCAGAGGTTAGCTCCGTCGTAGCTCATTTGCTCTACAGATGAGCCTGTACCGAAACCGCCTCCGTGGACCCATACCATGACAGGGCGTTTACGTCCAAACTCAGGCTTTTTTGTCCACACGTTGACATATTGGCATCTTTCATCTTCTGGCCAGAATCTATATCCAAACAGTGGCTGCTGAGAAAGAGCATTCATCCCTTGCACACTTGGTTTCTTAACTGTGGGAGCTACAGGGCCATATGTCACTGCTTCTACAACTCCATCCCAGTGCTCCATAGGTTTCGGAGCCTTATAGCGCTCTGCAGTCGCATATGGGATACCTCTGAAATAATAGAGGTCATTCACGAAACAGCCTCTGACTCTGCCTTCGACTGTCTCCACCTCAGTGCGGGCATCGCAGTAAAATCTTCTGTTCATTGCTTGCTTCCTTTCTTTTGTTCACTCAGTCTTTTTTCTTCTTTATACGCATGAAATCATTCACGAAATCAGTTGCATCCTTATACTTCCATACCAATTCACGGTCATAGTCGTAGCGCATCCCACACTGCCTGTCGAAGATCATAGTGCCGCATTCGCCATCTTTGTACTGCTCCCATTTCGGAACATCATCCCCGTTGGGATCTCCATAAGTAGCAAAATTGATCCACGCCCGATGCATCTTTTGACTAAGTGCCACAGCATCCGGCTCATTAAGAGCATCTACATATTCCGTATTGCCAAACACAAGGGGCAGACAGATGCCGTGATATGCAGGTGTGCCGCCAAAATAGTTCAGATGATAAGTGATCATATAGCAGTAAAGCGGAGCATCGCATTTTGCTTTACGGTCAAGGAACTGATAGACGCCCTTGCGTATGATGAAGTCCAGACTGTACAGATCCAGAAGATCTCCGCCCGGATATGCTTTCTCATACAGTGCAATCATCTCATCTTTCTTTTCCCCAAACAGATCATCCAGTAAAGCTTGACGCTCTTCCTGAGAGATCGTATAGGGATGGAAATCCCGTGCATACAAAACCGTTTCACACTGAACTGAGCCTGCCAATACAGGAATCTTCTTAGCATTTTCAGATAAACCGATATCATTGGGATTCCCAAGGTAGTAGGAATTTCTTATCGGGTTGAGAAGCCCGCCTACATTTTCTCCTTGTTCTGCCATCTCCCTTACGGTCCGGCGATATACTTCTGCCAGCTCCTCAAACGGAATCTTTCCGATATTATCAGCGAATGTCTCCTTTGTGAGGCCCAGGTTTTCAACCACTTTTGCAGCTACTTTTCTGCTGGTAAATGCTTCATCGGCTTCTCCCGGTGTATTCATAAGACCGCTCTGAAAAATGACTCGGTTATACAAACCGTCCGCTGCAGGGATCTGCATTAGGGTGCGGATCTTTCCGCCGCCTCCTGATTGTCCGAACAACGTGACATTATTCGGGTCGCCGCCGAATTTTTCTATATTTCTTTGTACCCATTTAAGGGCTTCAACTATGTCAGCCATCCCGCCGTTTCCGGAGTTCCAGTATTCCTCACCGAATTCGGAGAAATCGAGATATCCGAGAATATTTAACCGATGGTTGAACGATACGACGACAAGATCACCATCTCTGCAGAGGTTTGCTCCGTCATAGCTCATCTGTTCTACAGATGAACCTGCGGAGAACCCACCTCCATGTACCCAGACCATTACTGGGCGTTTTCTTCCAGGTTCAGGCTTTGTCGTCCATACATTTATATACTGGCATTGCTCATCCTCAGGCCAGAACCTGTATCCAAACAGTGGCTGCTGAGAATAAGCATATGACCCTTTTACTCTTGGCTTATTGACAGTCGGTGCTACAGGACCATATGTCACTGCTTCGAGCACTCCGTCCCAGTGCTCTACCGGCTTAGGCATCTTGAAACGCTCTGCGGTGGCATACGGAATGCCCCTGAAATAATAATGATCGTTTAAAAAACAGCCTCTCACTGTGCCTGCGTCGATCTCAACTTCTGTCCTTTTATCACAATAAAATCTTCTGTTATTCATTCGATACCTCCCGTATCGATTAGACGCATTCCACGCCGCAATTCAATATAAAAAGGGGATAGTCCATATGGAGCTGCTTTCGCAGCCCCATATGGAACTATAGATCAATGCTTTTGTTTATTGTTCGTATTCAACAACTCTCTGCATATCGCTCCAGAATCCATCAAGACATTCAATAGCTTTGGTATAGAGACCATATTTCTTATCATAGATATCTTTAAGATCAGGATTCGGATAGACAGCGGGGCTGATCGGAGACATATTGGCGATAGCTGTAGGCAGATCCGGATATTGTCCAGTCGCAACTGCACCGGCTATAGCACATCCGAGAGCTCCAGTCTCGTTTGCCATAACTGTCTCAACAGGCAGCTGCATCACATCGGCAAACATCTGTACCCAAACCTTGGATTTTGTTGCACCACCGGCAAGACGGATCTTCTCCGGAAGATCTTTTCTTGTTGCAAGCAGTCTCTCAAAGTGCCAACGATGGCAAAATACTATGCCTTCGTAAATAGCTCTTGCTACATGTTTCCTTGTGTGGTTGGCGGTGATACCAATTATTGATCCTTTTGCGTTCGGATGAACGTTGGATGCCAAAATGAATGGGAGGAACAACGGTACAAATTCCTGAGGCGGGATCTCCTCGACCCATTTATTGACCTCATCGTACACATGTCCCTTTTCCTGAAGTTCAGGCAGCAGGTTGCGGACGAACCACTCGTTATTTCCTGCGGATGTGGGGCTTGATTCCTCTACGAGGTAAGTGCCCGGAATGCAGAACAGCGAGTTCATGAGAGCTGTACCATCTGTTACAGGCGCATTCCTTACGTACTCATTGATAGACCATGTACCTGCAATCATAAGGACGTTCTTATCATCGATAACACCAGTAGCAAGTGCACATGCGTCGATATCAAATGCACCTCCTGCAACAGGAGTTCCCTCAATCAGACCAGTCCTTGCAGCTGTATCAGCTGTGATGTATCCGCAAACATCAGATGCATAGCAAAGAGGCGGCAGAGCGTCCCATACTTCCGGAATACCAAACAGTTCAAGAAGCTTTGGATCGTACTGCTGTGTATAAAGGTTAACCAGGTTTGCACCAGAATAGTCACTGCGCTCAGCCATAGCTTTTCCTGTAAGGCGGAAACGGACATAGTCCTTGCATTCAAACACCCACTGGATATTGGCATAGTTTTCCGGTTCATTCTCCTTCAGCCAGCGAAGCAGAACAACAGGCTGGAAAGCCATGAGGTGCTGGATAGACATCTCACCTGCAGCAGCCTCTGTTCCGTCTTCCTGCCATTTCTGCATAATTGCATAGGCGCGTGTATCAGAGGAGAGGATACCGTTGCGTACGGGTTTGTCATCCTTGCCCCACAAATACAACCCTTTTCCGTGTCCGCACACAGCGATACACGCTACATCTTTAGGATCTGTATTGGTTTTCTCAAGGACTTCGCGGATGACCTTGCAGTTAGCATCCCACATATCCTCCATCTCGCGCTCTGCGTACAATGGGCGCTCGCAAATGGCATCTGTGGAAACACTGGCAACACCAAGTTCATTACCCTTGAGGTCGAAGATAGCAGCTTTAGTAGTAGTTCCGCCATTGTCCAGACCTATAAATCTTTTGTTATTATCCATTTCATATCCTCCAAATCGTTCTCACGATTATTTAGACTTATTTAATACTATCTCTGCGACATCTCGCAGCGACGTGACTCTGTATTCAGCCTCATCGTAATGCTGAGGCCCTGACATCGGGTTTATATATCCTATTGTGTGCAGTCCTGCACCGGCAGCAGAACGAATACCGTTAGTAGTATCTTCAACAGCGAAGCCGTCCTTTCCTGCCCTGGACATCCTCTCCAGAGCCAGAAGATAGATGCCTGGATCCGGCTTACTGGCACTGGTGTCAGACCCGGTCACGACTATCGGAAAATAACCCGCCAGCTTCAATTCCTCTATAACAGGATATACAAGCTGCGAATGGGAAGCGGAAGCAAGAGCAGTCTCAATTCCGTTTTCATTGAGTGTCTCAAGGAGTTCCACTGCCCCATCAATAGGCTGTACCTTATCGCTAATGACATGGCTCAGGATATGAGAATACTGCATATTCAGAAGATCAAGTGTATCTTTCTGTATGCCGAACTCCCTTTTCATGTCTGTCCAGAATTCGATATTGCCAATTCCTGCGTACCCAGCAACATCAATTCCAGTGACTCCGAAATCCTTGAGTATGTCCAGCTTTGCAGCCAAATGGAGGGGTTCGCTATCCAGCAGGACCCCATCCATATCAAAGACTACAAAAGTTTTGTTTTGTCTCATGCTTCCTCCTATGGAGCGATCAAGCGCTCCATAGGAGCGTTGTCATTTTTATAGAGGCTGTTTTTTGCGATTGCCGCCGAAAAAGCTTCTGTGCGGTGTGTACTCCCAGTTCTTATAGACGAGCTCGCGGTCAAAGTTCTTGACGCAGCGATTCTCCTCGCCGAAGATCATGGTGTATTCCTCACCGGCATCGTATGGTTTCCACTCACCGATGAACTCGTGGTTCGGATCTCCGGTGCGGGCGAATGTTGCCCAGCATTTGGACATCTGCATTCCGAGTTTGATAGGTGTCGGCTCATGCATGCAGATGACCTTATCTGTAGTGTGGAAGATCATCGGAAGATCACAGCCGTGGTAAGATGGCATACCACCCAGGAAGTGGAAAGTGTAGTTGATCATATAGCTATATGATACTCCGCCGCCATTCTTCTTACGGGCATCAAGATAATCCAGCGTGCCTCTGCGGAACATCTTGTCCATGTGATACAGGTTCAGGATATCATCACCTGGATATGCTTTCTTAAAGAGCTCAATCATCTCATCGGTGTGCTCACCAAACATGGATTTTACGCGCTCATATTTGGCTTCATCAGGCATCTGGTAATCACTGAAATCATCTTCGAAGTGATATGTCTCTGCCTCAACAGAACCTGCGATCATCGGGGTCTTCAGGCTCTTCTCCGAGAATCCGCAAGTAATCGGGTTGCCAAGATACCAATCATCTGCGCAGGGGCTAAAGCCGGGGCTGATTCCCTGATCGAAGAGATCCGGTACTACTTCAAGATATGCTTCACGCAGTTTGTCAAATGGTACACTCTGGATCTTTTCTACTTCACCCTTTTCGATTCCCAGTTTGTCCATAACTGCTTTTGCTGTGGCTTTTCCGTCACGCAGTTTTTTCTCTTCATCCTGGAACGGATATGTAAGTCCGCTCTGGAAGATGACTTTGTGGAACAGATCAGCTGCTTCAGGAATCTGAAGGAGAGTCATGATCTTTCCACCGCCGCCGGACTGACCGAACAGTGTTACATTGCCCGGGTCGCCGCCGAATTTTTCGATATTGTCACGAACCCATTTAAGGACTAAGACGATATCTCTCATACCTACGTTGCGGGAATCCTTGAATTTGTCGCTGTACTCGGACATATCAAGGAAACCAAGGATGTTAAGCCTGTGGTTGAAAGATACGACAACTATGTCGTTCTCTTCAGCGAGATGGCTCGGGTCATAGCTGTGCTGCTCTACTGAGCTTCCGGTAGAATATCCGCCGCCGTGTACCCATACCATGACAGGACGTTTCTTTCCATCACCAAGGCCTCTTGTCCATACGTTGACATACTGGCAATCCTCATCTTCCGGCCAGAAGTTATATCTGAAGCACGGATCAAGACGAAGAGCAGCAGCAGGTCTGACAGATGGTTTCTGAACTGTAGGAGCTACCGGCCCGTATGTGTAGCAATCCAGGATTCCATCCCATGTTGCCGGTGTCGGCAGTTCATAGCGTTTTGCGTTGGCATATTTAATACCATGGAAAATAAAAAGTTCATCCAACTTGTACCCTCTTGCGGTACCGCCTGTTGTTTCAACGAACGGTCCTCTGTGGTCGCACCAAAAATCGTTAAGCATGTTGTCCTCCATTCCTTTTTTCTGTTGTTTATTCACTAATAATTTTTGCTTTTATCTTCGAGTTTTCCCCAGATCTTATTCAAATAGTAATTGACGATATATCCGTCTTTGACCATTCTGCGATCCCATGGACCGTCAGGTCCGAATCTTCTCCCCATTCCTATGGCTGCTCTTCCGTCGTATTTGTCGATCAGAGCTTTACCTACCGGATTCTGCTCCCACATCAACTTGAGTTCTGCCGGGTGCGGGCAGCGGCGGTGGTTGCAAACTTTGCCGTTGTATTCGTCAACGGAAGAAATGACATCTGCAAATGGCGGGAAATCTTCTTCGCCTTCATACTCATGTCCGGAGAGAATGTAATTTACGATTTCCAGATATTTATCAATATATATTGCGTCGAAAACGCCGCATCCTGCTGCGATCCTGTCATAGTACGGACGCAGAGATTCGAACTTCTCCAACACTTTCTTTACATGTTCCACAGGAGCACTGCAGTCAAGGAAGTTACCATGCACCTCATCTCCTATGAACAGAATCCGTGACTGTTTATCAAGGAACTGCAGTGAACCGATAGCATGGTTCTCTTCGTTGTAAACTTCAAGTGGGCGTCCTTTCAGGTTGATCGTATCCCCACCATCTATGAAAACTATTGGGTAGTCCTCCGGGAAATCCATATCCTGATAGAATCCAAATTTGACGAAACATCCCGGATATGATCTCGGTGACATGTATACACAGTCAAAGAGATAGTTGTTGCATGTATGATCCCAGTGGCTGTGTGTGTTGAAGATTCTGTAGATAGGCTTGTCTGTCAATGTCTGACAGAAAGCACGGATATTGCCTGCACCGCAGCCTGAGTCGATGCATATGGCTTCATCCTCACCTTCGATGACATATGTGTAGTCACCGTCGGAAAGAACTGCCCATGTACCCGGAGCCAGTTCTGTCGCCTTGAAATAAGGCTCACTCGCTAGCTGGATGTTGCCCTCATAGTCCTCCAGATATATCCAGTCAAGACTGTCAAAACTGAGAGGCTCCATGTTCTTTTTCCACTTCATTTTCCTATCCCTCTTCAAAAAAAGAAGCAGGGGAAAACAATCAGTTTTCCCCTGCACGCTAGTGATTAATCAAACTTGAATGCAACTTTGAAATCGCCGTGTCTTCCTTCAGCATATTCGAAGGCTGTTTCCCAGTCTTTCAAATCAAATACTCTGCTTACGACACCGTCTGTCTTAAGTTTGCCGTTCCTGATGTTCTCAATGACATAGGGGAAGCAATATGGGCTCAGGTGTGATCCGAGAACGTCGAGCTCTTTGCGGTCGCCGATGATACTCCAGTCGAGTGTTGCCGGTGCGCTGAATACGCTAAACTCTACGAATCTGCCGAGCTTGCGGATCATCTGCATTCCCTGTGTTACTGAACTCGGGTGGCCTGTTGCTTCGATGTATGTGTCGCAGCCATAGCCGTCTGTGAGGTCCATGATTGCCTGTACGACATCCATCTTACCGGGGTTCCATACGAGGTCTGCGCCGAACTCTTTTGCTTTCTCAAGCCTGTTGTCCTGCATGTCGAGAACGATGAGGCACTTCGGGTTGCGGGTACGTGCATAGGTGATCATTCCAAGGCCGAGTGTTCCAGCGCCTGCGATGACGACTACATCTTCAGCGTCGATCTGTGCACGGTCTACGCAGTGCTTGGAGCAGCCATACGGCTCAATGCAAATGCACTGTTCAAATGTCATGTCCTCAGGAATTCTGTGGATAACAGATCTGCCACCTTTAAGTCTGACATATTCTGCCATGCCGCCGCAGAACTCATTGAAGAATCCGTACATTTCGTGGGGCTGGCACATCCAATATCTGCCGGTCTTGCAGAATTTGCACTTGCCGCACGGTGCGATCTGATCTGCGCAGATCCTGTCGCCTGGCTTATACTCAGTTACGTTTTCGCCTACGAATGCAACACGTCCATAGAACTCATGTCCCGGTACGAACGGAGGCTGTACCCAGCTGGGCTGTACTCCGTCTTCACTTCCCCAGAACATATCTGCTCCGTGGTGGCACTTTACGTCACCGGCGCAAACACCGCAGCCTTCAGTCTTGATGAGGATATCATCCGGTCCGAGTTCCGGTACCGGG
>JAEIGA010013941.1_pt1 | contig 12218 bp, 8 predicted proteins | sample 9270691 | NCBI WGS metagenome assembly JAEIGA01 (sample SAMN17057246, study PRJNA624740) | gut metagenome | biome: biome; isolation source: fecal sample | host: Bos grunniens | place: China: Xizang | collected 2019
AACAAACCGGTGATCTCGTTGCAGGAGAAATTGCATCTGCCGGAATTGAATTCAAAAATGCAGGATGCGGGACGGAGTATTTCCAAATTCAGAGGCGATCTGAAAAATTTTGAAGATCAGGTCAAAGCAAAAATAAAAAATCAGTTCAAAACCAATCCCAAACGTTCCTGGATCATTTGGGGATCATCGGCGGCGGTACTGCTGATTGCTGCAACAGGAATAACATGGTTATGCTGGGATCGATCAGAGGACTCATCCGGCTTCAGTTCCGGTTCCTCATCCGGTTCCTCTGTGGCGTACTCATCGAACTCATCCGGTTCCTCATCCGGTTCCCGGCGGATTTCGACATCCGGCCGGTATGCGTCTGATATATCCAGTGTCATGTCCAACTTCAGTTATCGTGACACGATGTCCAGCAACATCAATCAGCAGATCTGCAATGGAACTTACCGTACCGTGGAATTGTTGAATATCATCGCACAGCAAGTCGGCGGTTCCACCTCCAGTGTCATGTCCAACTTCAGTTACCGTGACACGATGGCCAGCAATATCAATCAGCAGATCTGCAACGGAACTTACCGTACTGTGGAATTACTGGACATTATCGCCAGGAAAAGAGGCTGTTCCACCTCCAGTATCATGTCCAACTTCAGTTACCGCGATACGATGTCCAACAATATCAATCAGCAGATCTGCAACGGAACTTACCGTACCGTGGAATTGCTGGATGTGATTGCCCGCGACATGGGCTGTTCCACCTCCAGTGTCATGTCCAACTTCAGTTATCGTGACACGATGGCCAACAACATCAATCAGCAGATCTGCAACGGAACTTACCGTACTGTGGAGCTGCTGGATCTCATTGCTTCCAAAATGGGCTGTTCCACTTCCAGTATCATGTCCAACTTCAGTTACCGCGATACGATGTCCAACAACATCAATCAGCAGATCTGCAACGGAACTTACCGTACTGTGGAATTGCTGAATATCATTGCTAAAAAAATAGATGAATGAGGAATAAAAATGGCTCAAATAAAGACCAATTGCCCGCATTGCAATGGTGAATTGGAAGCTCAAAGCGAATGGAACGGCATGGAGGTTTCATGTCCGTTGTGCCAGAAAAATTTCACCATCAAAATTGCAGTTAAGCCGATCGTTCCGGAAATGCCGGTTTTAACTCCGGTCAAAGCGGCTCCGGCAGCCGGGAAAACTTTTACCTTTATCTGTCCATCCTGCAACGGCAAAGCCGAATTGCCGGAAAGTTTGAAGGGGAACAAATATGAGTGCCAGTTCTGTTTTGACGAACATATTGCCGGATGTTTCTCCGATTGTCTTTGTCCTTTCTGCGGTGGTATGGTCAAAGAAAATGCCAAAATCTGCAAACATTGCAAAAAAGATCTTACCCGGAACAAAGTTGCTTCTGCACCGCAAACCGTGGAAAAATTTCTTTTCATCTGCCCGGAATGTGATACCGCAGTAGAACTTCCGGAAGCGTTGAACGGCAAAGAATACGAATGTCTTTCCTGTTGTGAAACTGCGACAGCAACTCCCGCCGAAGAACGCAAATGTCCGAAGTGCGGCGGTTCCGTAAAAATCAAAGCTGCCATTTGCAAACATTGCAAAGTGGTTCTTCCGCCGGTTTTGTCTTCCGGTAAAAAAGGTGAAATTTCTCCTCTGGCTCCGGTTATGAATACTCTGAAGCCGCTTCAGGAAGAGGTACTCACTTTTCAAACGCTTGCCAACAAGAGTTGGAGCGGATTTTTTTTGTGGAATCTGCTCTGGCCGGGCATGGGGCATGTCTATCTCGGTCAGCAGGCCCGGGGAGTCCGGTTTGCATTGGTGTTTATTCCGATCATGATTCTTCTCAGTTTGCTGGCTTGCGTATTCCGGATCGCGGGGATCGGTATTATGATCGCTTATGCGATGATCGTCGCAGATGCGCTCCGCACCATGATCGCCTTGCACGTCGGAGAAAACGTAGGTAAAAATGCAGCTGTTCCCAATGATAAATTCAAAGAGTATATGCGGATTCTGCCGTCCGGAATCAAGAGTAAATATCTGACTTTCCTTGCGGGGATCATCTTCTGTCTGCTTCTGGGCATTTCCGGACCGGGTCTTCTGGGCTGGATCGGTATCATTGTTCAATTCAATCAACTTTAAAAAACGGAAGAGAACTGATGATGAAAATTTACTGTTTTCTGATTTTGTTTGCAGTATCTTTCAGTACTGCGATGGCGGATGTCATTATGACAGTTGACCGGAAAATCTATTATGATGTGGAATTTGCCAAAATCGATATCAACGGTATGCAAATATTTCACCGTGGAGGTATCGTTACGCTGACCCCGGATCAATTTAACCGGTACAGTAAACAGAAGTATGCTCATCAAATTTTGGAGTATGAATCAGTAATTAAAAAGCAGACTCAAAAAATCCAGCTTGAGTTGGATAAAAAGATAAAATCTCTGAAATATCTTCCGGTTGATAAACGCTTATCCGGATATGCCGATTTGAGAATTTTTTACACTTCTTCCAAATTCAGTATGATCAAGCTGGATTTCAGTACCTGGGAACAGGAGGTAGTCAACAGCCACCGGGAGCTTGATGAAAAAATAATGGATATGGATATGCTCGATGCCGTTCTAGCAGCAGCCGGACTTAAAGATAAATTTGCCAGAATCAATGTTTTTACCGATAAATTCAATGCTGTCAACGAAAAAATTATCGCTGTCGTCGTAGAAGATTTACCGCAAATCGAAGACAAAATTAAAACTATGAAGCCTGCTCAAAGAATTAAAACCGCCCAGACTTTGTTCAACAATCTGAAAAATTCTTCCGCAAATACCGCAGAGTTACAAAAAATAATCTCTAACGCCCGTGGAGAAATCGAGATCCGCAATGCAATAAATCAATTTAAAAATTCCAGAGATCATTTCGGAGCGATTCAAAAATTCGACAGTTTGATTGCCCGTTATACCGGAAAGCTGGATCTATCCCAAGCTGAACAAATGAAAAATTATCATGCCCATTGTCAACAGGCAAAAGATGATTTTGACTATATTACATCGCATTTTGATAGCAGAAAACCGTCCGATTCGCTCCGGATAATGGGTAAAGCATTGAGAGTTTATGCCGATACTCCTTATGCCGCTGTTGCCAAAACTCATCTTAAAGATATGGAAGCTGCTGAGAAAAAATCTCAGGAAGAGGAGAAAAAGAGAGAGGCCGAGTGGCAACATTCACAAGAACTGCGCCGCCAGGGAATTTGTCAGCATTGTATGGGATCAGGTAAATTTTATAACGGTGTCAAATATATTGGATTTTGTAATCCTTGTGCTGGAACCGGAAGAGTATTGGACTGAAATTATAAATAAAGGTGCGAAATGAATATTTCATTTAGAAAAATTCTGGTGGTAATTGTTTTGCTGACAGGATTATCCGGACTTGAAGCTAAAAAGAGACCGGCAAAACGGGATGATGTTCGGATACGCCTTCAGGAAATTGAGGCGCGATTGGATGAAAAACTTAAGTTACTCGGAAAATCAATAGAAGATATCTGCAAAATGTATGCCGAAAATGATCCGGATGCTTTTGCCGAAATGGAAAAATTGATCAAAACCAGCCGGATCAAGGCCGATGTCGCAAAGGGCAAACAACGGCTTGCCGAGTGGAAAAAGAAAAAACAAACCGAAATGTGGCTGCACCACCCCGGATACGCCGGCGGCGAATACCATGTGTATTTGTTCAGAGTATCGGATGATTTGGAGTCAGCTTTAAAGAGTATTGTCGACATTCATTGGCAGGTCAACAAGTTGAACGATGATTACACCAGAGCCAAAAATGCTGCTGAGATGGCAAAACAGCAGATGGATTTAAATCGGGCCGAGGAGGCTTTGAATCTGGCACAGCAGATCCTCAATAAGAGTCAGGAAGCCCGCAAGCAGAACAATAAAATGTCTGAAGAGTTGCTGAAGCAGGCCGTATACAATACCACGATCCGAAATCGCGGGATGAAGTTGGGCAATGTGAAAGAGGAAGTCCTATTTTTCATCGTCGAAGTCACCGAAAAAGGAAAATATGTTCGTGCCTGGTGCAGTCGTGCTTCCGGTGGATCAGATCTGTATATCAGCGGACAGCTGATCAACTGCAAAAATATGGATTGAGCAGGTTACAGGTAATATTATTCAGCAACATCAAAGCGTAATTGTAAAAAATGAAAATAGTTAAACTTCAATATCTCAACTTTTGTTTATTGTTGATATTTGCCGCCGGCACCGTAAAAGCCGACGTATTCAAATCGACATCCGGCAGATTTTTCCGGGACTACATCATAAATCAGGTAACTCATGACAGAGTCGAGGTTTTTCACGCTGACGGCTGCACCTGGCTGCCGCATGAAGAACTCCCGCCCCATATCCTGCGGCAGTACTCCCGCGTCATTGCGCAGAAAAAGGCCCGCTATAACCAGCGTTTGGAAGCCACCATCCGGGAGAAAATTGAACAAGCCCGCTATGAGGAAACTTCGCAGCAGGCTGTCACCATGCTTCTTGAAATAAAAAAGCAATATCCCTCTCATCCGCTGATCAAAGAGGTCGATGAACTTATCGCCGCCAAAGGAAAAGAGGTCGCATGGGAAAAGAACTTCATCACGATCTGTTCATCCGGAAGCATCGAAGAGCAGATCTTCCAATTGCAATCTCTGCGTGATGAAAATCCCGAAGCCGATAAAAATATTGTCCGCAAAATCAATGCCGCCATCGAAAGCCGGAAAAAATCTTTACAGGATTCTGTCAACCGTATCGCTGCTGCCATTTCTGCGGCTTCTGCGCTGGAAGATCATGAGCAAGCCATTGCCGGATTGAAATCTGTTCTCAAGAAATATCCCGCTTATCCCATCTTCGAACAGCAGTCATCTTATCTGGATAAGGTGAATCAGTTGATCGCCGACCGGGAACAGATTCTGGCGGAGGATAGACAGAAAATTTCTGACCGGTTGACTTCATTTTTCGGAAAAAATCCGGATATTCAGGAGCAGTTGAAAAATTTATTCATGCACGATGATTCAGATACATTCGACCGGCAACTCGGAGAAAATATCCTTCGCGATACCATTCAGCTTTCCGAAACTTTCAGCCGTGCCAAGTCTCAAAATCCCGAAACGTGTGTCCATATTTTGGAAAAATCTTTGGCTGAAAAGTACAATTATGCTATTAATAGAGAGCAGGTAAAACAATACGTCTCCAAAATCAAACAGCAGCTTCAGGAGGAACGTCAACGCCTGGCACGCCTTGCCGAACTTGAGCGGCAACGTAAGAAACAACTTGCCGCTATTGAAAAAATTCATGTTACCAGGGGCATCAACGGTCAATTTGTTATCAAGAAAGAGTTGAACAAAGATAATGATTGGGAGTTGTTGATTATTCCGGCATGTGAAAAAGAAAATGCGCAGATGATTTATAATTTGTATGACAAGGCCAGCCAATACAGGCGAGAACGCAACAAAAATAACAAGCTTGCAGATGAATATCATGCAAAAGGAATTTACTTTTATGAAGCTGCTGCCAGTTACAGATCTATGGCAACAAAAGATAATGACCGATATATGGAAGCCAAAAGCAATGCAAATAAAATGTTATCGTCATTGCGGCAAAGTCTTAAAAGTTATGACATATCCGGGACAGTATGCAGTCTTTCAAATTTGGAAACCAATGTTGTTTTGCTTGCTACTGAAAGTTTTTTTGTTCACAATGTGCCTGTTTTGGGTGCGGAGGAGGTTACAAACTGCTGGTATGAAGAATACACCCCCGGACAGAGTGGTAACTATTGGACGCTGAAATAATTTCAAAATATAAACACAACCAGTCTTTTTATAACTATGAACAATATATCTTTCAATTGTCCGGAGTGCGGAAGCATGGTGGAAGTGCCGGTGCAATATGCCGGTCAGCAGATCACATGCCCGCATTGTGCCGAAGAAATTATTATTCCCGAAATGACAGCGACAGAAGCCGCATTCGCGCCGCTGCCGGAAGCTGCAAAAAAATCTTCCCTTATTGTCAAAAAGGTTTTGGCATTGATCGGTTTGATCATCTTTGTGGTGATCGCAATGATCAGCGCTTTTGTGAGTTGGGAATGGTACCAGACCCAATATCTTCCGGAAAAGAATAAACAGGAGTGGAAAGAATTTATCTCCCGGGTCGATGCCCTTGACACTCCGGATGAAAAGATCGCCATGCTGAAAAAATATCTGACGGATAATCCGCAGAAAAAGCGGTCTGAGATCGAAGGACGTATTCAAAACCTTGAAAAAGAGAAGCAGCAGGAACTTCTCCGTCAGCAGCAGGAAAAACAAAAGCAGGAAAAGTTGAAGCGGCAGGAAGAACTCAAGCGCCAGCGTGAATTGAAGCGTCAGCAGGAGTTGGAAGCACGCCGGGAAGCCGAACAGACCATCAGTCAGAATTACCAACAGGCATTGAATCAGGATCGCAGCGAACATATTTTTATTGTCCGTAATTCCGGAGATCTGCCGCCGGCAAAATTCTGTTTGTTCAAATATGACAGCACTTTGATGACGCAAATGGCGGAGTGCCAGCGGTTGAAAAAGGAGTTGTTTTCTTATTTTCAAACGCTGAAATCCCTGATAAAAATCTACTATGAAAAGCCCGAATCTCCCTCCATCCCATATTTGAAACCGATCAAAGAAAATGCTGATGAAGCAAATAAAAAGTTACCGGCATTGATCTCCGAACTTGCCGGAAATGGTGCCGGATTGATCGTCGATGCGGATATTATATTTCACAACCTCAACACAGTATTTTTGAATATCCCGGCCGGAGAGTGGCTGCTCGTCGGAGTTTCTGAAGCCGGAGAAATTTTCTTTTGCAATATTGTCAAAAGGAAGCAGTTGCCCATCTTTATTGAATTCAAGGCAGACGGGTTGCAGGATATTTCCAGCTCCCGTTACAACGATCAGGAACGGGAATTGGAGAAAAAAATTTCAAGTCGTTCCGGCAAAAACGGATCGTCCGGCTCAAACCGCCGCCGCAATTTGAAAAGCGGAAAATAAGAGCGATATTCTCTTGATTTTTTCCGGTTGCAGCAGTACATTACACGCTATTATTTTCAGAGGGGTTTGGATTGGAAATATTTAAAAAAGGTGATATTTTTTCCGGATGCAAAATTCTTTCCTGCTGCGGGAAGGGATCTTTCGGTGTGGCCTATCTGGCGCGCAATCTGATCGGAAAAACTATCGTTATCAAAGTCATCAGCAAGCAGGATTGCACCGGCAGGGAACTGCAGGGGCTTCGCAACTATATGCCCATTTCCGGGGAGCATCCCAATTTGCTTCAGATATTTCACATCGGCGAAACCGGGGAGGGCTTCTATTACACCATGGAGGCAGCCGACAATCTCAACCATAATGGCGAATATCTGCCCGCAACTCTGGGCAATCTGATGCGGCAAGGCAAGCGCTTTACTCCGGGCGAAGCGATTTGCATCGTGCGCGAACTGCTCGCTGCGGTCAGGGTCATGCATCAATCCGGCCTTATTCACCGTGACATCAAGCCGGACAATATCATTTTCGTCGACAATGTTGCCAAATTGAGCGACCCGGGGCTGGTCGTTTCCGTCGGAGAAAAGACCATTCCGGCGGGAACCCCGGGCTTCATCCCGCCGGAGGTCATCGAAAAGGAACTGCCGCCCGGTTTCGGTGATGACCTCTACGCCGTCGGCATGGTATTTTACTGCATGGTCACCGGATATTCGCCCCGCCACTATCCGGAATTCCCCGGCGATATGCCGGTGGAGATCTGCCGTCAGCTTTTCCCGGTGCTTTCCAATATGTGCAGCCGGGATCCGGGCAAACGTTTTTCAGATGTCGATGACTGTTTGAAACATCTGCCGTCGACCATCGAAGAGCCGAATTACTTTTCCCGGATGCGTTCAGACTTCCGGGATTGGAAGATGCTGAATCAGCAGAAGTTCCGTTTTATTGCGGCAACGGTTTCAATTTTGCTTGTGATCATTTCCGGGGTGCTCGGATGTTTTCTGTTTTTCCGGCATCAGGAGATGAAATTTTATAATTCGGTGATGGCGGAGATCGCCGGATTCAATGCGATCAACCATGACCGTAAAGAGCTGGTCGCATTGCAGATTGAAAACTATGCCCCGGACAATTTCGATCTCTATCTGGAAAACACCCGGGATATCGAAGATATTTCATTGCCCGCCGCCGGGCGGCTCGCTGCTTTGAAAAATCAACAGGATCTTCTGGAAAATATCGCATTCCGGCTGATGCCGGATGTTCCGGAAAAAACGAATTCATTCAAAGATGATATTGCCAAGGCCGCTTCTGCCAGAGGATTCCTCACCACGCCGCTTGCCCGGTATCTCGACAGCGGGAGGCTCAAGCGCTACACCGCCAAACTGGAGGAGTTTGAACAGAAACTCTACGAAGGATACAGCGGTCCCAGGTGTGACCGGGATTGGGATACCTTTTCCGGTTATTCCCGCCCGATGGTCTTTGTGCCGCCCGGTGCAGTAAAAATGGCACACAACGGCAAAACGGTGAAGATCCCGTATCACTTCTGGTTGTGCAGAAACGAGACGGTCCACGAACATTTTGCTTACATGATGAATTTTTCCCCTCACCGTTCGCCGCATCCCAACACCCCGGTGGAACGGGTCGGCTGGAACGATGTTCTCTATTACTGCTATGTCATCACCCGGATGCTGCAGGATGACGGACAACTGCCGCCGGGATATATCGTCCGCCCGCCCAATGAAGCCGAATGGGAATATGCCGCCAACAATGCCTGGCTGGGCAAAGACACCACGCCGTTTAAAGATCGGGCGGTCATCCGCAGTAATTCCAACAACAGGAGTTATCCTCCGGGCAGTAAAAATCCCAACCGCCTCGGCATAAATGACATTTACGGCAATGTCAGCGAACTGGTCGCTCCGATCGAAAAAACTGCCCGCGCCAATACCGTGATTTTGCGCGGCGGATCCTATTTGAACAATGAGGATTATTGCTTCAAGCGGATCGAATATCTTAAATTTCAGAACATCCCCTACGATATCGGTTTCCGTATTGCCATCGCCCCCGGAGATCTTTCCTGGTTTGACCGCAACTTTTTCATCAACGGCCCGGCGCGGGCGGAGACCAAAGATAAAGTTTATGAACTTATCGGCGGATACTATCCGTTTTTTGACCGGCAAAGTGCCCGGATGATGGCACAGCTGCTCGGCGGCAGACTGGTCGAAATCGAAACCCGGGAAGAAATGGAATTTTTGCGCAAACATCTTTCGCTGGCATTTTCCAGTTGGGGATGCTTTATCGGCGGACAAAAGGTGAATGGCAAATGGCGATGGATAAGCAGCGGCAGAGAGATCGATTCCGGAGCATGGCGGAAAACTTCGCCGCTCCCCGGAGATTACGATGTCCTGCTCCTTAAAAGCCAGAAATTTACAGCGGCAGCCAGATCTTTCACCGGAGCGATCATTTTGTGCGAATGGGATAAAAAAGATTATCCCGACCGCAACAAAAAATTGTATTCAAATGAGCCGTTGCCGCTGGTCAAACATCGGTTTACTGCCGGTGACCGGGAGTTTCTGCTGATCGATTGCTATGCAGATTGGGTTGGCGCCAGCCGGATCTGTGAACTTCTCGGGGGCCGTCTCGCCGTCACGGACACTCCGGAACTGCGGCAGGAGGTGATCCGGAAACTGGCTGATTTCAGCAACCGCAGGATCATGCTTGGCGGTTTTGCCAAAAGAAACAAGTATTACTTTTTGAATGGCAAACTTATCGATTTCCCGCTGAAAAAAGATGATAAAATGGTGATTGAAACTGCCAATTACAACTATCTGACTCTCGAAAAAGGAGAGTTTGTTATCGCTCAATACGGCTCGATGTTCTTGTGTGAATTGCCGCGCAGAGTTTCTTCGTCAAATTGACGGTAACTGGCGATTATTTTTTTCAATTTTTTTACACAGCGCGAACGGATCCCGTAGATGGTGTTGGCGCTTTTGCGGGTGACGGTACTGACTTCGGCAACCGTGCGGTGCTGAAAGACCAGCATGTAAAATGCCTGAAAGGTGACTGTATCAACCGATGCGCGCAGATCTTCAAGAGCCCGGTCCATCAGATATTCGTTCCATTCATCCATGCAGGCGCTGTCGATGTCAGCGGGATATTCATCGGGCAGTTCGACCGCCGGAGTTTTCCGGTCATCCCGCAGGATCTTCAGCGAAAGCAATTCAGCGATCTTGCCGAGGTAACTCCGGAATTTCCCCCGGTTGGGGTCGTAAACAAATTTGTCCATCTTTTTCCAGAATATCAGCATGACTTCGACCATCAGATCGTCGCATTCGGCATTGCTCAATCCCCGCTGGCTGCCGATATGATGGATCATTTTCACATAGCGGCGGTGAAAATCAAACCACGCAGTTTCATCTCCGGAACGGATCTTGGCAAGAAAAGAACTCCTGGTCCCGAAAGAACTTATTTTTAATCCTGACAGCAATGTATCGGCTAACATAAACAATCCACAGTTGCAAAAAATATTTCTCCGGTAAAATTACTGTCCGAACGGTGATTTGTCAAGTGCGGTAAAGGGTATATTTGCTTAAAAAATGGCATAGTTTGCCGCCCGGGGGCGCGAATGGGAGATCCCGGGGAATTTGGCAGGAGACATCGACTGATATGCGGTGTTTGTTTACACTTGAAAAAAGCCCTGCTCTGTGATATATTATCTGTGAGTGCAGTTTTGAAACCGTCCCTTTGGGACGTTTCATATTTTTTTTAACCAAGCGGCATTTTCCGCACTTGCGGGAATGTCTGAAAATCAGGTAGTGCGAAATGCAGGAAGATTTCTCTTTTCTGAACAAAATCGGACGTGAACCCGGCAATCTGATCAAAGGTTTGCAGGCTATCCAATCTGCGTACGGTTATGTTTCTGACGATGCGATCCGCTTTGCCGCCGAATATTTCGGCAGACCGGAAGCTGATGTGGAGGGTGTTATCAGTTTTTACGCCCAGTTCAAGCGGGTCAAACCCGGTAAATACAAAATTGCTGTGTGCGACGGTACTGCCTGCCACCTCAAAGGAGCTCCGCTTATCCACACCTGGCTCAATCAGGAACTCGGCCTCAACCCCGGTGAAACTGCTCCCGACGGCATTTTTTCGCTCGAAACCGTCGCCTGTCTTGGCTGCTGCAGTCTGGCTCCCGTGATGAGTGTCAACGGTAAAGTTCACGCCAAACTCGATCGCCGTACCATGATGAAAATTCTCAAGGAGTATGCTGCAAAATGATCTCCCCCGACATCAAACAGATCAAGATCGGTCTTGTCAGCTGCGGTATCGCCGCCGGTGGTGAAGCCGTTTATCAGGAGTTGCTCGCCGCCGCCGGAAATATCCCCGTGATCAAGGTCGGCTGTCTCGGACATTGCTACGCCGAACCGCTGGTCGAAGCGGTTCTCAATGACGGCAGTTCCATCTTTTACAACAACGTTCCCGGTACCGCCGCCGCTGTCGAAAACATCCTTTCTCTCGGCGAAACCGGCCGCTTCACCATCCCCGCTAAACGCAAAGCCAAAGAGCTGGTCAAAGTCCTCGCCATGGCCGGAAACATCGATCCGGTGAACTTCTACGATTATGTCCGCTGCGGCGGTTACGAAGGATTGAAAAAAGCTCTCGCCATGCCGCCGGAAGCCGTGGTCGAAGAGGTCAAAATTTCCGGTCTGCGCGGCCGGGGAGGCGGCGGTTTTTCCACCGGTATGAAGTGGAGCTTCCTCGCCGCCAAGGATTCTGATGAAAAGGTGATCGTCTGCAACGCCGACGAAGGTGACCCCGGTGCCTTCATGGATCGTTCTCTTATGGAAAGCGTTCCGCATCAGATTCTGGAAGGTATGCTCATCGCTGCCTATGCCACCCGTGCCGCCAAACTCATCATCTACTGCCGCGCCGAATACCCGAGGGCTATCGACAACCTCAATATCGCCATCGCCCAGATCAAAGCCAACAAGCTCAATATCATCAGCGGCAGAGAGATCGATATCTACATCAAAGAGGGTGCCGGTGCCTTTGTCTGCGGCGAAGAAACTGCGCTCATCGAATCCCTGGAAGGCAAGCGCGGCATGCCCCGTCTGAAGCCTCCTTTCCCCGCACAGAAGGGTTACATGGATGAGCCCTCCAATATTAATAATGTAGAGAC
>JAEIGA010013942.1_pt1 | contig 12218 bp, 12 predicted proteins | sample 9270691 | NCBI WGS metagenome assembly JAEIGA01 (sample SAMN17057246, study PRJNA624740) | gut metagenome | biome: biome; isolation source: fecal sample | host: Bos grunniens | place: China: Xizang | collected 2019
CTTGTTAAATCATATTTTTGATATGTAATATCATTTTTTGAAAAATATTGTTTTTGAAGATTCAATGTAAATGGGAAAAGTACAACCCAACAAATCAATGAAATAATTATATATGTTATGATTTGAGGAAGTTTTCCAACATGTCTAACTCTGTAATAACAAAGAACAGGACATTCTAAAAGGATAATTAAAGGCAAAATATAGAAAAAAGCGTTTGTAATTGTACTTACTTCAAATACAGGTAATTTTAATCCTACAACATAATTTAAAATTCCTAAGTATGCTGAATACAATATTGTTGAAATAATAATTCCTGCAAATAGAAATATAAAAAACATAAATATTAAACTAAGTGCTTTTTTCATACAAAATCCTTAATATATGTAAATTTTATATACATTATATCATATATTATCGAATAATATGAGCATTACTTTTACAAATAATTTGACAGAATCATATAATATGATATATTATATAAATTGAATTAGTACACTGTTGAGGGGTGTTTTTTATCTTATGGAAAATAGCGAAGCAATCATTCCTGGTTTTGACAATGAAAAAGATGATAATCTTTCAATCTCATTACGCATTGCTGAAGGTGTAAAAAACGGTATTATTGTATATTTAAGTGGATACATAGATACTTATAATTCTAGTTTTTTTCAAAAACAAGTAATGAGAATTGTTGATAGTGGGTATAAAAATTTAATTTTCAACTGTTCAAGACTTAATTATGTTTCTTCTACTGGTATTGGTTCATTTACAGTATTTTTAAAGATTGTAAAACCAAAAGGTGGGGACGTTGTTTTATTGGAAATTCAACCAAAAGTTTATGAAGTATTCCAACTTTTAGGTTTTTCTCAGTTCTTTAATATTAGAAGTAATCATGACGAAGCTGTTGCATTTTTTACAAATGGCGAAGGTGTTGTGCCAGAAGTATTCCCTGCAATTGTATCTTGTCCTGTTTGCCAAAAGAAACTTAAGGCTACTAAGGCTGGGCGTTTTAGATGTTCTGGTTGTAAGTCTATTATTGCAATTAATGCTGATGCGGAAGTTTCGTTAGGTTAAAATTGAGGAAAAGTTTTCCACACTGAAAACTGAAGTTATGCTGGGGCGTAACTTCAGTTTTTTTTTGTGGAAAACTTTTCTGTTTTGGGGATAACTTGGGGATAATGTGTATAAAACCTGCGAAAAACAAGTGTTTTTTGTGGGAAAACTGCCTTTTTTGCCCCACCTCCTGTGGAAAACTTGTGGAAAACTTTGGGATTTTGTAGGGAAAATATTGGGAAAAATATGTCATTTTTGTGGAAAACCGGTGGAAAATCTGTATTTGCTAGGGGAAAACTTGTGGGAAAATTTATAAAGTTTTGTATTTGCTCTTTTAAGTAAACTTTTATATAATTTTGAATATGACAGTATTAGAAAAAGAATTTTCAGACAGATTAAAAAAAATAGAAATTGGGTTAGAAAACTCAATTAAAATAGATTTTTCTTCAAAATGGCAACAAGATGTTTTTGGTAATTTACCATCTGCAATTACACCATCTTTTATTCAAAATTTGGTTGTTCCAAATAAAGAATTAATTAACCTTGGCGGAAAAAGATGGCGTCCTTTATTAATGATTTTGTGTTATGAAATTGCAAGCAAAAATAATGTACCTTTAGTTTCTTCTGAAGAAATATTTAATTTAACTCCGTTGGTAGAATTTGTTCATACAGCTAGTTTAATTCATGATGACATTGAAGATAATGCAGATTTACGTCGTGGAAAACCTGCTGCACACATTACTTATGGATTAGATACTTCATTAAATGCTGCTTCATGGCTTTATTTTGTAGCTCCTGTTTGTATTAATAATTCTTCCTTATCTGATGATGCAAAACTTTTGATGTATAAAGTTTATTCTGAAGAATTGCGTCGTCTTCATCTTGGTCAGGCAATGGATATTTATTGGCACAGAAATCCAAGTGTTTTTCCAACTCAACAGGAATATAATTCAATGGTAAAATGCAAAACTGGAACTTTGGCTTCTTTGGCTGCAAAAGTAGGTTTTATATTAGGTGGTGCTTCAAAAGAAGAAGCTGATAAAATTGGCGAAATTGCAGCGAATATTGGCATTGGTTTTCAAATTATTGATGATGTTCAAAATTTGACAATTGGTAACCCTGGAAAAAAACGTGGTGATGATATTGTTGAAGGTAAAAAAAGTTTGCCTGTAATTTTACATATAGAAGAAAAGCCACAAGATAAAGAACAAATTGGAAACTTTATGCAAATTGCGTCAAAAGAAGGTATTGAAAGCAGTGCTGTTGAAAATTGTATTTCTTTGTTAGAAACAAGTAATTGTATAAAATCTGCAACAGAAAAAGGCATTGCATATATTAAAGAAAACTGCCAGTTCTTTAATTCTGAATTAATTAATGATTTATTTGTTAATATGATTCCAGAGGTTTTTAGATGATAGAACGTTCTGATATTTTGAACAATCAAGCAATTACTCTGGCCGCTGAAGGAAACTTTAAAGATGCAATTGCGTGTTTTAAAAGAGCTTTGGTAATAGAAAAAGAAAATTATTTGCTATGGTATAATCTTGGAATTACGTACAGAGATGCCGGCGATTTACGAAAAGCAAAAGATTCTTTGGCAACTGCATATAAAATTAATCCTATAGATGATGATGTAATTGAAACTTATGCTACAATTTGTATGTCTCTTGGATTGTATGAAGAAACTCGCTTTTTGTGTGAAGATGGTTTAGATTTAAATCCTTTGAATACTCATCTTTGGAATTTGATTGGTGTTACATATTTTAAATCTGAAAATTATAACGAAGCTGTTGCTTATTTTGAGCAAGCTGTTTACATAAATCCTTATTATGTTGATGCTTTGTTTAATCTTAGAGATACTTACGATGAATTAGGAAACAAAGCTGGTAAAAATGATTGTATTTTAAGACTTTCGGAACTTGGAGAAAAATAAATATGAGTTATAAAAAAGAAATTGATAAACAAGTTGAAGAAAATTTTCTAGTTGAAAATAAATTTAATAAATCAATTATACAAAACATTATTCATATTTTGTGTTTAATTTTGCCAATAGCTTTTACTTTTTTAGGATATTTTGTTTCTGATTTTATTTGGAAATTTATTTTGCAAAATCAAAATGAAGCTACAGAAATTTTTAAATTTGGGGTTTCTATTTGTTTTTTTTGTGTTTCTGGATTAATTGTTTTTGTAACAACAAGAAACACCGAACATATTATTAATATTCGGGTTTCTTAGAAGTTATTGATTTTCTTTTGCAAGGCGACTTATTTCTTTTGCCATATCCTTTAAAGAAACTTGCTTTTGAACACCACCAAGTTCAAATGCAACTTTTGGCATTCCATAAACAATACTAGAATCTTTATCTTGGCCAATTGTCCAAGCACCTTGTTTACGCATTTCGGCAAGCTGTGCTGCACCGTCTTTTCCCATTCCTGTCATAATTACACCAAGAGCTTTATTTTGGAAGTTTTTTGCAACAGACTCAAAAAGTACATCAACAGAAGGTCTGTGACCATTTCTTGGATCTTCTTGAGAAATTTTTATAAAATTTCCAAAAACTTTCTTTTCTACAGACATATGGAATGCGCCTGGGGCAATGTAAATGTGTCCACCTAAAATTGGCTCTCCATCTTTTGCTTCGGAAACTGTTAATGGACAAATTGAATTCAAACTTGCTGCAAATTCCGCTGTAAAACCTGCAGGCATATGCTGAACAACTAGAATTGGCTGTTTTATATCTGTATCAATATCTCTAAATATTTCTCTAAGAGCATTTGGTCCGCCTGTAGAAATTCCAATTGCAATAATTTCAATATTGCCAGGTTCTCTTATTGGGGTAATTGTAACAATTTCTTTCTTTTTTGGTGCTGCCCATAAAGAAGCTGGTAAAGCATCGGCTTTTGTAATAGAACCTAATTTTGCAGCTTCTTCACCTTTCTTTTTAAGTACATATCTTTCTGCTTCTTTTAACTTAATTTGATTTGTAAAGAATTCTGAAACTGGAACATTTTTTCCTTTTAATAAAGCATATGCTCCACCATAAGAAGCCACATATTCAATAATATCTTTTGTAACATCTGTAATTTTTAAGGTAACGGAACCTCCTGGTTTTGTAATAAAATCAGAAGCTCCTAAATCCAAACCTTGCATTGTAACAGATGCACCTTCTGTTGCAACACTAGATAAAATAACAACAGGAATGTCTATGTGTCGTTCTTTGCGTTTTTTTAAGAATTCAATACCATTCATTACTGGCATTTCTATATCAAGAAGAATGATATCTGGTTTTACATTTTGAAGCATATCAAGTAAAACTTGTCCGTTTTCTGCTTTTCCAACAACTTTTAATCCTTCAGTTTCATCAACAATACGACCAATTAAGTTTCGCATTAAAGCCGAGTCATCACAAATTAATACCGAAATATCATCTTTTTTTTCTATCATTTTTTTGTCCAACGCAAATTAAAAAGTTTTATTTAAGCTCTTTTTTGTAAATACAAGCCCAGTCTGTTTTTAGGAATTCAAACTTAGTATTCATGCCAAATAAAGATTCTGAATGTCCAATGAATAAATATGATTTTGGAGCCATTGCATTCCAAAATCTGTTGATTACTTCTAACTGTGCCTGTTCATCAAAATAAATTAATACATTTCGACAGAAAACAACATCAAGATTTTTTATTCCCGAGTCATTTTTTAAGTTGTGGTAGTCAAATCGAATAGTTTCCTGAAGTTCTTTTTTTACCTGATAGCCACCATCTGTTTTGGTAAAATATTTTGATAAATAATCAGCAGGAATTCCTTCAATTTTTGAATCTGCGTAAAAACCTTGTTGTGCTGTCATTAAACATTTTAAAGAAATGTCTGAGGCAATAATTTTAAAATTATAACCAGGAGGGCAAATTTCTTTCATTACCATAGCAATTGTGTAAGGTTCTTCTCCTGTTGAACAACCTGCACTCCAAATTCTAATTGTTTTATCAGTTGATTTTTTCTTTTCCTCAATTACTTTTGGAATAACGTAATTTATGAATGTATCAAAATGTGGTTGATTTCTAAAAAAGCGAGTTAGATTTGTTGTAACAGAATCTAACATTACTTTTAGTTCTTCAGGATCTTTTGAAACAATTGCGTAATATTCTTTTGGTGTTTCAATATTTTTCTGACGCAAAAGTTCTTTTATTCTGCTATCCAAGATTGATCTATTTGTATCAGAGAAAGTAATGCCACTTTCATCGTAAATTAATTTTCTAAAAAGCTCGTAGTCATCATTATTTAAAATTTCAATCATAGTTCTACATTATACAATGATATTGTAAAAAAGCAAAAAGAAATAATTATTTTTTCTAGGTTGTTAATTTACTAGAGCAATTGATTCTGCATTTATGTAATTATATGTAATGCCGTTTTGCATTGTGTGAACTTTAAAGATTCCTGTAACAATTATATCTGCATTTTGTGCGGGTTTTGTATTTTCAAAATTATAAAAAAATTCAATTCCTTGCTGGCAACACGCAGTTGCATCTGGAACTATTACAGAATAAACTTCATCATTTGTATTTTCATTGTAAATTGTAAAATATCCACGCATTTTAACGCGTTTGTTTTCGTATTTTTCTGGTTCAATTAGCATATTAAAAACTTCTGCATAAATCATTGTTGCGCTCATTTTTGTTAAATCAAAATCAACTTTTGAAGAGTTTGACTGTAAAACTTCATTTTGTTGTGAATTTTCGCTGCTAATGTCTATTGTTTTTTCCAATTGTTTTCTTTCTGACTCGTAGGGATTATTTACATTTTTTTTATTACATGATGAAAAAGGAATTAAACATATAAAAATATAGAACCCTAATTTGTAGAAAATTGATTTATTGTTCATTTATTTTATAAACCTCTATTTTATTTTATGCTTTTACTTTTCCTGCAATTGTAAAAACTAAAAATATAGTTAAATCTGTTGCTACAATTGTTGAACCAACTGGAGTGCCTGCCAAAATTGAAATTAATAAACCAATTATTGAACAAAATACAGAAATGCAAGCAGAACAAATTGTTACAGATTTAAAACTTTTAAAAACTCTCATTGCGCTAAGGGCAGGGAAGATTACCAACGCAGAAATTAACAACGATCCAACAAGATTCATTGCTAAAACAATAATAATTGCAATAATTATAGCAATTACTAAATTATAAATTGAAGCATGTGTGCCAATTGCTTGTGCAAAATTTTCATCGAATGTAACTGCAAAAATTTTGTTGTAAAAAATTATGAAAGCGGCAATTACTAAAATTGACAAAATTGCACAAAGTAAAACTTCGCTCTTTTTTAATGTTAAAATTGAAGTTGAACCAAAAAGTGTTGAACAAACATCGCCAGTAATATTTGCCGAAGCTGAAAAAATATTCATAATTAAATAACCTAAAGCCAAAGCCGAAACGCTTATCATTGCAATTGCAGCATCCCCTTGAATTTTTGTATTTTTTCCAGTTCGTAACAACAAAATTGCACTAATTATTGTAATTGGTAACACTAAAAACATATTGTTAGAAAGATTTAAAACTGTTGCAATGGAAATTGCCCCAAAAGCAACGTGTGAAAGTCCATCCCCAATAAACGAAAATCTTTTTAAAACAAGAGTAACTCCTAAGAGTGAAGAACAAAGTGAAATTAAAACTCCAACTATAAATGCATATTGAACAAACGAAAATTGAAAATATTGAATTAATGTATCTATCATAATTTTTACAAACCTTCCAGATATTATATTGTCTTAATTGTATTTAAATATTCTTCTTTTTTTCCAAAGAAAATTTCTTTACCAATATGCAAAATGTGAGTTGCATATTTTAGAGCCGCTTCCATATCGTGAGAAATCATGATGATAGTTATACCGCTTTTGTTTAATGAATCAATTAATTCATACATTTCTTCTGTTGCATTTGGATCAAGCCCACTAACGGGTTCATCTAGTAAAAGCATTTTTTGAGTGGCACATAAAGCTCTTGCTAAAAGAACGCGTTGTTGTTGCCCACCAGAAAGTTCTCTGTAGCATCTGTTTTGTAAATCATAAACGCCCATTTTTTTTATATTTTCTATGGCAAGGGCTTTTTCGGCTTTGTTATAAAATGGTCTTTTTCCGCATCTGGATTGGCAACCAGAAAGAACTATTTCTTTTACACTTGCAGGAAAATCTCTTTGAACTTCTGTTTGTTGTGGCAAGTATCCAATTTCATCTGGGAGCAAACCGTCATCAGTGTAGATTTTTCCTTCCAATGGTGGAATTAATCGTAAAATTGTCTTCATTAAAGTGGTTTTTCCAGAGCCATTTTCACCAACAATGCAAAGATATTCACCTTTATGAATTTTAAAGTTGAGATTTTTTAAAATTGCTTTAGAATTATATCCTAGAGAAATGTTACTACATATTAATTGTGCCATATAAGAATAATAAATATTTTTACTTTTCTTGACAATGGGAAATTAATTTCTTGTAGATTTTCTTTAAATCTTTTGTGTTACTTATAGGATTTATGCACCAAATTATACATTATGATATTGCAGCTTTATTTATTGACTTAATAATTATTTTGTTATTTTTTAGGCGAAAAAATATTCCTGCATTACAAAATAGAATTTTCTTCTCGTTGTTAATAGACTGTTTTTTTACATCATTTTTTGAAATTATTTCTGTAGTCCTAATAAGTTATCCTAGCATATTTTCAAGAGCATTCCTTTGGTTTGTTAATTGTATGTATTTTACATGCATTTATTTATTTACATTTATAGCATGTTCTTACAGCATTTCTGTAGTAGAATTTTTTGAAACGGCAAGAAGACATAAAATTATAAGTGTTAGATTTTTCCTTTTTATTCCAATAATCATAGGATTAATAATTATTTGGATTTCTCCTTTGTATGATCTTACAAATGGAAAAGTGTTAAGTATTTTTTATTTGGATGAAAATAATGTATATCAGCGTGGTGGAATTTTATTTTTTAATGGATATTTGACTGCACTTTATTATACATTCATGGCTCTAGGATTTTTGCTTAAATATCAAAAAATGATAAAAACAACCAGCGCGTACAGAATGATTTTCTTTTTTGTGTTGTGTTATGTCGGCGTGGTTATTCAGTTTTTTATGCCTAATGTATTGCTTCAATGTTTTGTAATTTCTCTTGTGGTTTTAGTTTTTGAAATTACAATTCGATTGCCTGATGTTGTTTTTGATGCAAATACTGGTTTACTTAATCAAATTGCCTTTATTAATAATTTGAATTCTCAATTTGGGAAACAAGGTAAATTTGCCTGTGTTGGTGTTGTTTTAGATGATGTTTCTTTTATTATAAATACTTTTGGTGTAAAACAATTTAACAAATTGTTACGAGTTGTTTCTGATAAACTTGTAAAAGAATTTCCAACAGTAAATATTTATCATATTGACCAAGGTAGATTTGTTTTATTTTCAAAAAAGACATCAAAATGGGATGTAAAAAAGATTAGTACAAAATTACAGTCAATTTTTGTGCATGCATGGCATTGTGATTCAATGACAATAAAACTGTATGTAAAAATATGTATAATAAAATGCCCTGCAGATGCTTCAAAGGCAGAAGATATTATTGATATCATTAATCTTACGGCAGATAATAATCAATATGCAGCAAGCGTTATTTATGCAAATCAAATGGATATAGAGCATAAGCGAAGAGGTAGTTACATTGAACATTTGTTACGCAGAGGTATTGCTGAAAATAGGTTTGAAATATATTACCAACCAATTTATTCAACGAAAAAGAAAAAAATAATTGGGGCAGAAGCTTTAATTCGTTTAAGAGATGATGATGGACAATTTATTTCTCCAGAGGTATTTATTCCAATTGCAGAAAAAACAGGAATAATTTTACGTATTGGGGAATTTGTGTTTGAATCTGTTTGTAAAACTCTTTCAGAAATAAATTTAGAAGAATGTGGAATTGAAAAAATTGATGTTAATCTTTCGGTAACTCAATGTATGCAAGAAATTTTGGCAGAACAAATTCTAACAATTAGAAAAATGTATAAAGTTCCAACTTCTGTTATTAATATGGAAATTACAGAAACTGCTATGGCTCATACTCCAGAAGTTTTGTTAAAAAATATTCAAAAGTTGGTTGATGCGGGAATTGAATTTTCATTGGATGATTATGGTTCTGGTTATTCGAATATGAATTATATGCTTTCAATTCCTTTTTCAATGATAAAAATTGACAAAGGAATTGTTTGGTCTGCAGCAAAAGATGAAAGAGCATATTTGGCGTTAAAATCAACAATTTCATTGATTTCGGATTTGGAAATGTCAGTTTTGGCAGAAGGTGTTGAAACAGAAGACCAAGCTAAATGGCTTACAGAATTAGGTTGTAATTATTTGCAAGGTTTCTATTTTGCAAAACCAATGCCAAAACAAGAATTTATTGCACTTATGCAAAAAAATAAATTAACATAAGATAAATTCTTGTGGAGTAATCTATTCAATTTTTTTTTCTTTTGTGGTTACCATTAAGTCTAAAACTGTAAAGAATAAAATTACAATTAATGGTCCTAAAATTAAACCATTCATTCCAAAGAAACTAATTCCACCTAAAATTGAAAAGAAAATTACTAAAGGATGAACATTAATTCTGTCTTTTAAGAACAAAGGACGTAAAAAGTTATCTAAGAAACTAATACAAATTCCTGCAATAATTAAGAACAAAATACCTTTTACAACGGATTGTGAAATACATAAAATAATTCCTACAGGAACCCAAACCAATGCAGCCCCAAACATTGGAATAAAAGAAGCAAACATTAACAAAACAGAAAGTAAAAGGGAACCTTCAACTCCAAATATTTTCATAATTATAAAGGCCGCAATACCTTGGTATAAAGCAACCAAAATGTAACCAGAGAATAAGTTCTTTGTAATATCAGAAAATTTGTCTGTTAAAACATCCATGTGATTAGGATCTAAAGGAATTGCTTTTTTTATTAAAGATAAAAGATACGCACCATCTAAAAAACAAAAATAAAGTGAAAAAACAATAAACATAAGAGAAATTATGAAAGATCCTGTTTTTGTTACAATTGTTTTTCCTATAGAAAAGAATCTTGCGCTGGAACTTCTAATAAATGATATAACTTGTTCTTCCAAGGTGTTAAAATCAATTAATGGAAGTGTAATATTTTTGTTTTCAAGAAAATTATTAACCGTAGCAACAATTTCAGAATCTTCTAAAAAGTTTGGGTTTGAAAGTAAAAAATGTTCTAAATCTTGCAAAAGTGCTAATGCCTGATGAATAAGCATAACAGCAATAAATGACAAAGGTCCAATTATTAAAATTAAAGTTCCTACAGAAAATCCACCTGCTAAGAGATAAGTTTTTGCCTTGTAAAATTTTTTGTCTGGACTTATTTTTTTGAATAGGTGTTTATAAAGGGGTTTTATTAAAACATAAAGCAATGCAGTCCATAAGAATACTGTAGAATATGGTTTTAGCATTGCAATGATTACTACAAATAAAAGTGTAAATAAACCAAATAAAAAGATTTTCTGAAGAGTAATTTTATTATCCATAAAATTAGTATAATGTAAAAAGGGTAAAAAGAAAACCTAAAAAAAAAGTGGAAAAAAAATAAAAATTTTTTAAAAAATTATATTTTTCTGTTGACAAAAAAAATTAAAAAGTATATATTGTTGAAACATTCACGAGAACAACGCGAATGAATGGGCTACTAGCTCAGTAGGTAGAGCAACGCCCTTTTAAGGCGTGGGTCAGTGGTTCGAATCCACTGTAGCTCAGGAAAGACTTCTGAAGTAATTCGGAAGTCTTTTTTTTTGCCCAAAGGTATTTTACAAAATAAAAGAAATGACATACAATTGTGTTAATGAATGTAGAGATTATTAATGCTTTTTTGACAGAGGGGATGAATGCCTTTAATTCTATGTTTGGCATTGAAGCTACCCCTAATAAGCCACATCTTTTAGATGTAAAGGCTTTGGGACATCAGTGGGAGATTTCTGGACTTTTGGGAATTACTGGTCAATATAAAGGTATTGTTGCTTTTAGACTTCATAAACTTTTGGCCAATAAAATGTTGGAATTTTCGGGGCTGGAATTTACAGAAGAAGAACGTGATGATGTTGCAACTGAACTTGTTAGTGAATTTACTAATGTTATTTCTGGACGTTCTGTTTCTGCAATAAAAGATTATTTTTTAGATATTTCACCTCCTTACACAATTATTGGTAAGAATCATATGATTTCGTGGCCAAAAAATTATCCTGTTATTGCAATTCCGTTTACAACTCCTTATGGACCTTTTGAAGTAGACGTTTGCTTTAAATAGTTTTTCTTTTTTGGGTTAGGGGGTGTAAGGGCCGCCTTGGCGGTTCCTGTGAATAAGCAACGCGTTTCACAGGAATGAAGGCGAAGGCCGGAACCCTGAAACACCCGACCTGCCTTTAGGCAGGGAACCTCCTTATCTTAAAAATTCTAATTCTTTTCCTTGTTGTTTATTCTTTAAAAAATCGGTATTATTACTTATTAATTTTTTATTGAGGTGTTTTTAATGGCAGACGCAAAATTGACTTTTAAAGAAATTGTTAGTAAGGGTGTTTTGGACTTTTTTGCGGAAAAAGGTTTAGAAATGGAAGCAGGTCTTTTGGAAAAATTGGTTGTACAAAATGCACCAAATCCAGAAATGGGAGACTTGGGATGCCCTATGTTTATTTTTGCAAAAGCTGCTCGGATGGCTCCACCTCAAATTGCTGCTGGCGTTGCAGAAAAAATTACAGATTCGTCATTGGGAAAAGTTTTGGCTGTTGGGCCTTATGTAAATATTAAATTAGACAAAGCTGGGGCTGCTGCACCAATTTTAAGCGCAATTGCTGCTCAAAAAGATTCTTACGGAAGTTTTAATCAGGACGGGAAAAAGCCTTTGGAAGGTCGCCGTGTAATGATTGAATTTTCTTCACCAAATACAAATAAACCTTTGCATCTTGGTCACATTCGTAATGATGCTTTGGGCGAATCTGTAAGTCGCATTTTAAAAGCTGCTGGTGCTGATGTTTATAAAGTTGACTTAATTAACAACCGTGGTGTTCATATTTGTAAAAGTATGCTTGCTTACAAAATGTTCCATGAA
>JAEIGA010013943.1_pt1 | contig 12218 bp, 13 predicted proteins | sample 9270691 | NCBI WGS metagenome assembly JAEIGA01 (sample SAMN17057246, study PRJNA624740) | gut metagenome | biome: biome; isolation source: fecal sample | host: Bos grunniens | place: China: Xizang | collected 2019
ACAGAGAACAGCATCATGCTCAATAACCAGGGCAACTTCAATGCTCCGTCCCGTGAGATAATCTACAAGCGTATCATTCTTCAGTCCGAGGGTGCCGGCTCATACAGCTTTGACCGCTTCCTGGAGTACGATAAACGTAATCTTTAATATACACCCGACAACGGGCTGAGTTGAAAAGAACCCCTTTACGTCCCTTCGGGACTTCATTCCCCCTGCGGCCAGGGGGTAGCACGCTTTTCAACGTCAGCCCGTTGCTGGGTTTATAAAATGTGCACGGTGGTCAAAATTGAGGACCACCGTGCACTATTATGTTTGGTATACTGTCTCTATGGCCTGTTAACGTGCACCGTGGTAAGGGAAAATGACCACTGTGCACATCGGTTGCATTAAACGTTCTCCTGGAAGAGGACGCTGCAGGCGTCGGATGGCATGTTCCATGCACCGCGAGGGGAGAGTGATACTGAACCGACTGCAGGACCGTCAGGGAGGCATGAACGCTTGAACTGCTGGTTGAAGAAACGGCGCATGAATGTCTTAAGCCACTTCCTTATGGTCTCATCGTCATACGTAGATTTCTCGACTTCGCTCGAAATGACAGGTGCGAAGGCCTTCTGGGCAAGGAAGAATATCTTCTCAGGAGCATATCCAAGTCTGACGAAGTTGTAGATGAAGAAGTCATGAAGCTCGTATGGACCGACAAGGTCTTCTGTCACCTGCTGGATCTCACCTTTTTCGTTAGCTGGAAGAAGCTCTGGACTGATAGGGGTGTCCACGATGTCCATGAGGATGTCCTTCTCTTTTTCGAACCTGTTCTCGGCCGCCCATTTCACAAGACTGCGTACCAATGTCTTAGGGATTCCGGCGTTCACTCCGTACATTGACATGTGGTCGCCGTTGTATGTCGCCCATCCGAGTGCCAGTTCGGAGAGGTCTCCTGTGCCGATCACAAGTCCCCATGTCTGGTTTGATATGTCCATGAGGATCTGAGTCCTTTCGCGTGCCTGGGAGTTCTCGTAAACGACGTCGTGGTTTGCAGGGTCGTGTCCGATATCCTTGAAATGCTGCTCGCATGCGGCTTTCACGCTCACTTCTCTTGATGTGATGCCAAGGGCGTCCATGAGGTCTGTGGCGTTGTTCTTGGTGCGGCTTGTTGTGCCGAAGCCTGGCATGGTCACTCCGATGATCCTGTCTCTGCTCCAGCCCAATTTGTCAAATGCCAATGCCGTAACCAGAAGGGCGAGCGTGCTGTCCAGACCGCCTGAGATGCCGATCACAGCTGTCTTGCACTGAAGGTGGTTCAGTCTTGTTGCCAGTCCTGCTGTCTGGATCTCAAGGATCTCCCTGCATCTTTCGTCAACGTCTCTCGAAGGGACGAAAGGATGCGCCTCGATATGCCTGTTCAGCTTCGCCTTAAAGTCAGTAGGATAGCCAGAGCCAGCTTCAATTATTGAGAATTCTCCGGACGTACTGTTGCTGTGTGCATCTGCTCTCCTGAGATTCTCGATTTTCTCGATATCTATATCTGCAATTATGAGTGATGAACTCATCTGGAAACGCTCGTTTTCGGCCAGACATTCGCCTGTTTCCCAGATACTTGCGGCACCGGCGTGTACGAAATCTGTCGTTGACTCGCCAAATCCTGCTCCGACATGTACATAGGCACAGATGTTCCTGAGGGTTTCGCTCTCAAGGATGAGTCTGCGGCGCCTGTCGGTCATGATAAGCTCGTTTTCAGCAGAAGGACACAATACGATATGTGCTCCGGCTTCTGCGCAGAAGGCAAAGATTGCGTCTTCGATGGCGAATGCAAGGTCAGAACCCATGAGGCACTCCTGTCCGGCATACTTCAATGTACCGGTAGACATTGCCTCCTGAGGGACGATGCCTTTGATCTCGCCGTCGGCGATGACTATGCTGCATGCAGTTACCTGCCCGTTATATCCCACTGGGGCTCCCACTACAATTGTAGTCGATGTGCCTTGGGTGTGCTCAACGATTGCCTTCACGCCGTCCTCAGCGCCTTTCAGAAGGAGAGACTGACGGAAAAGGTCTCCGCATGTGGAACCTGTCAAGGAAAGTTCTGGAAACACAACAAGCGAAACCTCCTTGTCAAAGGCTTCGCTTGCGAGTCTGCAGATTTCCTCCGTATTGAATTTTGTGTCGGCGACTTTCACTGTAGGAACTGCCGCTGCAACACGGATGAAACCGTAATTATTCATGTTTGCTGATTAAAGTTCTTCAAAATTTACGTCGGTGAACTTGTCGCCGTCCTTAAGACAATTTGTCTTGATGTAGTTGATCACTTCCTCAAGTCCTTCGGTGAACTTTTCGAAATCTTCCTTGTAAAGGAAAATCTTGTGTTTGTCATAAGCGAAATGACCGTTGCTGTCCATCCTGCGCTTGCTTTCAGTGATCGTCAGATAATAATCTTTGCCCTTTGTGGCCTTGACGTCAAAGAAGTATGTACGCTTTCCTGCCCTTACCGGTTTTGAGAAAACATCCTCACCTGAGCGCTCCTGAGCATTTGCTCCATCAAATTCCTCACTATACATAGCTTATCTTTTTTAGTAAATCTCTACAAAGTTAGGGATTTTTCTGAAAATCGGTGTATATTTGCATAAATTTTATAGGATATACTATGCTTAACAGAAGAATTTTGAGAATCAAGGCCTTCAAGGTGCTTTATGGCAGTGTTCTTTCAGATGAAAAGTCGCTCGCACAGGCACAGTCGCAGCTGGAACAGTCATGCGAAGCTGCAAGGGACCTTTACATCTATATGCTTTCCATCATTTCTCCTCTGACCAACATCGCTCGTGAGAGAATCGAGGCAGCTCAGAAGAAGTACAATCAGACAGAGGAGGAGAAGAATCCGAACATGAAGTTTGCTGAAAACGCTCTCGCAAAGCTCATTGATGAAGATGTCGATTTCCAGAAGCTTCTTGCTAAGAAGAAGTTTTCATGGGCGCAGTATGATCTCCTGCTGAAGAAGGTGATGACGTCAGTTGCCTCAAAAGAGTATTATGCTCAGTATATGGCATCGCCAGAGCGCTCTCTCAAGGAAGACTGCAAGCTCTTTACAAAGATTTTCGAGGAAGAGTTCGTTGACAGCGAAGAACTTGAGATGATTCTTGAGGAGAAGTCCCTCCATTGGAATGACGACCTTGCATATGCCTTGACATGGTGCTGCCGTACATTGAAGTCATTCGCTGACGGTGAGGCATGGAAGATGCCAGCACTTTATCAGAGTGAGATGATGAAGGGTAGCGAAGTCGAAAGTGACAAGCTTTTCGTGACAAGACTTCTCCAGCATTCATTTGCGGGTTATGAGAAGTATTCGAATATGGTGGCTGAGTCTGTTGAAGGCTGGGAGAAGGAACGCCTCTTCTCTACAGACGTGATCCTTATAGCGATGGGTCTTGCAGAGGCAGTCAACTTCCCGACAATCCCGGTTAAGGTAACCATCAACGAGTATGTGGAGCTTTCAAAGTTCTATGGTACGCCAAAGAGCCGTGCATTCGTAAACGGTCTTCTAGACAGACTCATACAGAAGCTCGTCAATGACGGTCAGATTGTAAAGGAAGGAAAAGGATTATTATAAATGATTTAAATAATATTGAAAATGAAAACATTTACACTTATGCAGGCTACCGGTGAGGTTGTGGAGAATACACCGGTACCAACATCAGAGAATGCAGCAGATGCAGCAGTAGAGACTACAACAACTCAGCTGGATCCTGCCAGCGCAACAGAGACTGAGCAGGCTCAGCAGCAGGGCAGCCCATGGACAATGTGGATCATGCTTGCACTCATCTTCGGAGTTATGTATTTCTTCATGATCCGTCCTCAGAAGAAGCAGCAGAAGGAGCTTCAGAAGTTCCGTGACTCACTTCAGAAGGGTGACAAGGTCGTTACAATCGGCGGTATCTACGGAACTGTAGTTGAAGTTAAGGATGCTACTGTCCTCGTTGAAGTTGACAATGGCGTAAAGGTACGCTTCAGCAAGCAGGCTCTCATTAAGGATTTCTCTGATTCTCAGCAGTAGGATCTGATCCTCGGAAATGAGAGATTTTATAAACAGAATCTTTAAGTTGCTGAATCTCAGTGGAAGAGACTGGGTGGTATTTGTACTCGCTCTTCTGCTGGCATTCAGCACTTGGGTTATACATAAGCTCTCATTGGAATATAGCGTATTTCTGACTGTTGAAGTCGTAGCGGAAAGCAACATTGAAGGACGTTCCAACAAGTCGTCAGGAGCAACTGAAATCATGGCCAGATGCCGTACGACAGGATGGCGCATCCTGTATGCTCAGATGAAGCGTGAGGATGTTGTAAATGTAAAATTCCCTGCAACGGTGTTTCAGCATGAAGATGATGAGAGATACTTCATCTCATCCGAAAAACTTCACGAATATGTAGACCAGATATTCGGCAACAGTGTGTCATTGGAGTATTTTGTAACTGATAAAGTATATTTCAAGTTCCCTCAGGAGATTTTCAAGAGAGTTCCGGTAAAGCCGGTGACCTCTCTGACATTTGAGGACCAGTTCATTGCTTCCTCTCAGTTGGTGATAACTCCAGATACTGTTACTGTTTATGGAGACAAACTGCATCTTGATGCCCTTGAGTATGTGACTACAGCTACAATTTCCCATTCTTCGATCAACAAGGACTTCAGTGGTATGGTTTCTCTGACTCCGATCAATGGAATGAGATTCTCTGTAGATGAAGTGCACTATGAAATGGACGTTGTACGCTATCTTGAAGTTATCAGAAAGAATGTTCCTGTAGTTGTCGTGAATACCCCTTCTGGAGTAGAATGTGCAGCTGAGCCAGCATCAGTAGATGTTCTTCTGGATGTGGAGTTTCCCCTTAAGGACGACCCGAAGAAGGATATGGTGGTTACAGCCGACTATAATGAACTGAAGACGTCTCTGTCAGGTAAAGTCTCACTCAAGCCGTCCAGCATGCCCCTTGGGGTCGTACGATATGAGATTGATCCTGTAGCGGTACGTATAAGGGAGATCGTCGAGTGATGGTCATTGTCATTACAGGAGGCATAGGCAGCGGGAAGTCTGAGGTCTGCCGGATATTGAAGAATATGGGTTTCTGCGCCCAATATAATGCAGATGCGCGGGCAAAGGCGCTATACGAAGAACATCCTTCTATGCTTGCAGATATTGAAAGTGCGCTGGGATGTAGTTTAAGAGATGAGGACGGTCGGTTTGTTCCGGCCAGACTTGCAGCCAGGATATTCAATGAACCGAATTCTCTGGAACTGGTCGAGGCTCGTCTGTTTCCTGTGATGCTGGATGATTTTGCATCATTTGCTGGAAACTGTGGAGAGAGAGTAGTGGTCTTCGAGTCGGCCACTGTGTTGGAAAAACCTCAGTTTGAGGGCTTCGGAGACAAGATTGTTCTTGTCGATGCCCCGTTTGAGACAAGACTCGAAAGGGCATGCAGACGCGACGGAGCAGATCCTGAAAAAGTGCTTGCCCGCATGCATAACCAGAAGCTTATGAACGAATTGTCGGCTGGCGGAGAGGATCCACGCATAGATTGCCGCATCGTCAATGACTGTTCGCTGGACGAGCTGGTATGCAGAACCGAAATAGCAATTAACAGTTTAATATCATAAGAAATGAAGACAGATCTTACTAAAGTATTGGCAGTTTCAGGCCAGAGTGGCTTGTACCTTTATATCTCATCTACCCGCACAGGCGCTGTAGTGGAGGCTCTTGCAGACAAGAAGAGAAGCGCGGTAAGCGCTACAAGCAAGATTACTTCTCTTGCTGATATCTCAATCTATACTGATGATGAGGAGGTTAAGCTCCAGCAGGTGTTCCTCAATATGAAGGAGGTTCTCGGAGATGCAGATGCACCATCAGCTAAGTCAAAGCCAGAGGAGCTTAAGGCGCTTTTCGAGAAGGCTCTTCCTGACTACGACCGCGACCGTTTCTATGTGTCTCACATGAAGAAGGTTGTAGAGTGGTATAACGCTCTTAAGAATTACGCTTCTCTCGACTTCGTCAATCCAGAGGATGAGTCTGCAGAGGCAGAGCAGGAGTAATTCATGTTAAAGAAATTACAGACTGTCACCTTGGGCTGTTCCAAGAACAAGGTTGACACAGAGCATATCCTTTCCCAGGTAGATGATCTTTATGAGATCATTCCCGAGGGAGAGGATATTCCCGTTGATGTACTCCTCATAAACACATGCGGTTTTATCGGTGATGCCAAGGAGGAATCAATCCAGGCTGTCCTCGAAGGTGTTGATAGAAAAATGCGCGGTGAAGTCGGAAAGGTTATTGTATTTGGTTGTCTTTCACAGCGTTATGCTTCTGAGATGCCTGAGCTTATCCCTGAGGTGGATGCTTGGTTCGGTGCCCGTGAGTTTGATCCTGTGATCCGTGAGCTCGGTGCTGAGCCTTCTGAGGAGAAAAGGGCCGAACGCTACCTGACAACGCCGTCTCATTATGCCTATCTGAAGATTTCTGAAGGCTGTGACCGTCGATGCTCGTACTGTGCTATCCCATTTATCCGCGGAGCGCACAAGTCGGTTCCGATGGAAGACCTTGTGGATGAGGCAAAGAGGCTTGCAGACAAGGGTGTGCGCGAACTTATCATTATTGCGCAGGATACAACTTATTATGGTCTTGACCTATACAAGCGCCGTGCATTGGCTGAACTTCTGCAGAAGCTTTCCGAGGTTGAAGGAATCGAATGGATGAGGATTCATTATTCATATCCAGCAGCCTTCCCTGAGGACGTGCTTGACCAGATGGCGAACAATCCGAAGGTCTGCCGATACATGGATATCCCTCTGCAGCATATCTCAGATAAGGTGCTGGACAACATGCATCGTCATGTCACTGGCGCATGGACACGCGAACTGATCAATAAAATGCGCGAGAAGGTTCCTGGAGTTGTGTTGAGAACGACCATGATTGTAGGTCATCCTGGAGAGGGTAAGCGTGATTTCAACGAACTGCTTGAGTTCGCAAAGGAGGCTCGTTTCGAGCGTCTTGGAGCATTTAAATATTCTGAAGAGGAAGGCACATACGGAGCAGAAAACTTCAAGGACAGCATTTCCAATCGCGTAAAGCAGGAACGTCTTGACGAGCTTATGACTCTCCAGAGTGAAATTTCTCTCGCCTTTAATCAGTCAAGGGTCGGTTCCGAGATAGATGTTATCGTAGATGACTTCGTGGATGGAGTGTATGTGTGTCGAAGCGAGTTTGAAAGCCCTGAGGTTGATGGTGAGATCCTTGTAAGACATGATTCCTCAGTTATGGGAGAGGTCGACCCGTATTCGCTTATCGGTGAATTCATCAAGGTCCGCGTGATCGGAGCAGATGAATATGATCTGATTGCAGAACCAGTAGAGATTTAATTAAAATGAAGAAGACATTTATCCTTTTCTCTTTGCTCATGATGCTACTTGTATCATGTGGCCCGAGCAAGCATGTCATGCATGTGGATATGAGATATCCTTCCAAGGCGGGAATCGATCTTGGAGGAAAAATCCCGTCTGTGGTCTACATTGAGACCTCGAACGCAATTGCCACTACCTTCACTGCAGGTATGGCGGCATCCTTTGCGGCATCTCTTGAGAGGGACCTTGGTATGGAAGAGGGTAGTGTCGGCGTGTACAGGATGCCGCAGTCGCAGGATATTGACTATACAGACAAGTCTACGCTCCTTGATCTTTTGATTGATACGGATGCAGACGTGGTTTTCCTGTTTGACGAGACAAAACTTGGTCAGTATGAGGCTTCTGCAACGGCTGTGCTGGTTCCTTTTACGATGAATCTGTATTGCTTTGACGGCATGGATAAGTCAGAAGAAGTCAAGTACTTTACAGGCAGCAGCAGAGCCTACCTGGACGGTTCTGATGCCGGTATTACTGTGGCTCAATCATTCAAGACACAGTGGAAGACAGAGCCATATTCGCTTGCATACTATGACAATGAGAAATGGTATCTTGCTTTAGACAAGGCGGAAGCCTATGACTGGAAGGGGGCAATGGACCAGTGGTTCAAGCTTCTTGATTCATACGACCTGATGAAGCGTGCGTGTGCTGAATACAATATTGCCGTTGCCTGCTATATGCTCGGAGATTACGCTCTTGCCGAGCAGTGGCTTGACAGGAGTGATGCTGACAACAAGCTGCCTAATATGTCAGATGCATTGCGTAAAAGGATAGACGCCCGCAATTAATTTTCATCGAAATTCAAGTTCAATAATATGGTAAACATCTTTTGTGTCAACACTCAGACAAGCAGAACCTTCCCAGAAGGTACAACTCTGCTTGATATGCTTCCGGAATTCCTTCCCGAGATGTCTGCAAAGTATCCTATAATCGCCGCTAAAGTCAATAATGTCTGCCAAGGACTCAAGTACCGGGCTTTCAACAGCCGTCAGGTGGAGTTTATTGACTACACATCATATGTGGGAAGAAGCGTATATTGCAGTTCTTTGTGCTTTCTTCTATGCAAGGCTGCACTGGATGTGTTTCCAGATTGTAAGATTGTACTGAGACGTCCAATCTCCAAAGGCTATTTCTGTGCGATTGACAAGAATGACGGAACTGCCCTTGTGCAGGCTGATGTGGAGAAGATCAACGCACGCATGGAGGAGATTGTGCGTCAGGATATGCCGTTCCGCCGTCATGAGGTCAGAACTGAGGAAGCAATCGAGATGTTTGCCGCTAAAGGCTATCATGATAAGGTGCGCCTTCTGCAGACGGCTGGTGATGTCTATGTCAACTATTACACATTGGACGGAACACCAGACTATTATTATGAGGCTCTTCTTCCTAGCACCGGTTATCTGAAGCTTTGGGGATTGACCCAGTATCGTGACGGTCTGCTTCTTCGAGTGCCTGACAGACACAATCCAGACCAGCTTGCTCCGTTTACAGAGCAGAGCAAGACCTTTGAGGTGTTCAGTGAAAATCTCAAATGGAACAAGATCATGAAGCTTGACAATGTCGGTGATGTGAACATGGCATGTCAAAGCGGCGAGGCGGGAGACCTTATCAAGATCGCAGAGGCTCTTCAGGAGAAGAAGATCGTTCAGATCGCAGAAGAGATCGAGCGCAGAGTGTCCCTCGAAGATCCAGTGAAGATAGTTCTTATAACAGGTCCGTCAAGCAGTGGAAAGTCTACATTCTGCAAGCGTCTGAGCATTCAGCTGAAGGCCTGCGGACTTCATCCTATCTCGTTTTCGACCGATGACTATTTTGTTAATCGCCTTGATACTCCGAGACTTCCGGATGGTTCGTTTGATTTCGATAACTTTGATACTGTTGACCATGCTTACCTTCAGAGTGATGTTCTGAAGCTCCTGGCAGGGGAGACTGTAGAGGTGCCTGAGTTCAATTTCGTGACAGGTCTGCGCGAATTCAACGGCAAGAAACTCAAGCTGGAACCGGGAATGGTCCTGCTTATTGAAGGAATTCACGCCTTGAATCCTCGTCTCACTGATCAGGTTCCGGAGGCATCGAAATACCGCATTTTCATCAATACTATCACAAGTATCTCGCTTGATGACCACAACTGCATCCCAACCAGCGACAATCGTCTGATACGTCGAATTGTCCGCGACTTTACCAAGGGAGCCTTTTCTGCCCGTGACTCGATCATGAACTGGCCGAACGTCCGCCGCAGTGAAGTGAAATGGATCTATCCATATCAGGAATGTGCAGATGTGCTCTTCAATTCCACTTATATTGTAGAGTTCCCTGTGATCAGAGCTCATGCCGAGCGAATTCTCATGACAGTTCCGAAAAACTGTCCTGAGTACTCGGAAGTGCACCGTCTGATGAAGTTCCTCAGCTATTTCACTCCTGTTTCAGATAAGGATGTCCCTGCAACTTCTCTCCTGAGAAGCTTTATCGGAGGCAGCAGTTTGTAATCAGTAATAATGGATATATATGAAAAAGTTGATTTTTTTCATTATTTCAATTTTGTGCAGCAGCATGGCTGTCTCAGCTCAGGATTGGGCGCAGTTCGGTAGATATGAGTCTGCAAATGAAGAAGTTACCAAGAGGCCTAAAGCTGTGCTGATGGGTGATTCAATTACAGATGGATGGTTTTTTGCCGATCCCGCATTCTTTACTGAAAATAATTTTATCGGACGAGGAATATCCGGCCAGACCACATCCCACATGCTTGTAAGATTCAGAAGAGACGTGGTTGATCTCCACCCAAAGTATGTCCTTATTCTTGCAGGAACAAACGACATTGCCAAGAATAATGGCGATATTACTCTTGAAAATACTCTTGGTAATATCATCTCGATGTGTGAGATTGCAAAGGCAAATAAGATAATTCCGATTATTTGTTCTGTTCTGCCGGCAGATCACTTCTTTTGGCGTCCAGGTGTCAAGCCAGCTGAGGATATAGTCAAACTCAATGAGATGCTCAAAGAATATGCTGATAGTAAGAAGATCCAATATATTGATTACTATTCAGTATTGGCTGATGAGAACGGAGGCCTTCCAAAGCAGCATGCAGAGGATGGAGTACATCCTAATCTGAGCTGCTATAAGATAATGGAGAAGATTGTTCTTGAATCATTATAGAATGAAACAGAAGCTTCAGGAGTTTTATCGTGACAATCGCAGGATGCTGTACAGCTTCCTGATAGTATGGTTATGCCTGTTCGTTTTTGACTGTATATATCCTAAGATCCAGACACACCTGATGTTGAACGGGTTTCATACACCGGTGCTGGATACAGTCTTCAGATATGTGACATGGATGGGGGAGGAGTTCCCTGTATATGTCGGAATCGCGTTTCTTGTATGGAACCTGAATTCAGTCTGGAACAGACGTAACGGTCTTTTTATACTCCTGTCGCAAGGCCTGACATGTATTATAACACAGATTCTCAAGTTCGCTTTCGCACACCCAAGACCAGCGACTTACTTTAAGGAGATGGGGGTAGATCTGCCTGAGACGGTTTCTGGAGTGCACCTTAGAACGGCAATGAACTCATTTCCGTCTGGCCATACCTCTGCGGCTTTTGCCTTGTTTGCATGCCTGGCATTGATTACTCCGAGAAAGTGGGCGCCGTTATGGATTGCAGCAGCATGGGCTGTGGCATATTCCCGCATTTATCTTTCCCAGCACTTTCTGGAAGATATTCTGCTGGGATCAATCATAGGTGTCGTCTCTTCGTGTGCTGTATTTATGTTGATGAATCATTATCTTAATAAAACCAATAATAAATTAACCAATTAATTAAGTTATGGAAACTAAATTTATCCCTAATTCGGATTCTTTGAAGAACACAGATTGGAAGAATCCTTCATTTGAAAAGAACAATAGTAAGAGCATCTTGTTGTTGCTGCTTTGTGTAGGAATGTTCGCGGCTTTATTCATCCCTTGGTTCTGCCTTGGCGTTGATGTTGAGAGCATAGGTTCTGTAAAGTTGCGCGCCTTCGGATTCCAGACATGGTATGGAATCGTAGCTGGTGTAGTGGCTTTGGTCGCTGCAGTAGGTGTGCTTTATAAGCATTATTCGTTGACTCTCTGTTCTTCTGTTCTGGCGCTTCTTATCAGCTTTTTTGCTTTGTCAGATTATCCATCTTCACGCTTGTCTGTAAATGTCGCTGACGAGTTTGAAGCTATGCTTCGCGAGGAAGTTCGCCATGATAGAGAGTATTACGAAGACTATTATGGAGATTATGATGATTATTACCATAGCGATGAGGAAGATCTCCTCAAGGCTATCAATATGTATGATGACGTAGCTAAAATAAAGGTTCCTGGACAGATTGTTGAGCTTGTGTCTATCGCTTTTGAAATTGTAGACCAGAAATTTGTTTACGATATTCTCGATGTATCGGGTGCGGATAGAGAACTCCAGAAAGAGGTTGGCGATGTCAATATTCTGAATCATCGTCTTGGAGCAATCCTTTATCTTGTTTTTGCTGCTCTTGCTGCAATCTTCTCATATATTGCTATTGCAGGATGCGGTTGCGGAAAGAAAGAGTGTGCGCCTCAGCCAGCAGAATAATGATTCTGACAGAATGAAAAAGAGGTTGGCCTTTGCAGGTCAACCTCTTGTTGTTATAGGCAGAACCGTAAGCCGGTTTCTGTTTTAATCTGTCATTTATCTTCTCGATCTACCCCCCGGAAAAGAGCGGGCAGCCCTTTTGCTCATAGAGCATTCCGGTATACATGATCTTTCTGGTCCTGGTGCCGTCACCG
>JAEIGA010013944.1_pt1 | contig 12218 bp, 11 predicted proteins | sample 9270691 | NCBI WGS metagenome assembly JAEIGA01 (sample SAMN17057246, study PRJNA624740) | gut metagenome | biome: biome; isolation source: fecal sample | host: Bos grunniens | place: China: Xizang | collected 2019
GAGATCATCCGCTGGTTCGAGCTTTACCTCAAGTAAACCCTATACATATTAAAAAGGCCTCCGGCTGCCCTGTGGTATACATCACAGAGGCTCCGGAGGTCTTCTTTTTTGCCGCGGAATCATCATATTGCACGGGAAAGATGCATACCCCTCAAGCAGAGGGAAAGTCCAATGGCTCATTCCTCTCACCAAATGATCACAGGAGGAGATAACCCATGCATGTTATGAAAAGAAGCTTGCTTCTGCTGCTCAGCTTCGCCATGCTGTTCACCACAGCGGCCTGCGGCAGCACCGAAGCCACCGATGACCCGGCCGATCCCGCGCCCGACACCACCCGGACCGACAGCCCGGCCGACGAGACCACCTGGCAGGAGACCATCACCATCGGTGTCGCCAACGACATCACCACGCTGGATCCGCAGGGCTCCAACACCGATGCCAATATGATGGCCTTTACGCTGACCCATGAAACCCTTGTAGAAGTCGACCCGGAAACAGGAGAAGTCGTCCCCGGGCTGGCCACATCCTGGGAGGTTTCGGAAGATGGCTGCACCTTTACCTTCGAGATCCCCGAAGGGGTCACCTTCGCTGACGGCACACCCTGCACTGCCAATGACATCAAATACACCTATGAACGCGCCGCAGAATCTTCCTTCACCAAAACCAAGGTCGAACTGGTCACCGATGTCCGCGTCATCGATGATACCCACGCCGCCATCACCATCTCCAAGCCTTCGCAGGACTTTCTGATGCTGCAGGCGCACCAGAGTATGTCGATCCTTTCAGAAAAGCTGGTCACATCCGAAGAGTTCGGCTATCAGATCGGCACCGGCCCCTTTGCCGTGGAAGAATGGATCCCCGGCGATCGGATCTCCTTTGTGCGTTATGAAGACTTCCACGGCGAGACCGCCCCTTCGAAGCGCATCGTCTTCCGTCTGATCAAGGAAGAGGCCGCACGGCTGATCGCCTTGCAGACCGGCGAAATCGATATCTGCGTCGACCCTCTCAATACCGATCTGAGCTACATCGAAGAGGATGAAAACCTAGAACTGGTCCGGATCCCCAATTACGTCATGCTCTATCTGGCCATCAACAACGAGCAGCCCGGCCTCGACAATGTTCATGTCCGCAAGGCCATCGCCTATGCTTCCGACAAGGCATCGATGATCGAAGTCGGCTATAACGGCGAAGGCTTTGTGCACGACCACTGGATCAACCGCGGCCAGTTCGGCTGGAAGGAGGATCTTGACGTCTACGAATACGACCTGGCCAAGGCTGCCGAAGAGCTGGCCCTTTCGGGTTATGCACCGGGCGAACTGAACTTCCGCCTGATCTACAACGGCACAGAAAAGGAAAACATGGCCCTGATCCTGCAGGCCGATCTGGCCGAGATCGGCATTGGTCTGGAACTCATCAAGCTGGAGACCGCCGCGCTGAAAGGCATCCTCAACGATGCTGCCCTCGATTACGACCTCTGCCTCTACCAGTTCACCGACAATCTGGGTACCGACTTCACCCTGCGCAACCAGTACGGCTCCTATGACGACGGCGGCGTTCTGAAAAAGAACGGCTCCAACCGCGCCAACATGAAAGATGCCGACTACAACGCCATGATCGATGCTGCCCTCATCGAGCAGGATCCTGCCAAACGCGAGCAGATGTATAACGAGATCGAAGAATACCTCAATGCCCGCGTACCCATCGTACCCATCGCCACATCCTATATCAATGTCGGCGTCAAATCCGGTCTGCGCGGCGTCAAGTGGAACGGCACTGCCAAGCACGACTACCGCCTCGTCTGCCTGCCCGAAGGCCGATAGGAGAACCTATGCACCGTTACATCATCAAACGATTGCTGATGCTCATCCCGGTCCTGCTGTGCGTAGCCTTTGTCATCTATGCCATCATGGATGTTGCCGAAGGAGATCCCGTCTATTCGGTGGTCAGCGCCGATGCCTCGGAAGAGGAGATCGAAGCTGCACGCGAGGCTCTGGGTCTGAACGGCACACTGATTGAGCGCTATTTCCGCTACATCAGAGGCCTGCTGCACGGCGATCTGGGCACTTCTTATGTCTCCCGCCGCGATGTGATGCAGACCTATCTGGAGCGCCTGCCCAATACCCTTCGATTGGCCGCCGTCGCTATGGTCGTTGCCATCGGCATCTCGGTTCCGCTGGGCATTATCGCCGCCGTCCACCAAAACTCCATCAAGGATACCTTCTCGATGGTGCTGGCTCTGCTGGGGCTTTCGATGCCCAACTTCTGGCTGGGGCTGCTGCTGATCCTGCTCTTTTCTCTCAAACTGGGTTGGCTGCCCTCGGGCGGCAATGAAAACGGCATACTGAGCCTCATCCTGCCCGCCATCACCATCGGCGCCGGTCTGGCCGCCTTCATGACCCGCTCCACCCGCTCTTCCATGCTGGATGTCATCCGTCAGGATTATCTGCGTATGGCCCGCGCCAAAGGGGTTTCGGAAAAGAAGGTCATCCGCCGCCACGCCCTCCGCAACGCCCTCATCCCCATCATTACGGTTTTCGGTGTGCAGTTCAGCAATGTCCTCGGCGGTTCTGTCCTTGCCGAAACGGTATTTGCCTGGCCCGGTGTCGGTCGGCTTGTGGTCGATGCCATCGATCAGCGCGACATCCCCACAGTCACCGGTGCGCTGGTCATGACCACCATGCTGGTCACGGTCGCCAATCTGATCATCGACATCATCTACGCCTATGTCGATCCGCGTATCAAGTCGCAGTATACAAAATAAGGAGGAAGCTGCTGTGGAGAAGAAACATCCCGTTTTTCACAAATATAAAAAGCGCAGCGCCTTTGCCTCGGTATGGAAGAACCTTTGCAAAAACAAGGGCGCTGCTGCCGGTATGATCCTGCTGGCGCTGATCATTCTGGTCGCCCTCGCCGCACCTTATCTCTTCGACTATGAAACGCAGGTCATCCAAAACAACATCAGAGAACGCATGCAGCCGCCCTCGGCAGCCCATTGGTTCGGCACCGACGATATGGGCCGCGATATTTTTGCCCGGGTCTGTTATGGTGCCCGCTATTCTCTGGCCGTCGGTCTCATCGCCGTTGCCATCGCGCTGCTCTTCGGCGTATCCCTCGGGGCTGCAGCCGGATATATCGGCGGCATTTTCGAAGACATCATCATGCGCATCTGCGATATCTTCTCTTCCATTCCCAGCGTACTGATGGCCATTGCCGTTGTTTCGGCCCTGGGTAAGAGTACCTTCAATCTGATGCTGGCCGTCGGCATTGCCAGCACAGCTCCCTTTGTCCGTGTAGCCCGCGCCGCTGTCCTGACCGTGCGGGGAGAAGAATATGTCGAATCGGCCCGCGCCATCGCTTCTCCCGAATGGCGCATCATCGTCACCCACATCCTGCCCAACTGTCTGTCCCAGATCATCGTTCAGGCCACCCTCCGCGTCGGTTCGGCCATCATCTCGGCGGCCCAGCTTTCCTTTCTGGGGCTTGGAGTTGCCGCTCCCGCCCCCGAATGGGGCAGCATGCTCTCTTCCGGCCGTGCCTATATCCGCGACTACAGCTACATGACCCTCTTTCCCGGCCTGGCCATTCTGCTGACCGTCCTCTCTCTCAATCTGATCGGGGATGGGCTGCGAGATGCCCTCGACCCCAAACTCAAACGATAAGAAAGGCTGACAACGATGACAAATGCAAAAAACGACCTGATCCTGGATATCGAAGATCTGGTCGTCCGTTATGAAACCGAAGACGGCATTGTCCATGCGCTGAGCGGGTTCGATCTGCAGCTTGGCTTCCGCCAGACCCTCGGTCTGGTTGGCGAGACCGGCGCCGGAAAAACCACCGCTGCACTGGCCATTCTTCGTCTTGTTCCCGATCCTCCCGGCGTTGTGGAATGCCGGAAGCTGATGGTCAACGGCCGGGATATCCTCCATCTGCCGCCCGACAAAATGGATGAGATCCGCGGCAAAGACGTTTCGATGATCTTTCAGGACCCCATGACCGCCCTCAACCCTGTCTTTACCGTCGGGGAGCAGATCGCCGAGAGCCTCGAACTGCATGAGCACATCTCCCATGACGAAGCCATGGCACGGGCCTGCGCCATGCTGGAGCTGGTCGGCATCCCCGGCAGCCGCGCCAACGAGTTCCCCCACCAGTTTTCCGGCGGCATGAAGCAGCGGGTGGTCATTGCCATTGCGCTGGCCTGCAACCCCAAACTGCTGATCGCCGATGAGCCGACCACCGCGCTGGATGTCACCATCCAGGCGCAGGTTCTCGAGCTGATGCAGGAGCTCAAGCGCAGGTACGATACCTCCATGATTCTGATCACCCACGATCTGGGGATCGTCGCCGAAGTCTGTGATACCGTCGCCGTCCTGTATGCCGGGCGGATCGTCGAGCAAGGCACACTGGAAGATATTTTCGACCGCACCATGCACCCCTATACCGAAGGTCTTTTCAATTCCCTGCCCAACATCCGAAATCGCACGGCCATGCTTCGGCCCATCAAGGGACTGATGCCCGACCCCACCGAGCTGCCCGAAGGCTGCGCCTTTGCTCCCCGCTGCGATTATGCCGACGAAGAATGCTTCCGCCGCCGCCCCCGGCTGACCAAGGCTACAGATACCCACAGTTTTGCCTGCCTGGCCTATGAACGGGAAGGCTTCCATATCCAAAGGGGGCGAGCATAATGGCCGACCATCTGCTGCAGGTACACCATCTGAAAAAGCACTTCCGAACAGGCAGCGGCATGCTCCATGCCGTCGACGACATCAGTTTTGAACTCGATCGCGGCAGGACGCTGGGGCTGGTGGGCGAATCGGGCTGCGGCAAATCTACCGCCGGCCGCTCCATCCTGCGTCTGATCGAACCCACCGCCGGCGAAATCCTCTTTGAAGGCAGAGATATCACCCGCCTTTCCAGACGGGAGATGCGCCATGTCCGCAAAGACATGCAGATGATCTTTCAGGATCCCTATTCTTCACTCGATCCGAAAATGACCATCAACCAGATCATCTCCGAACCCCTCCGCATCAACCGTATTCTGACCGACAGATCTGCCATCGAAGACCGCGTTCTTGAGCTGATGGAAACCGTCGGTCTGGCTGAGCGGCTGATCAACAGCTATCCCCACGAACTGGATGGCGGCCGCCGACAGCGCATCGGCATCGCCCGTGCACTGGCCATGGAACCCAGGCTGATCGTCTGTGATGAGCCGGTCTCAGCGCTGGATGTATCCATTCAGGCCCAGATTCTCAATCTGCTCAAGACCCTGCAGCGGCAGATGGGCCTGACCTATATCTTCATCACCCATGATCTTTCGGTGGTCAACCATTTCTCCGACGAGATCGCCGTCATGTATCTTGGCTCCATCGTCGAAAAGGCACCTGCGGAAGAACTTTTCGAAAACCCCATCCACCCCTATACCCGTGCTCTGCTCTCGGCCATTCCCATTCCCGATCTCCACGAAAAACGCCGGCGCATCTCCCTTCGGGGTGAGATCGCCAGCCCCATCAACCTGCCCGAGGAATGCCGCTTTGCAAGCCGATGCTTCGAGTGTGACGACGGCTGCCGCCAAGGCATTCCTGCCCTGCGGGAAGTATCTCCCAATCACTTTGCAGCCTGCCATAAATACGGAAAATAGTCAAACCCCTCTTCTGCCCCATCTGCCACTGCCCCGGCGGATGGGGATTTTGTTTGCGCCGCCGGGGGATCTGTGCTACACTGTCTTCATTCCGATCCTATAAAAAAGGAGGCTGCTCCATGCAGGAAGTGACCCTGGCCGAAATGCTGGCCGCCCGCGATGCCCGTGCCGAAGCACAGGCTGCCATGCAGGCTGCCCATCCCCATGCATCCCTCATTGCCTTCACCCTCAATATCCCCGGGCCTGTCAAAAACAGTCCTGCCATCGAGCGTGCCTTTGCCTGTGGCTGCGCCGCCATCGAAGCACTGCTGAAAGATTCCGTCATCCTCGGCCACGACAGCAAACGTTTACACACAGGCTGTGAAGCGCTGTGGGCCGTTCAGGGCGATCCTCTCACCCTCAAGTCGGCCTGTGCCGCACTGGAAGATGATCTGCCCATGGGCCGCCTCTTTGATATTGATATCCTCGATGCCGACGGTTATAAGATCGACCGTCAGGCGGTCGGCAGGCCTGAGCGCGGCTGTATGGTCTGCGGTGCACCCGGACGGGGCTGCGCTTCCCGCCGTCTCCACACCGTTGCCCAGCTGCAAAAGGCAGCATGGGATCTGATCGACGGCCATTTCAGCCCTCTCGATGCCCATGCCATCGGCCATGCCGCTTCGGCTGCCCTACTGGACGAAGTGGAAACCACTCCCAAGCCGGGGCTAGTCGACCGCAACGGTTCGGGCAGCCATGCCGATATGGACATCGATACCTTCCGCCGCAGCGCCCATGCTCTCACATCCTATTTCTGCAAATGTGCCGCACTGGGTATGGAGTACCGCGGTCACGCCCCGGAAGCCCTCTTTCCGCACCTGCGCGCTGCCGGTCTGGAAGCTGAACAGGCTATGTACCGGGCCACCAATGGCATCAATACCCACAAGGGAGCCATCTATACCCTCGGCGTATTGTGCGGCGCCGCCGGTTATCTCTGGGACGCAGGCCGCCCCTTCTCCTCCATCGATACCCTGCTCCGCACCTGTGGAGACCTGACCTGCGCATCTGCCAAAGCTGACTTTGCCGCTATCCATGCCAAAGGCGCACCCGATACAGCAGGCGAACGGCTCTACCTCCAATATGGCCTGACCGGCATCCGCGGCGAAGTAGCCGACGGCCTGCCTGCCGTCTGCCGCCATGGCCTGCCTGCCTTCCGCAGGAGCCTCGCCATGGGACACACCGCCGAAGAAGCCGGACGCTTTGCCCTCCTCCATCTCATCGCCCACACCGACGATTCCACCCTATGGCATCGCGGCGGCCCGGAGGGGGCATCCTATGCCCGCAAGGCGGCAGCCGACCTGCTGAAGGAAGAGGCCTTCCCCACCGAAGAACAGCTGCTGGATCTCGACCGTGCCTTCACTGCCCGACGCCTTTCCCCCGGCGGCAGCGCCGATCTGCTGGCCGTCCTTTATTTCCTTCACCGTCTGGAAAACCTTTTTTAATGAAAAACCCCGATCCGTTTGGATCGGGGTTTGTTTCGTTATCGGCTGCAATAGATCTCCAGAATGCGCTTATAGAAGTCAACGGCAGGGGGCAGTGCTGCGCTGTCCAGACACTCATCATTGCTGTGGATGCTGGCAAACTGTGCATTATTGATCTCGATGGGCGCAAAGCGCAGGCAATGATCACAGATGTCGCCATAGAAGCGGGCATCGGTGCCGCCGGTCATGGAATAGGGGACGACATCATATCCGGGATAGACCTCGGCCGAGACCTCCTCCAACAGCTTGAAGGGCGCGGCGGTATAGTCGACAGCGGGGCAGGGCTCGGTGTGGCCGATATCCTCGACTTCGACATTATATTTTGCCGCACGGGCACGGAGGGCCTCGATGCTGGCGGCGCCATCCTGATGGATGACATAACGCATATTGGCTGTGACCGAAGCCTCGCGGGGGATGACATTGTTGGCTGTCGAACCCTCGGCGCGGGTAAAGGCACAGGTGGTGCGCAGCATGGCATCGGCAATGGGAACCAGATCACCCATGACCTTCCTGAGCAGGGGCTCAAACAGCCACAGGTTGGTAAAGACATACTTCATGCCAAAATTGGCATTGGGGCCCAGACGGCTGAACATCTCGCGAATAACGGGATGGAACTCAGCCCTGAAGGGGGATTTCTTATCCACATCGGCCATCAGCTTGCCCAGACGAACCAGAGGGCTGTTCTTGGGCGGTGCACTGGCATGGCCGCCCTTGCCGCGGGCAGTCAGACGGACATTGCCGCTTCCCTTTTCCAGACAGCCGACCATGCAGTAGCGGCCTTCGACACCGCTGATGGGGGTACCAAGGATCATGCCGCCTTCATCCAGCAGCATGCCCAGATGGACGCCCTTCTCCTTCAGCTGGCTGACAATGGCACGGGCACCGGGGCCGCCCCATTCTTCGGTGCAGCTGCTGGTGATATAGACATCTTTCTCCGGCTTCCAGCCTGCGGCAATCAGCTCGTCCAGCGCCTGCAGTTCGCACATCAGCGAACCTTTGGTATCGACGGTGCCGCGGCCCCAGATCGTACCGTTCTCATCGATGTGGCCGCTGAAAGGCGGATGCTTCCAGCCGTCGGCCACTGCGGGAACGACATCATGATGGGACATGAGCAGGATGGGGTCGCCGGTGGGCTTCCCTGCGGCAGGATAACGGATGACCAGCTGATCGAGGGGATGGGTGACCTCACAGTTGGCAAACACATGGGGGAACAGGGGGCGCAGACCCTCCTGAAAGTCGCGATATTTGGAAAAATCGGTCTCGCCCTTATGGGAAACCGTTTCATAGCGGATCATCTCGCCCAGCTTTTCGGCATAATCACGGGCGCGGGCAGGATCGCTCTTGGGAGGCTGTGCCGTTCTGGCAGGGGTTGCAGGTGTCAGCAGCGTACGGCCCAGCGCAATGAGCAGCAGCGCCAGCACAGCCGTGGGAATGGCCAGCAGGAACTTGATGAGCATGACCTTTCCCCTTAGATATCCATGAGGTAGGCCAGCAGGAGGTTCGTGGTCTGCTCCAGACCGATCACATGGGTACGCTCGCGGCCATGGCTGCAGTAGACCGCCATGCCAAAGGCAGCGGCGCGGAGATTGTTGCCGGCGCGGACAGCGGCATTGCCGTCGGTACCGTAACGGTAGAAGACATCAACGGCATAGTCACAGTCGGCCTTTTCGGCATAGCCGATCAGGCGATTGACCAGCTCGTAATCATAGGGAGCGGCATTGTCCTTGGCGCAGATGGAGACCTTGCGCTCGCTGCCGTCATAGTCGGGGCCGATGATGCCGATATCCATGGCGATATATTCGCTGACCTCAGCGGGAACATAGGTACCGCCAAAGCCGATCTCTTCACCATAAGGGAAGGCAAACATGGTTCTGTACTTGGGCTTGAGGCCGTTTTCCTTCATATACTTCAGTGCGGCAAAAACGCAGGCAACTGCACCCTTGTCGTCGATAAAACGGGACTTGAGGTAGCCGTTTGCAGTGATCTCACAGCGGGGCTCGGGAGAAATGAAATCGCCGTTGCGGATGCCCAGCGCGTTGACATCGGCCTTGGAATGGACATCTTCATCCAGAATGACCACCATGGTGTTGTCGTTGCGCTCCAGCGTACGGGCATCATCATATGCGTGGACCGAGTGGGACTGACAGGCCATGATACCGGTGTAGCTGCGGCCGTCACGGGTGTAGACGGTGACGGTTTCACCCTCGACACTGGCATAGTTCATGCCGCCCAGCATACGGACACGCAGGAAGCCGTTGGGGTCGATGGTACGGACGACCATGCCGATGGTATCGACATGTGCGCCGACCAGAACGGTCTTGGAATTGTCTTCACCCTCCAGGGTGATATAGGCCGTGCTCTTGTTGTCATAGGTGACCTTATGGCCCAGGGCGGCAGCATACTGCTCGAGGACCGGGTTGAGCTGAACATAGTAGCCAACGGGGCTGGGAACAGTCACGATCTCTTTGAAGCAGTCGAGCAGATAATTTTTGTCGATCTGATATTTCATAATGATAACCTCTCTATCCTTATTAAACATATGGTTTGTCTTTGAACAGGTTCATCATAGCATATCCGTACAGACGGAGCAATGACGGAGGTTGACGATTTTCTTTGTGCAGGTTGCTCCCCGCACCTGCCCGGCGGCTCTTTTTATGGATGGCTTTTTTCATACTTTTTCATGGTCAATACCCCCCTTTTTCGGGCATGACGAAAAAATTCTTCAAAATAAACAAAACAAATTTCGGTCAAAAACTTGCATCAGTCTCTCAATAATGGTACATTTAGACTGTATGATGGTAAAACTGTAGTCATACTTTGTTCTGCCATAAATTTTATATTATGCACCACACCAATAACAGGGAGTGAAATCACATGAGAGAGATCAACGCACTGGAAGTCACCGCTGCGGTCAAGCGTCTTTGCATGGAAGCCAACTCGTTCCTGCCTGCCGATGTCAAGGGCCGTATCTGCGCTGCCTGCGAAAGCGAACCCTGGGATCTGGCCAGAAACATTCTGGGCATCATCAAGGAAAACTTCGAGATCGCTGAAGAGAAGTTCGTCCCCGCCTGCCAGGATACCGGCGTTGCCTGCGTATTCCTCGAGATCGGCCAGGATGTCCACATCACCGGCGACCTGAACGAAGCCATCCATGAGGGCGTCCGTCAGGGCTATGACGAAGGCTGCCTCCGCAAGTCGGTCGTTCGCGATCCTCTGGACCGCGTCAACACCCGCGACAATACACCTGCCATGATCTACTACGATATCGTCCCCGGCGATAAGCTGAAGATCACCGTTGCCCCCAAGGGCTTCGGCAGTGAGAATATGAGCCAGATCAAGATGCTCAAGCCCTCCGACGGCCTGCAGGGCGTCAAGGACTATATCCTCAAGGTCGTTGAGGAAGCCGGTCCCAATCCCTGCCCCCCCATCGTTGTCGGCGTCGGCATCGGCGGCACCTTTGACAAGGCTGCCTACCTGGCCAAGAAGGCGCTGATGCGCTCGACAGATGTCCGCAATGCCGATCCTCTCTACGCCGATCTCGAAAACGAGATGCTGGAGAAGATCAACGCGCTGGGCATCGGTCCTCAGGGCGTCGGCGGCAAGACAACCGCTCTGGCCGTCAACATCGAGCAGATGGCCACACATATCGCCGGTCTGCCCGTTGCCGTCAACATCAACTGCCATGTCACCCGCCACCAGTCCCTTGAACTGTAAGGAGGAGGAGAAAGTTATGGAAAAGCGCATCACCACTCCCCTGACCCTGGAAAAGGTCAAGGATCTGAAGGCCGGCGACAGCGTTCTGATCTCGGGCGTCATCTATACCGCCCGCGATGCTGCCCATAAGCGCCTCTGCGAGCTGGCTGCCGAAGGCGGCGAAATGCCCTTCGATGTTAAGGACTCGGTCATTTACTTCGTTGGCCCCGCCCCCGCAAAGGGCGATCAGGTCATCGGTTCGGCCGGCCCCACCACCAGCTACCGTATGGACGCCTATTCCCCCACCATGATCGCGCTGGGTCAGCGCGGCATGATCGGTAAGGGCAAGCGCAGCCCCGAAGTCGTTGCTGCCATGAAGGAGCACGGCGCCGTTTATTTCGGTGCCATCGGCGGTGCAGGCGCCTACCTGGCCCGCTGCATCAAGAAGGTCGAAATCGTTGCCTATGAAGATCTGGGCGCCGAGGCGGTCCGCCGTCTGGAGGTCGAAGATCTGCCCGCTTTCGTCATCATCGACAGCGAAGGCAACAACCTGTACGAGAATGGCCGCAAGGCATATCTCGATTCCCTCAAGTAAGCATCCCATCCACTTTGTAAAATCTATCCACGCATTAGATTTTAGATAAACGAATAGAGGTATTGAACAATGGAAAAGAAAAAACTGGTCATCGGCGTTATCGGTGCCGACGTTCACGCTGTCGGCAACACCATTCTGAACCGCGCATTCCTGGATGCAGGTTTCGACGTCACCAATCTCGGCGTTCTGGTTCCTCAGGAAGAGTTCATCCAGGCTGCCGTTGAGGTCGGCGCTGACGCCATCGTCGTTTCTTCCCTGTATGGCCAGGGCGAGATCGACTGCACAGGCATGAGAGAAAAGTGCGACGAGGCCGGCCTGAAGGGCATCCTGCTCTATGCAGGCGGCAACCTGGTCGTCGGCAAGGTCCCCGTAGAGGAGATCGTCCGCCGCTATAAGGCTATGGGCTTCGACAGAGCTTTCGGCCCCGGCACAGATCCTCAGGTCACCATCGACTGCCTGAAGGAAGATCTGGGCATCGCTGAATAATCCTACCCCAAAGAAGGTATCGGCATGAAAGCCATTTTACTGATCGACTTCGGCAGTACCTATACCAAGGTCACTGCCGTTGACGCAGACACAGAAACAATTCTGGGCACTTCTCAGAGCTATACCACCATCGAGACCGACATCATCAACGGTCTCAACAATGCCATCGCGCTGCTGCGCGAGAAGATCGGTGACATCGAGTTTGCCGAGCAGTATGCCTGCTCCAGCGCCGCAGGCGGCCTCCGCATGGTCGCCATCGGTCTGGTTCCCGAGCTGACCGCCAAGGCAGCCC
>JAEIGA010013945.1_pt1 | contig 12217 bp, 7 predicted proteins | sample 9270691 | NCBI WGS metagenome assembly JAEIGA01 (sample SAMN17057246, study PRJNA624740) | gut metagenome | biome: biome; isolation source: fecal sample | host: Bos grunniens | place: China: Xizang | collected 2019
CAAAGCAACGTCGAGCTTGTCCATCTCAACGATAGATTCGCCAATCTCACCACCGTGAGCCTTTGAGAATGTATAGGTCATACCACCGCAGAGGATGAGCTTGTCAACCTTGCCGAGCAAGTTCTCAATGATACCAATCTTAGAAGATACCTTAGAACCACCCATGATAGCTACGAAGGGACGCTTGATATTTGACAACACATTGTCAACAGCCTGTACCTCCTTCTGCATGAGGTAACCGAGCATCTTGTTGTCTGCATCGAAGTAGTCAGCGATAACAGCGGTAGATGCGTGCTTGCGGTGAGCAGTACCGAATGCATCGTTGATGTAGCAGTCAGCATATGAAGCGAGAGTCTTAGCAAACTCCTTCTGTGAAGCCTTCATAGCCTTCTTAGCCTCCTCGTAAGCGGGATCAGCCTTGTCGATACCTACGGGCTTGCCCTCCTCCTCGGGATAGAAACGGAGGTTCTCGAGCAACAACACCTCACCAGCCTTGAGCGCAGCAGCAGCCTCGGCAGCCTTAGCGCAGTCGGGGGCAAACTGTACGGGTACACCGAGCTTCTCAGACACAGCGTCAACGATCTGTGAGAGAGAGTACTTAGCGTTCACCTTGCCTTTGGGCTTACCCATGTGTGACATGATGATGAGTGCGCCACCCTCAGCCAACACCTTCTTCAAGGTGGGGAGCGCACCACGGATACGGGTGTCGTCAGTGATCTTACCCTCTTCATTCAAGGGTACATTGAAGTCTACACGCACGATTGCCTTCTTACCGGCAAAGTTGAAATTGTCAATGTTTTGCATAACGTTATGATTTATGAATTATGAATTGTGATTTATGATTTATGAATTCTTTCATCGCAGTTCACTGCAAAGTTAAGAAAAGGTTTGTTAAGTCGTACACAAAAAGCGAGTAAATATTACGAAACACCTTATTTTTTCCATTTTTCATAGCATCCGCCCCACCCTCCTCTGGCATAATCCTGTAATATTTGCATAGCAATCATCGAGTATTCAAGTTTTTTATCTAATTTTGCACCGACAAAATATCGAGGTATCCATCCCTACGACTAATAACAACCCAAAGCCTAAAAGAAATACGACATGAAAGTAGCAATTGTAGGAGCTAGCGGAGCGGTAGGACAAGAGTTCCTCCGCGTGCTCGAAGAGAGAAACTTCCCCATCGACGAACTCGTCCTGTTCGGTTCGCCCCGCAGTGCTGGTAGCACATACACCTTCCGAGGCAAGGAGATTACCGTCAAGCTATTGCAGCACAACGACGACTTCAAGGGCGTCGACATCGCCTTCACCTCCGCTGGTGGCGGCACCTCCATCGAGTATGCCGAGACCATCACCAAGCATGGCGCCATCATGATCGACAACAGCAGCGCCTTCCGCATGGACAGTGACGTGCCCCTCGTCGTTCCCGAGGTGAATGCCGAGGACGCCCTCGTACGTCCCCGTGGCATCATCGCCAACCCCAACTGCACCACCATACAGATGGTCGTGGCACTGAAGGCCATCGAGCAGCTCTCCCATATCAAGACCGTACACGTATCGACCTACCAGGCCGCCAGCGGTGCCGGCGCAGCTGCCATGGCCGAGCTCTATGAGCAGTACCGTCAGGTATTGGCAGGCGAGGAGGTCACTGTGGAGAAGTTTGCCTACCAGCTCGCCTTCAACCTCATCCCGCAGATCGACGTGTTCACCGACAACGGCTACACCAAGGAGGAGATGAAGATGTACCATGAGACCAAGAAGATCATGCACTCCGACGTCAACGTCAGCGCCACCTGCGTGCGCGTCCCCGCCCTCCGCTCCCACTCTGAGAGCATCTGGGTCGAGACCGAGCGCCCCATCAGCGTGGCCGAGGCCCGCGAAGCCTTTGCCAAGGGCGACGGACTCGTACTCATGGACAACCCCGCTGAGAAGGAGTACCCCATGCCCCTCTTCCTCGCAGGCAAGGACCCCGTCTATGTGGGCCGCATCCGCAAGGACCTCACCAATGAGTGTGGCCTCACCTTCTGGATCGTGGGCGACCAGATCAAGAAGGGAGCAGCGCTCAATGCCGTACAGATTGCCGAGTACCTCATCGCACAGGGTGTGGTGAAATGACCCCGTGCTAGCGAATACAGAGCGAGAGGGAGTGTCGAGAGACGCTCCCTCTCGCTGTTTCTAAAGTCACAAGCCAGAGACAAGAGCACATCCATCGCTTGCAGATGACACACCCCTCACAATCGACGATACCGCAGCACAGCCAAGACGAAGTAAATCGCCATCTGCCCCCACAGGGCCAACAGTTGTGGCCACACATCACCGAGCGTAGCTCCCATGCTGCTGAGCTGCACATAAGCCAGCGTGGCTGGAGCAGCAGGGATGAGGAAGTGCACCACCTGCCAATACCAGGGGATGAGCTCGAGCGGATACGACACCCCCGAGAGGAAGATCAGCCCGATGGAGAAGAAGGCGATGAGCAGGATGGGCGCCTCGGCATCGGCATACCATCGCGAGAGGGCAAGGCCAAGAAAACTGGTGCCCAGCACGTAGGGGACAAGCAGCACCGCCAATGAGCCCCACGAGGCGCGATGAGGGATGTCAAAGAGGAGCGGCAGTAGCCCCACAAGGAAGAAGGCAAAGATACCATAGAGCACAGCATAGGTGAGCGTCTTGCCACAAACAACCGACAGGGCAAGTCGAGTGCGCCCCACCCTCTTCTGCACATAGGAGACGTGCAAGGAGCGCTCTCTCCCGCGATGTGACGTCATGGCCACGAGCATCATCAATGTCTGGAAGATGATCACCATCAGCACCGAGGGAATGAGGTATATCCCATACCCCTCTGTAGGGTTATAGAGCGCCGTGCCCACCACCGTGACAGGACTCTCGGTAGCCACGGCAGCAAGTCCGCCAGGCGAGAGGTCCCCTATCAGCTGAGTGCGGTAATCACCATCCATGGCCTCCATCACCTCGAGGTTGGCTCGCTCCATCGCCTCATAGTAGAGGAAGGCATCGGTGGCAGCATAGAAGGGGTATACCGAGAGTTCGCCACGTAGCATGCGCTCCTCAAAGTCGCGCGGGAGATACAGAATGCCATAGACCTCGGCGCCTCGCATCAAGCGCTTCGCCTCCGCCATGTCTTGAGCATGACGAGCGACCGCCACCTCGGGCGTGGCATCGAGCAGGCGAGCATATCGGCGGCTCAGGGCCGTGTAAGAGTGGTCCACCACGGCTATGGGCACCTCGCGCACCACGTTGGGAGCATACATATAGTTATAGAGGAGTCCGTAGACAAACACACCGCCCACGAGCACCAGCAGCACCGAGTAGCTCGTGGCGATGGCGCAAAACTCACGCCATGCGACGTGCAAGACCATAGGACACCTACTCCACCGTATCATTTTAAATTAGGAATTAGGAATTTAGTATTCTTTTCAACCTGGGCAACAGCGCTACTGCCACTAGAGGGAACAAGCAAAGCACAGCCAGCTGAGGCCAGCACTCTGCGAATCCGCCATCGAAGTAGACCACACACTGCATGGCCTCTGTGAAGTGACGCACAGGGAAAAGCCGCGCCACCCACCCCACCACGGGTGACATCGCACTGAGCGGAAAGGTGAGCCCCGAGAGCGTAGCCCCCAGCGAACCCACCATGGAGACCACACTGATGACTAGCGACAACATCGGGAACAACGTATACAGGATGACCGCCACCGACTGCGTGGCGATGATGAAGAGCATCGTAAGTAAAAAGAAAAGCCCCATAGCGCCTGCCATGGGTATATGCTCCCAACGGAAGAACACCACACCCGCCAACATGGCCTCAAGGATGAACATCAGCGTATAGGGCAGCAGCTTGTCCACGACAGCCCACAGCGTGTTGCCACGGGCCGATGCAAGCCACACTGTACTCGTTCCCTGCTTGCGCTCACTCCCCACAGTATAGAGCGTCACCAGCAACACCAATATTTGAAACATGATGAAGTAGATGGGCACGGCCAGATACACGGCATAGTCGAGCGAGGGATTATACAGCGCATGGTCGTCCGCGGTCATGGGCAGGAGGAACGTCTCGATGTTCGCCTCCGTGTCTCCTAGCGCGATGGCCTCGTCCACGATAGGAGCCATGCGCACGGGGATAAGCGCCTTCTCGAACGCACCCATCACCTCCCCACCCACCGCCAGCAGGGCATAGTGGTAATAGTAGCACAGCGTAGCCCCCGTGCCGCTCACCATCGCCTCCTCAAACCGTGGCGGGATGGACAGGTAGCCATACACCTCTCTCCTCCTCACCGCTGCCCGTGCCTCGGCATCGTCAGCATAGTGGGCCACCACATCGAAGGTAGGCACCGCAGCGATGCTCCTCACAATGCTGCGCGACGTGCCCGTATTGTCACCATCCACGATACCGATGGGCAGATGGCGCATCTGTCCGTCACCAAAGATGGTGGCCATGAAGAAAATCAAGAACAGCGGAAGCACCACCGCCGCCCCCAGATAGATGCGGCGCGAGGTCATGCGACGCCATTCGCGAAGGAGTACGTTCATACACACTACATCAGGTCAAAGAGACCAACACCGCATGCCGTCGTTTTGTTTCCTCCCCTACCCCATGAAACGCCACAAGACGAAACACCCAGAGCCGGGAGAGAGGGAAAGGACAATGCTTTGATGATGACATTTTCCAACTTATTCCCCTATAATTTTGTTAAGCGATTGTATGGTTCAGAAAAAATGCGTACATTTGCGAATATAATAAAACCTACTAATAGATATGGATACAGGCAATCAGTTAACGATGAGTTTAGAGCATATCTATAGTTCTATTCGCGACAATGGTTTTTCGGAGCCTACGCTTCGGTTAATGGATAACTTCATCAGCAATATACTCAATGGAAAGACAAACCTTACTCAATTCAATCAGCCAGAGCATGCAGGTCTCTGCTTGGCAGGTGAGATGCTCATCGGGGCGTACCTCGTATGCAACTACGCGCGAGCAAGCCTTGAAGCAGGTACAGATGCTGCAGCAGGCGAAGGAGGCCCAGCAAACTGGGAGATAGACGCTCTTCAAGAAAAGTCTGTGCAACAATGGGCAGAAGCCAAACGATGTTGGTTCCCTAATGCCGAGCAAGATATAGAATCGGTGTTTGGGCCTATGATAGCCCAAGGAGCAGAGGCAAAAGTCTACTACAGAGAAGGAGACACGTCGGTAATCAAAGCCCGCACCTCCATTTATGCCACATTGGGCAGAGCGCTAGAGTCTATCGTACTTCACAACGCGCTGTTCCCTGAAACCCTTATGCATGTGATAGGCTTCACTCGCGATGCCGACGGACTATTTCGCGCCATACTCACCCAACCTTATGTTGGATGTCTCCGACTAGCCACCAAGCAGGAGATAGATTCTATGGTAGCCACCAAGGGATTCACAGACAATCACGATGGACAGGGGGTAAACTACATCAACGAGCATCTTCATTTAGAAGATATGCATCCAGCCAATGTGTTCATCGATACTATTTCCAACACCCCTATTTGTATCGACTGTATCGTGAAATTCAGAAGACTATAGAACATCTTCTCATCCCGCCACCCTATTTTTACCATTTTTCATTCTTCTTTTTCACGAAACGCCCGGGAATCCTGTACAGAAATTTCGTAGCATATTGATAGAAAAATCCTACGATTTGCTTACGCGCCACAGAAATCGGAAGTATAGACTTAGCAAACTCAATAACATATAAACTCAAAAACTCACGTTCCGCTAACACTTTGAATTTTCCTAATCGCCCGTGGCTGCGTTCTTTTCGTCTGGCTTGAGGATTGGGTGGAAAGAGGGCTAAAGGAGTATTCATTGCGACAAGCAAAGAGGAGTCAACTTTCGCTGACTCCTCTTTGCTATATAAGTGGGAACTATCTATCACCACCTTTAACTTCGTTTTAGTTGTTCACGCTCGGCATAACCAAAGTAAACTATGCTTCTGCGCTCACTTAATCACAACTTTCTTCCCATTCACGATATAAATACCGCTCTTCAGATTCTCGACATCAGTGATGCATCGGCCACTAAGGTCATATATAGCGCCTGTATGCATACGAGGCACATTGATTTCTACATTCTCGATATCAGTAGCATCTTCTATAGCCTCAACGTTAGCATGTTCGAAGAAAACCCTCCAGAATGGAGCCTGCTCATACAGTTCCATGCTTTCTCTTGGAACACGCAAGACAGCATCGTTATATATATTATAAGAACTATCATAGTGGGGAGGAGTAGTAGCATGACATATCACAACTCCTTTAAAGTTTGCTCCCAATCCCCTATAGCCGACCTTCTCCACGGTGGCGGGAATGCTCAGATAGTTCAAATCACATCCGCAGAAAGCTAATTCACCGATAGCGTTCACGATATATTCCTTACCGTCGTACCACACCGTTTCGGGGATTACAACACTGTCGGGATAGACAGAAATCATTCCTGCAGACACAAAATCATCCCCCTCGGATGCAGAATCCTTGCCTGGGCGCGGTCTCACCATAGCATAGTCATCTCCCACTACAGCTCTATAGAGGATACCGTCAGACTCGAACTCCACCATCTCTTCTCCCTCTGCGATGAAGATAAAATTCTTCCATACATCAGCCGACTGGTAAGCGACAAGGGAGCCTTCGGGCACGAGCAATTGAGTACACATATGATATTGTGAAAGCTCGTACTCCAGATTTGGAGAAGTGAATGTTGGAGGTGTAGCACCTCTGAACACGATAGTCTCCAAATATGGTGAATCTAAAGAAGGAGATTCCCAGGGGAAAACTGCAATTCCCAACTCTCTCACACCAGCTCCAAACGTTATGGATGTGAGCGAAGTGCAACCATAGAAAGCCTCATAACCTATGGTCTGTACAGCATCGGGGATAACTATCTTCTCCAAACTCTTACAATTATAGAAAGCCTCAGCAGCTATATGTTCCACATCTTTGGGTATCACCGTATTCACACAACCGCGCAGCAAGGTGCCAGTAGCAGTCTCAATAATGGCATTGCAATTGCTGCGGCTATCAAATTTGGAATTTCCATCGGCTACGGTGATAGCGGTGAGATTCGGACAGTAGGAGAATGTCCCCGAGGGGATAGAATCAAGGCTTGAGGGAATATGCAATGCTTCCAACTTCTCACACGTAGTAAATGCCCCAAACTCAATCGCGCTCACTCCCTCAGGAATAGCCGTTTCGTTGCATCCAAACAAAATTGTGTTGGTAGCCGTTTCCACGATGGCATTGCACCCATTGCGGCTATCTATCAACGGGTTATCCTTTGCTACAACTATTGTACGAAGGTTGTTGCAATAAGAGAACGAAGAGAGTGCATTGCAAACCTGATTACCCAAGCCTTCAGCCCCATACCCATTCGTGCGATAAGCAAACTCCACTACTCCACTTCCCACATGTAACGACACCAAACTGTCACAATGCCTAAAAGCATACTCTCCAATGCGAGTGACACTATTCGGTATCTTTACTTCCTCGATATCGGTATTATAGAAGGCATGAGGTGCTATTCCCGTCACATCATCTGGGATAACCGTACTCTTGCAACCAAATATCAATTCCAGGGATTCTTTACGAATGATAGCATTACCACGACTCTCAAGGGTGGGATGATTATCTGCTACTACGATATTCTCCAATCCTTTACAGAAGTCAAATGCGTAATAGAATGCAGTTTCCTCCAAAGTACTCGGTATAGTAACAGACTTCAGATTTGTGCATTGACTGAAAGCGTAAGAAGACAACATGCTGACTCCCTCAGAGATGACTATCGAAGTCAGGTCTGCACATCTTTCAAAAGCTCCTTCTCCAATAGCTGTAACCACATATTCCTTACCATCATATACTACAGTGCCAGGAATTACCATATCGCCCTGATAGTTGCCTCCCGCAACTACAACCAATTCGTTAGATTCTATTGACGGCTGCCTATAGCGTATGCCCCCCACTTCGAAAACATTAGAGCGACCGCCCTCCTCTCTAATCTCAAGGAAAGACTTCCAAGGTGTGGCACTCATATAGGTTTCCCAAGACCCTGTGGGGACGATAAGGAGATTATGGTTCCTTCCTAATGCATCATCATAGACCCTTTCTCCTAAAGCCGGTGGAGTCATACTCTTGACAATAATCGTATCGGCTGGACATTCCCTAAATGTTCCCTCTTCTATCACGGTCACACTTGCAGGAATGGTAATTTTGCGCAAGTTTGTACAGCTATAGAATGCCATACTACCAAGTGACGTCAAGCCCTCAGGAAGTTCTATCGATTCCAACTGTTGACATCTTTCAAAAGCACGCCATCCAATGCTTGTCACGCCATCGGGTATCACGATGCTTCTCAGCCATGATGAGCCAGTCAACCCTGTGCTGCATATCTCCGTCAAATGGTAGGTGATGCCCTCATGTTCTACGGTTGCAGGCAATACAATCTCACTTGTCCACCAGCCATATTCATCAATGAAAACAGGCTGAATAAGGGTTACTCCCACCTTTTCTTTGCCCAATTGAGTATATGTAACGCCATCGACCGTAAAGTCGGGCACGTAAGCTGCATCAATAAGATAGGTGAAATCTTTCCATCCTGTTGCTGCTTGATAGAGTTCGAGCGTTCCCTCAGGAATATAAACCTTACCCGATACGTTATAGAAAGATCGGCTTACACAAACAGGAGGTGTCGTCGCCTTGCACTCGATACGTGGGCTACAGTTATAGAATGCCTCTTTCTCAATGGCAGTGATTGTAGCGGGAATCGACACAGAAGTCAAATTATAGCACTGCTCGAATGCACCGCTGCATATTGTAGTCAACGTATAGCTAACGCCCTCGAATGTGACAGTCTCAGGGAGTACAATGTCACCCTCGTACTTAGTCACCTCATTGATGGCAACCACACCGACTTCCCCTTTTCCCAACAACGTATACTTGATGCCATCGACAATGAAGTCGGGGACATAAGGAGCATCAATGATTCTCGCAAAGTATCTTTCGTTTCCCCACACTGCGTCATTCTGATATGCCTCCAAGCAGCCTTCGGGCACATACAGCGTAGCGTACACCGAGGGGAAATACGATAAGGTCGGAGGAGTCTCTGCCAAGCATTCCACGCGAGAGATGCTTGTGCAGTTCTCGAAACCACGTTCTATGGTCGTGACACTTGCAGGAAGTTCCAAAGAGGTCAGTGCGGTACAGTTACCAAATGCATTACTGAGGATCTCAGTGACATTATCACCAAAGACGATACGCTCTAAAGAAGCGCTATATTGGAACAATCTTTTTCCGACAACAGTTACAGAATCTCCAAATACCACGCTCTTTATGGGGGTGTATTGTGAGGAAGTTCTCCCTACAAACGGGCTATTTCCTCCATTTCTCGAACCACTTCCATACTCCAAGTCACGCCCGATATAGGCAGAATCCAATGGCGAGGTCCAGAACTGATAGTTATCCGTAAACGACAGCGGAGTGCTGCCATCGGCAATCTCCACATATTTCAAGCCGCTGCACTCGTAGAAAGCCCTGCTTGCAACATCGGTAACGCTCTTGGGTATCGTCACAGAAACCAAATCCGCACATTGATTGAATGCCGAAGCACCAATCTCCGTCACGGCATATTCCACGCCTTCATACGAGACCTTCTCAGGAAGGATAACCTCAGAGTGTGTATACTTTGAGTTGTCGGGGTTGGCTATCACCTTCACCCCACTTTCACTAAGGACAGAATACCAGATTCCATCCACCTCAAACTCCTGTGCTGAGATGTGCGACTGCGGCAACACCCATAGCATAGCCAACAGCGCAACAATGCGCAACGTCTGTAAAAATGTAGTTTTCATCATACGTGTATTTTATGTTCTTATTGCTTATAGATTCTCCAGATTCGGCTATCATACCCCATAAAAAAAGCGTGAGAACCTGTACCTGTTGCCCGTCCCACCCATCGAGGCTCTCGCATTGCCCAACTCTGTCGAAACGAGCAACGCGAAAGCCTCACGCCGATATGCATATACTACCTACATCATACCAATCATCACGACCAATATAACAAAGGAGCATGTAAACATACCCACTGAGACATTCACCGCTGCTTTGCTTTTAACAGAGTTTAGAACTTGCGAGATTCCGACGAGTCAAAACCAAAGCGTCAAGTAAACGCCTTTTCCATTATGTCATCCCCACCCTACTTCCTTAACTTAGTAAGGTATCGGCGTGAAGATGTGGCAAAGGTACAACAAGCCGAGCGGAGAACAAAATAATTTCATATATTTTTTATCCCAAGGCGCAGTGTATCCTTCAGTGCGTAACACTACTAGTAGTAAATAATCCTGAATTACCGATTCTGGATTCAGTATTTATTTAGTATGTGGCCCGTTTGTGTATATATTTTAGGCAAAGATTTAGGCAAAGTTTGCGCGTGTAACACATATGATAATCAGCGCATAAGACACTTATTTAGGCAAAGCGGCAATTGGGGTAATATTTTTGCGTTTCCTACAACTTGAAAAAAGCCTTTGTAGATTTTTCTTCGTCTAGGGCTAGACGGAAATTTTTGTAGGGCAAGAGTAAATCTCGTCTAGGGCTAGACGGGAAACGGTCTATTAAGAGACAGAAATTTTTCTCTTAAGAGACGAGGATTTTTCTCTTTAGTGATTTTTGGAAATGAGTAAAGAGATTTTCTGAAACGGATATAAGCAATTTCTGAAACGGACAAAGAGATTTTTTCAATCGGAAGGCTCCAATAAAATTATCAGACAAAGGCAATTTCCGAGGCGGACAAAGGGAATTTGGGCAGGGCAGCGTAAGATTCAACTATTTTATAATGCGCTTTCCTTGATGTCGCATTTTTATTTTGGACACGAATTGCCATAAATTGCCCATGAAACGTGTTCGCCGCCCGCAGGGGCCAAAGGCAATTTTCATGAATAGTAAGCTATTCGTGCCCATTGGTTGAAAGGTTGCCAGTAGGCAGATAATCCATGAAAAATATGGCAATGGCAGGGGTTTGCCTAAATTACCACATTACGCACTGATTATCATAGATGTTACATACAAAAACATTGCCTAAATCTTTACCTAATCTTTTGCCGTTTCTCTATCTCCAGGAGCACCGTCATCCCTGGGCGGAGGCCCTCGACGGGAAGGTCGGGACGCAGGCGTATCTCGAAGGTGCGCATGTCGTAGCTACCCACCTCCTTGGTGGACTCCCACGTGGCAAAGCTGCCGAGAGGACTGATGTAGTAGACCGTCATCTGCACATCGGTGCGAGCCAGAGCGGGCACCGACACGGCGAACTGCCCTCCCATGCGAAAGTGGGGCATGAGGTCTTCGCGTACGTTGAAGATGACGTAGCTGTCGTCGAGCGTGACGAGGGTCATGATGGGGGCACCGGGAGCCACGAGCTCGCCCCGCTTGGGGTAGATACCGGCAATCTGTCCGTCGGCTGGGGCCGTGAGGCGGGCATCGACGAGCAGCGCGCCCACCTCATCGACACTGCTGGCCGAGGCATCCACGAGGTTGCGACTCGCCTCACGATCCTCGCGCTGCAATCCCTCCTGAGCCAAGCGGTACTGCTCATAAGCAGAGCGCTCGGCAGCACGGGCCGAGAGCATGGCGGCCTCGGCCTCATCGTAGCGCTGGCGTGGCACGACACTATCTTGGTACAATAGGTGTATGCGCTCGTAGGTCTTCTCGGCCAGCGTGGCCTGGCTCTTGGCGGCCTGCCACACCTGATAGGCCGAGGCTACGAGTTCGCGCCGTGTACCGCGGTCGACCTTGCGGTTCTCCTCCTGTGTGGCGCGGTGCAGGGCCTCAGTCTTGCGGTACTGAGCCTCCACGATGGGACTATTGATGACGACCAAGGTGTCGCCACGATGCACCTCATCACCTTCGCGCACGAGCAGCGAGTCGATGCGCCCGAGGAGCTTGCCACTGATGCGTATCTCGGTGGCCTCGACCTGCCCCTGCAGGGTGATGGGAGGCTTGTGCGAGGTGAGCAGCCCGACGAGGGTGATGACGACGACTGCTGCAAGCAGCACGATGAAGGCGAGGGAGAGGGTACGCTGGGTAGAATGCATTATTATTTACAATTTGACAAATTACTATTTAATACAATTTTGCTATTTATCGCAGACTTTGAGTTCTCCCCCTAGAAGGGTGGGTCTCCCCTCCCACACAC
>JAEIGA010013946.1_pt1 | contig 12216 bp, 8 predicted proteins | sample 9270691 | NCBI WGS metagenome assembly JAEIGA01 (sample SAMN17057246, study PRJNA624740) | gut metagenome | biome: biome; isolation source: fecal sample | host: Bos grunniens | place: China: Xizang | collected 2019
CGGCGACCCTCTGGGCATGAAGGCTTCATGGGAATCTATCGTCAATTTCAAGGACATCGAGGCTACCAAGCGTACACAGCGCATGTCGGACAACGCACAATGGTTCGAAGACAATGCACCCATTGATGCACGCTTCAAGAAGCCCGAGTGCAAGGGTGTCACTGCAAAAGTTATCACAGCAGCTATCCTCGGTGGAGACCTCTATCCATCAACGGCTATCGGTATCAACTTGCCCAACTCTGACTGGGTGCGCCGCGAATATGGTTCTAAGAGCGTCACTATCGGCAACTTGACTCATGCTTATGCTATGGCTTCACAAGGTTCAGGTATGAGCGAAGAATTTGTAGTAGACAAAGCTACTCGTGAATTGCTCTCTAAATACGGTCCTGCCCTTGACGACCTCCACACCGACCTCCACGAATGTCTCGGTCACGGTTCTGGTCGACTGCTCCCAGGCACAGACACAGAAGCCCTCAAGGCCTATTCGTCAGTCATCGAGGAAGCACGTGCCGACCTTTTCGGCCTTTATTACGTAGCAGATGCCAAGATGCTCGAACTCGACTTGGTGCCTAATGCCGAAGCCTACAAAGCGCAATATTATACCTATATGATGAATGGTTTGATGACACAATTGGTGCGCATCAAGGCTGGAGGAACAATCGAAGAGGCACACATGCGCAATCGTGCTTTGATTGCTAGATGGGTGCTAGAACATGCAACAAAAGATGCTAAGGCAAATGGTGGTAAACCTGCTGTGGAATTGGCAAAGGCAAAGGGCAAAACCTATGTACGTGTCAATGACTATGCAGCCCTGCGCACTTATTTTGGTCAATTGCTTGCAGAGATACAGCGTATCAAGAGCGAAGGAGACTTCGAAGCTGCTCGTCAAATCGTAGAAACTTACGCTATCAATATTGATGCTAAGTTGCACAAGGAAATCCTCGATCGCTATGCAAAACTCTCAGCTTCACCCTACAAGGGTTTCATCAATCCTGTTTACAAAGCAGTACGCGATGCTCAGGGCGAAATCACAGACGTCACCCTTGACTATACAGAAGGTTATGCAGAGCAGATGCTTCGTTATAGCAAAGAGTACAAGACACTTCCCTTAGTGAATGAATAATTTCATTACTATCTGTCAAGACTAGACGTCGCAAAATTTTTGCGACGTCTTTTGTTTTGAAAATAATAGACTCTCTGTGATAACTCGTAATTACAAAAACTACTGCCTTGTTAAATTTATCACTATTAAAAAAGTCCTCATTTTGATGTAATCATGACTTATTGGGGAGAAATAGGCAGTAATAGCAGCAAATGCCAGCAGAAGTGAATAGAACTCTTTGTCAACTTCTGCTGGCTGTTTATGTTAGGAAAGAAGACCTACTCCTAATTAATTATATCGTATCCGAATAGACTGCAGGTGCCAACGGGCGGCTATTGTAGCCAGAAGCCATGGACTGACCATACGCACCAGCAGAATGGATGGCAAGAAGGTCGCCACGTTGAGTCTTTGGGAATTGTTCCGCTATCGCAAAGATATCACTACTTTCGCAGATAGGACCGACGATGTCGTAGGTTTCGGTCGCTGCATCGTGGGATGCAGTGAGATGAGTGATATGATGACGCGCGCCGTACATGGCTGGACGAATCAGGTCGTTCATCCCTGCATCGAGGATGACAAATTTCTTCGCTTCACCCTCCTTGACATAAAGTACACGTGAAATGAGGTGACCACATTGACAAATGATAGAACGACCCAATTCGAAGTGTATTTCCACGCCCTGTGGTAGGCGAAGGTGGGAATGGAAGGTGTGAAAATATTTGGCAAAGTCGGGTAGGGGATTGTCCAATGGATGACGATAGTCTACGCCGAGTCCACCGCCTACGTTGATGCTTTGCAGGACGACCCCCTGGTCTGCCAGTTGGCTTACGATGGTATTGATTCGCTCGCACAATGTTTGGAACACGTGCATCTGTTCGATTTGCGAACCAATATGGAAATGTAGTCCAATCAGTGTGACTGCGCTTAATTGCTTAGCCTCCTCCACAGCTTGCGAAAGGTGTGCCAGCGAGATACCAAATTTGTTTTCGCTCAATCCCGTAGTAATCTTCTCGTGAGTGTGTGCATCTACGTCAGGATTTACACGAAAGGCTACGCGTGCCTGGCGATTCATTTTCTCGGCTATTTCGTTGATGACACGCAGTTCGGCTAGGCTTTCGACGTTGAAACATCCAATTTCGTGCTCGAGTGCCAGGGCAATTTCTGCGTCTGATTTGCCAACCCCTGCATACACTATTTGATGACAAGGTATACCCGCCTGGACAGCATCAATAATCTCGCCCCCACTGACACAATCTGCGCCAAGGCCGTAGCTGGCAATAATCGACAGAAGTCTGGGGTCGTGGTTGGCCTTGATGGCGTAGTGTACATGATAGTTGGGATATTTCCCTGATTCTGTGACTACGGTCTCCAATGTATGGCGAAGCAGTGCAATATCATAGTAATAGAATGGAGTGCGTAGTGATTGGAATTTGTCGATAGGAAACATACGTCTATATTTAGTTGGTGTGTTTGGAATGAGGGTAGACATGGCATTAACCAAACCTACCCCCCGTAGTATGTACTCTTAATTAAAGAGATGTTGGCTTAGTGCTTTCAAAGCCTTGGCTTTGTCTTCTTCTCGAATCAAAAATGAGATATTGTGGTTGCTACCACCGTATGAAATCATACGAATAGGTACATCAGCCATGGCCTGTGTCACCTGACTTTCAAATCCGATATTTTCCATCACGAGGTCGCCCACGACGCAGATGATGCACATATTATGGTCCACTTCGACTGTACCACACTTCTTCAACTCTTCAAGAATGGGCACGATACGGCTGGTGTTATCAATACTCAACGAGATGCCGACCTCTGATGTAGTGACCATGTCGATGCTGGTGTTGTAGGTCTCGAAGATTTCAAAGACTTTGCGCAAGAAACCTGTAGCGAGGAGCATACGGCTTGACACAATCTTGATAGCAGTGATGTTTTCCTTTGCAGCTACAGCCTTGATGCAACCACCCGTCATGACATTGTTGATGAGTGTGCCAGGTGCTGATGGTTCCATGGTGTTGAGCAAGCGCACTGGAACACCAGCAAAGCGTGCAGGCTGAATGCAGGTGGGGTGAAGAATCTTAGCACCAAAGTAAGCCAGTTCGGCAGCTTCTTCAAAGTGCAACTGACGAACGGGGGTAGTACCCTCGACAACGCGTGGGTCATTATTGTGCATACCGTCGATATCGGTCCAAATTTGTATCTCGTCTGCACGAAGCGCTGAACCAATCAAACATGCAGTGTAGTCGGAGCCACCACGGCGCAAGTTGTCAATACCACCACCACTATTACGGCAGATGAAACCCTGTGTGATGTAAATATCATAGCCTTTGTGCTTGTCCAGAATTTCGCGTAAGTGTTGGTTGATATATGCGGTGTCGGGTTCGCCATTTTCGTCTATCTTCATATAGTCAAGTGCTGGGAGCAAGCACACATTGACGCCCAATTCCTTCAGATAATTGGTCATCATATTGGTGCTCATCAATTCGCCTTGGGCGAGGATAGACTTTTCGGCATCTTCGTTGAAAGTAGCGCCAGCAAACGAATGCAGGTGCATAAAGATATCGTCGAGGATTTGTGCGGTGGCGTTCAACATTTCCTTGTTTGAAAATAGTTTTTCAATATGTTGGAAATAGGTTGTACGCAAGTGATTGATTACGGCGCTGGCTGATTCGGGATTGCGCTTGCGCAGATAATCTGCAATTTCTACTAAGGTATTTGTCGTACCAGACATGGCAGAGAGCACTACGATTTTTTGCTCGCCGTCGTTGATTAAATCTGCTACATTCTTGATGCGCTCGGGACTTCCGACTGAAGTGCCACCAAACTTTAATATCTTCATAATTTTTTGTTGCCTTTTATTATAACGTAAACTTATTTTCTTACTGCAAAATCAGACTGGCTTATTAGCCCTCTATCTCTATTTCTTCGCTCAAGCAAATAGGATTGTTGTATTCCTGTGTGATATCTTCGACCTTTCCATCCTTGCATATATAGACTACGCCAGGATATGAGCGCAAGAGGGCTAAATTGTGTGTCACCATAACGACTGCGGTATTTTTCTCGCAAACGGAACGTAGTAACTGGATTATTTGCTTTCCTGTCTCATAATCTAAATTTCCAGTCGGTTCGTCTGCAAGAATCAACTTAGGGTGGTTCAGTAGTGCACGTGCAATAGCAATGCGTTGCTGCTCGCCACCTGATAGTTCGTGTGGATAACAATTGGCTTTGTCTTGCATACCAACCTCCTGCAACACTTCATTGATTCGAACATCTCTTTCAGATTTTTCTCTCCAATCAGTGGCACGTAATACGAAGTCCAAATTCTTGTAAACGGTGCGGTCGCTCAGTAACTGGAAATCCTGGAAAACGATGCCCAATTGCTTTCTCAATGATGGAATATGTTTAGGCTTTAATTGGCATAAGTCAAATCCCAGAACTTCTGCCTTGTTCGCTTCTACGGGCAATTCACCATAGAGCGTTTTCATCAGAGAACTTTTGCCAGAGCCAACCTTTCCGATAATATATACAAATTCGCCTGCCGAGACATTAAAGTCTACATCGGTCAGAATGGTTTTATCCTCTAAAGCAATAGTAGCATTTGATAATTCGATGTACATATATAATAATATATAATGATGGATGTGAAATTAGTCTAACTTGAGAACTGCGAGAAAGGCCTTTTGTGGCACTTGTACGTTGCCAATTTCCTTCATACGTTTCTTACCACGCTTTTGCTTTTCAAGCAATTTTCTCTTACGGCTGATGTCACCACCATAACATTTTGCAGTTACGTCCTTGCGCACTTGTTTTACCGTCTCACGAGCAATAATCTTAGCACCGATGGCTGCCTGGATAGCAATATCAAACTGTTGACGTGGCAGAAGCTCCTTCAACTTTTCACACATACGACGTCCGAAGTTTACGGAGTTGTCCACGTGGGTTAAAGTAGAAAGTGCATCGACAGGTTCGCCATTGAGCAGGATATCAAGCTTGACCAATTTTGAAGGTCTAAACCCAATTGGGTGATAGTCGAACGACGCGTAACCCTTAGAAATAGATTTTAGTTTGTCATAGAAGTCAATCACAATTTCAGCCAAAGGCATGTCGTAATAGAGTTCAACACGATTACCTGATACGTACTCTTGCTTGATGAGTTCGCCACGCTTGCCCAGACACAAGGTCATGATATTACCGATATAGTCAGTGCGAGTGATGATAGAGGCGCGGATATAGGGTTCTTCGATATGTTCGATTTCCAGAATATCTGGCATACCAGCAGGGTTGTGTACCTCCTTCATCTCTCCATGCTTGTCATAGATATGGTAGGATACGTTGGGCACGGTGGTAATAACGTTCATGTTGAACTCGCGGTCCAAACGTTCCTGCACAATCTCCATGTGTAGCATTCCCAGGAAACCGCAACGGAAACCAAAACCGAGTGCTACAGATGATTCGGGTTGAAAAGTGAGTGACGCGTCATTAAGTTGCAACTTTTCGAGCGAAGCGCGAAGCATTTCAAAATCTTCAGTCTCGATAGGGTAGATACCTGCAAAGACCATAGGCTTCACTTCTTCAAAACCTTCGATGGCTTTTTCGCAGGGATTCTTGGCTGATGTAATGGTATCACCTACTTTGACCTCAGTCGCAGTCTTAATCCCCGACACGATATATCCTACGTCGCCGCAAGTCAGAACTTGTCTGGGGGACAAATCCATTTTCAATACGCCAATTTCATCGGCATCGTAATGCTTTTGAGTATTGACGAAAACGACATCTTCACCCTTACGGATACTACCATTCACGATTTTGAAGTAAGCGATAATACCGCGGAACGAGTTGAAGACGGAGTCAAAGATAAGGGCCTGCAGTGGCGCATCAGGGTCGCCTTTTGGAGCAGGTATGCGCTCAATTACTGCTCTAAGGATGTCTTCCACACCTTGTCCTGTCTTGCCCGATGCATGAATGATTTCTTCCTCTTTGCAGCCCAGCAGTTCGACGATCTCGTCGGAAACTTCCTCTGGCATAGAGTTTGGCATATCGCACTTGTTGAGCACGGGGATAATCTCGAGGTCATGTTCGATAGCCATGTACAGGTTTGAAATGGTTTGAGCTTGAACCCCCTGCGTAGAGTCGACGATGAGCAAGCAACCTTCACATGCTGCAATACTTCTGCTCACTTCGTATGAGAAGTCGACGTGCCCTGGAGTGTCAATCAAGTTGAGCACATATTTCTCGCCGTCCAAAGTGTATTCCATTTGGATAGCGTGGCTTTTGATAGTGATACCTCTTTCTTTCTCCAAATCCATATCATCCAACATCTGACCTTCTGTCACGTTGACAGTGTTGGTGTATTCCAACAAGCGGTCTGCCAGGGTACTCTTACCATGGTCAATATGTGCGATGATACAAAAATTTCTGATATGCTTCATATTATCGTTTGTAATATATTCGAGAATTTAAAACTTTTCTGCTGCTTCAAAAGATACAGCATGGTTCAGGTCTTTTTCGCTCAACAAAATTTCACCTTCATCAGTGATAGGCCATTCGATACCAATCTCTGGGTCGTTGTAGATTATGCTACATTCTGCCTCGGGAGCATAACGGTTGTCTACCTTGTAGGTGAAAACCGCAGTATCTGAAGTTACTTGAAAACCATGTGCGAATCCGCGTGGTATGAACAATTGCCTTCTGTTTTCTGCGCTTAGTTCAACGGCTACATACTTACCAAATGTTGGTGAGTCCTTACGTAGGTCAACAGCAACGTCTACTACGCTACCGCTTAAGACTCTGACCAATTTTGCTTGCGAAGCCTCTCCTTTTTGATAGTGTAGGCCGCGCAACACGCCCTTGGTCGACATAGACTGATTGTCTTGGATAAATTGTACGGAGTAACCTACTGCCTTATCAAAGTCTTCGGCTCTATAGGTTTCCATGAAATAACCTCGGGCATCTTCAAATACCTTTGGTTCCAGAATCCAAACATCTGGTATTGCGGTTTTAATGTAGTTCATATATTGTATTTTCTTTTGATAATGTTGTCTATTGTTTTTCCGAAAGCGTTTTTTACTATTCCTTTGAGGCTAATTGCCCAACAATTTTTCCATTGCTTTCATCGAATAAGATTTCACCTTGCAGATTTGGTGTTTCTAGCACCATATCACAGATGTTGTCTTCGATGTGCACTTGAATAGCTCTTTTCAGCGAGCGTGCGCCAAATTTTTCGTCAAAGCCGTGTTTGATGATAAATTTGTAAGCATTATCGGTCAATTGTATATGCAGACCTTTCTCTTCAAGGCGTTTTGAAATATCCGCCACCTCTATCTTTGCAATCTTGAGTGCATCGTCAGCTGTCAGCGTTTCAAACATGATGATGTCATCCAGACGATTGAGAAATTCTGGAGGGAATTGTTTAGACAAGGCTTTCTTGACAATACTTTCAGCCTCGATACTTTGCGACACGCTTGGATCGCGGAAACCTATACCTGCTCCAAAATCCTTCAACTGACGAGTACCGCTATTCGATGTCATGATAATGATAGTATTTCTGAAATCTACTGTTGTGCCATTACCATCTGTCATTCGTCCTTCGTCCATTACTTGAAGCAAGGTGTTGAATACATCGGGGTGAGCCTTTTCTATTTCATCGAGCAATACGATAGAGTAGGGTCGTCTTCTTACTTTTTCGGTCAGTTGTCCGCCTTCTTCATAACCCACATACCCCGGAGGCGCTCCGAGCATACGGCTTGTGCTATATTTCTCGCCATATTCACTCATGTCAATACGTATCAGAGCATCGGGGCTACCAAACATGCTTTCTGCCAAACATTTCACCAAGTGTGTCTTACCTACACCCGTAGCGCCGACAAACATGAATGTGCCGATAGGGCGCGTATTGCTTTTTAAGCCGACTTTATTGCGTGTGATGGCACGAACTATTTTCTCTATCGCCTTGTCTTGTGCAATTACCTTGCTGGTCAAGTCATTTTTCAGCGTTCTGAGTTTTTCGCTTTCATTGTGCGACATTCTTTTCACAGGGATACCAGTCATCATCGAAACGACCTCGGCGATATCATCAGCATCCACAGTGCTTCTGTCCTTTTTCAGACTATCAATCCACGCCTTGCTCAGGGTGTTCATCTGCTCGGTCATTTTTGCAATCGCGTCGCGCAAACTAGCCGCCAGTTCATAGTCTTGTTTTTTGGCAGCTTCTGTCTTTTGGTACTTCAAGACATCGATTTCCTTTTCCAAAGCAGTGATTTCAGCAGGCACTGTCACGCCTATCAATCGGATACGGCTACCGGCTTCATCCATTGCATCAATGGCTTTATCTGGGAATGCTCGGTCGGTGACGTATTTCTCTGTCAGTGATACGCAAGCCTCGAGTGCTTCATCAGTATACTTCACCGTGTGGTGCTCCTCATATCTGTCTCGGATATTTTTCAGAATCGTCAGCGTCTCTTCAGGAGTCGTGGGTTGCAATGTGATTTTTTGAAAACGGCGTTCCAGCGCGCCATCCTTTTCAATACTTTTCTTGTATTCATTGATAGTCGTTGCTCCAATACATTGCACTTCGCCTCGTGCTAAGGCAGGTTTCAAGATGTTGGCAGCATCTAGTGACCCTGGTGCTCCACCTGCACCGATGATAGTATGTATTTCATCTACGAAGAGTATGATTTCTTTGTGATCGCGCAATTCCTGAATGATACGGCGCAATCTTTCTTCGAATTGACCTCGATATTGTGTGCCTGCAACAATAGAAGCCATATCTAGTGCCACAATCTTTTTACCCATCAATGAGTGTGGCACTTTTCTTGTTGCTATCAGTGTAGCCAGACCTTCCACCACAGCACTTTTACCCACACCTGGTTCGCCCAATAGGATAGGGTTGTTCTTCTTGCGTCGGCTCAATATTTGCGCGATGCGTTCTATTTCTTTTTCTCTCCCTATGACGGGGTCCAACAAACCTTCCTCAGCCAATTTTGTCAGGTCAGTGCCATAGTTTTTGATCGTAGGCGTATCTGTTGTCGTAGTGGTCTCATTGTTTTTCTGAGAAGATGCACGGTCTTGACCGCCATTTCCTCCCTCCTCGGAAGGGAAGCCTTCGGGGGCGTCTTCTGCAAAACTAAATCCTGAAACAATTGGCGTTATTTCTGAAACTAGTTTATTTTCTTGAGTATTGAGTTCGTCTATTTTTTTCATTTTTGTGTAGTTTAAAACTAAATATCTAAGCATGGTGCACATGCTTTATATGCGTGCGCGTACGCACACAATTTTATATTGAGCGCAAAGATAACATAAAAAATTAAAATGCTTTACTTTTTAAATAAATAAATTGCCAAATCAAGATTCTTGGATTAACTTTGCAGTATATTTTATCAGAAGTTATGTCATATTTTTCTTTTAAAAAATTCAAGGTTGAACATGACAATAGTTCTATGAAAGTAGGAACTGATGCTGTTCTTCTAGGAGCATGGTGTGATATATCGGACGCAACTAATATTTTAGAAATTGGATGTGGTTGCGGCGTCATAAGTTTAATTGTAGCACAAAGAACAATGTCTACAAACATCATTGGTATAGACATAGATAAAGACTCTGTTGTGGAGGCAAATATTAATTTTCAACAATCTCCATTTTCAGCAAAGCTCAAGGCATTACATTGCGATCTGTATGACTACCAACCACATATAAAATTCAATTGTATCTTGTCTAATCCACCCTATTTTACCAAAGAAACGCTTTCACCATCACTGCGAAGATCTTTGGCAAGAAATAGCAAATCCTTGCCTTTCTCTGATCTTGTCAAACATGCAAAGAGAATGATGTCTGATAAATCTTCTTTGCAAGTAATCATTCCTTTTTCAGAGATTGACAATTTTATATCAGAAACTAATAAGCAGGGACTGACGTTAGTTAGAAGGACTAATATTGTGACAAAAAAAGGCAAAACACCCAAACGTGTCTTGTTGCATTTTGTAAACTTTGTGGTAGAAGACCCTGTAAAAAATGAGACATTAGTACTATCTGATCACAATAATGAACGTTCAGAAAATTACAAAAAGTTAACTAAGGATCTATATTTATAGTTTAGCATAGTTCTTTATTTATCTTATAAACAGTTTATTATTCAACTAAATTATAAATTTAAAACTAATCCTAGGTAAGAAAACACCTTATTAACAATATTTTATAAAACCTTTTTTAGTTCTTAAAAATACACAAAATCTTAAAGATTTTCATATACCAAAGTTGTCTGTTTGATAAAAATTAAGTAATTTTGCAGTCGTTAATAACAACATACACGTTACGCCAATGAATTTAAAGTCTTTTGGAAAAGTAGCGGCGATGCTTTTCCTTAGTATTTCTTCACTCGCCACTCAAGCACAAGATTTGTTAGCAGACCAAGCGCCAATTGATCGCAAAATGAAGGCGGTCGATTCTGTGGCTTTGGAGCGTATAGCACAAGAAAGATTTGAAAAAAATTTCTCAGAAAATATTTATGGCAGCAATTGGAATACTATGAATCCCTTTTGCTATAGTTCAAGCAACATACCCAATACATACAAGATTGACCTTAGAGGATTTTCTATTCCAGTCCCTAACAAAAAATATGCTAAAGTAACGAGCAAATTTGGTTACAGACCACGGTTTGGAAGAATGCATAAAGGTGTTGATTTAAAAGTTTATACAGGTGATACTATCTATGCCGCGTTTGATGGCAAAGTCCGTATAAAGAAATACGATGCTGATGGATATGGGTATTATCTCGTATTAAGACATGAAAATGGCCTTGAAACAATCTATGGCCACCTTTCTAAACAGTTGGTAAATATCAATCAAGTTGTAAAAGCTGGCCAACCAATTGGTCTTGGCGGTAATACGGGACGCTCTTTTGGTTCGCACTTGCACTTCGAAACACGTATCATGGGACACCCTATCAATCCCGAATTACTTTTTAACTTTGCAATGCGAGACGTGACTAATGACTTTTATGTATTCAATAAAACTGCATCACAGGCCAACTATAATAAGATGGCTAGTGCAGGAAATAAAAATACAACAACATCTAAATCAGCAAGTACAAATACAGGCAAGCATTGGTACAAGGTTAAGGCTGGAGAAAGTCTACCAAATATTGCCAAGAAATTAGGTGTAAGTATTGAGCAATTATGCAAACAAAATAATATCAAAGCAAATACTATTGTTAAAGCTGGACGTTTGTTGAAGTATTAACTACTTAAATAAATACACTCTTAAAAAAGAGTAAAGTGACCCCAGAAGTTTTTTATCGAAACTTTTGGGGTCACTTTATTGTTGATTTATCTGCGCTCTTTCATACCCATCTAAGTCATTACTATCGTATCCCCGATTTTGGTCAGCATTTTATAATGCTTAAAATAATGAAAGTTGAATGATTTAGGTTAAACATTCAATGATAAAATATAAAACCTCATCATTTGAATAATAAAATCCCTCAACTGTTCCAAAAAAATCACACATAAAGTGTGCCGTATCTAAATATTTATTAACTTTGCCGTGAAATATGATTTTATAAATCCATTCACTTAATTTTTTTAATATGGAATATTCACACGAAGTTCAAAACATGTGTTGCGTGGCTAAAGGCCCCAATCATGGTCCCGCTCCTATCCCCGAGGAAGGAAAGTGGGTGCAAGCTAAGGAAATCAAAGACATCTCTGGTCTGACTCACGGTGTGGGTTGGTGTGCTCCACAACAAGGTGCATGTAAACTCACTTTGAATGTGAAGGAAGGTGTGATTGAAGAATGCTTGATTGAAACTATTGGTTGCTCTGGTATGACTCACTCAGCTGCTATGGCTAGTGAAATCCTTCCAGGTAAGACTATTCTCGAAGCATTGAACACTGACCTCGTATGTGATGCTATCAACACTGCAATGCGTGAACTCTTCTTGCAAATCGTGTATGGACGTACACAATCTGCTTTCTCTGAAGGTGGTCTTGTAATCGGTGCTGGTCTTGAAGACTTGGGTAAGGGCTTGATCTCACAAACTGGTACTCTTTATGGTACTAAGGTGAAAGGTTCTCGCTACTTGCAATTGACTGAAGGTTACATCACTAAGATGTTCCTTGACA
>JAEIGA010013947.1_pt1 | contig 12216 bp, 6 predicted proteins | sample 9270691 | NCBI WGS metagenome assembly JAEIGA01 (sample SAMN17057246, study PRJNA624740) | gut metagenome | biome: biome; isolation source: fecal sample | host: Bos grunniens | place: China: Xizang | collected 2019
CAGGCTCTGGAATTTGAAGCCCTCTTCAAAGTTTTTGCCGGTCTCACGTATCAGCACCCAACTTGTATCGCCCTTGACTGCGCCGTAGCAATAAATCTCGGGGGTACCGAATTTTGCCCAGTGGTTGATAATGAACTCCTGTGCGGGCACACACTGAACACCAATGAATAGTGCGACTAAAAGAAGAAAAATCTTTTTCATAGTATCTATTTCTGCAATTTGTTAAAATTTATTACAACCGCAAAAGTAGAATAGAAGAGCCCTGTTTATCGCTCATTAAAACAAAATAAGGCTGCCAAAAAGTAAAAAGAGAGGTAAAAAATGGCGGAAAGATAAAAAAATTAATGCTCAAGCATCTTTTGCCTGTATTCAGCGAACGAACAGCCCGTTACGCGGCTAAAGACCCTGCGAAAGGTTGATATTGAATTAAAACCGCTATTTTCGGCAATCTCGACCATTGTGTTTGCCCCACCTTTGCCGTGCATCATACGCAAAGCTGCCTCTATGCGATAGCTGTTAACATAATCGTAGAATGTTTTGTTTTGCGTACTATTCAGATAGTTCGATAAATAGGTACGGTTAGTACCTATCATCAGCGCTAAATCGACCAAGGACAAATGAGGATTTTTCCACACTTCGTCTTTGTTCATCAACAATTCGAGTTTTTCGCCAAGCTGTGTTTCAATATCTTCGGTAGCCTTTATCGGTGCCGGGAAATGCATTTTGACAACCTTTTGACAATCGGAATAATAGAGCACTATAATCCACATGAGGAGCAACGCTAACTGATAACAACTATCGACTACCCACGATGTAAAATAGAAAGAAACTGTCCACAGAACAAAGCAGATAACCAACATTACAACAACTCCCGACAGCCAATTGATACTGACATTTTCTGTATTGGACAGGTTTTCTTCGACCAGCTTATTATATTTTTTCACAGCAAAGTAGAAATACAAAACCATCAGCAGCGAATAGAGGCCTGTGTACACAAAAATTGCATCAATTATAAGGTCGGATGGAAAGATGAGATACGATACAAAAGCCACAATAAACGGCAGTACCATAAGAAGCATACGGCGAAAAGTACACCATCCCGCATGTATTATCTCCAAAGCGAAACAGATACTGGCTGGGACTGCTGTCATATCAAAGAGCACAAGCAAATTAGAAAAATAGTCGTTGCGCACTATCGGCTCGGCATAAAAAAGAAGGTCTTTCAACTCAAGAAATGCCCAGTATAGCAAGATATACCCACATATACGTTTTAGGCGCGAGGCATTACGTCTGAGACAACGCTGCAAGCCGGCCATCAAAAAGAACATCGTCACAAAGCCGTGAATAAAATAGAACAGTCGTTCGCCTACCATTTCTTAGTGTTTGTTTATTAGGCGAAAGTAGGATTTGAAACGGCAAGTAAGTATTTAATACGTAAAAAACAGGGTGTCAATGCGTAAAAACAGGCATACACGCAATGTGTTAGATGTTATTACAACACAAAGATGAGAAAGCGCTTCTGCTTTATAGAGAAGGCTAAACTTTTCAGATAGGAGTTTTTGGGGGCTACAAAATGCAAAGATATTACGGATTGGCGGACACAATCATCGCAGACAAGAGAAAAAAATCGCCCAATTTAGAGTCGGTCAATATTCAATACGAGACTAGCGGTTGTATTAAATAGGTTCGCGTACTACATAGTCGTAAAATACAATTATGAATGAAAGTTTTTGCCCCCTTTTGAAGATGAGCCACCAAAAGGTCAACGCGATGACACAAAAAAAGGAGAGCAAAATACTCTCCTTGTAGTAGCGGGAGAAGGAATCGAACCTCCGACCTTTGGGTTATGAGCCCAACGAGCTACCACTGCTCCACCCCGCGATGCATTTTTAAATCTTGTGCAAAGGTACAACAAATTTTCTTATCTGCAAATTTTTCAGGGCAAAAAATCGAAAAAGAAGAGCAAAAACACAAAAAAGGACAAAAATGAGTTTTTTCGGATAATTTTCGCCCCGCATCATTGCACAAAATTGCACAATTGTGTAATTTTGCAGAAAATTCAGAACAGAGCATGGCCACAATTGACACTAGGGAGTTACTTATTAAGGTTGCAAGAAAACTTTTCTCCAAAGAAGGCATTGGCAACATCACGATGAACGACATTGCAAAAGCTGCAAACAAGAGCCGAAGAACCGTGTATACATATTTCCAGAGCAAGGAAGAACTGCTTGAGGCAAGCATAGAAATGGAGGTGAAGAAAATTTCGGCAGCAGTGACAAAGGTTGCTATGTCCGACCTGCCTGCCGACAAGAAAATAATTAAACTTGTATTCGTGCGCCTGCAGATGACACGTAACATAGTGCGACGCAACGGCTGCCTGCACAACGACTATATCCTGATTGTTGAGCACATACGCAAGAGCTTCGACACCAAAGAGATTGCACTGTTCAGGCATATAATCACCGAAGGTAACCAAAAGGGTATCTTCAACAGCGAAAGCCCGGACCTTGCAGCCCGTTTCCTACATTTCTGCCTAAAGGGAATTGAACTTCCATTCATAAACGGAATTATAAACCGCAATAACGACGACAAGTTCGTGTATAACTTCACCGAGAGGATAATACTCAACGCACTGGGGCACAAAGCACCCGAAAACAACCAATAAACAATGAAAGTACTATACGAGGACAACCATATCATTGTCATTAACAAGGATGCCGGCGAGATTGTGCAAGGCGACAAGACCGGGGACAAGTCGTTGTGCGACACAATGAAGGCATATATCAAAGAGAAGTATGCAAAGCCCGGCAATGTATTCATTGGCTTGCCACACAGACTGGACCGTCCCGTCAGCGGTATTGTGGTATTCGCCAAGACAAGCAAGGCTCTTGAGAGACTTAACAGGATGTTCAGCGAGGGGAACGTAAAGAAGATTTACTGGGCATTGACTAAGGGCATTCCAACGCCCGCCGAGGCGGAACTTGAGAGTTGGATTCTGCGCAACGAGAAGATGAACAAGAGTTTCTCCTACCCCAAAGAGGTGAAGGGTTCAAAGCATGCCATATTGCACTACAGGCTTGCAGCGGCATCACAGAACTACAATCTCATTGAGGTGGAACTCAAGACAGGCCGTCACCACCAGATACGTTGCCAGTTATCATCAATAGGCTGCCCCATAAAAGGCGATTTGAAATATGGCGCACAGCGCTCGAACCCCGACGGAAGCATCTCGCTCCATGCACGTTACATTGAGTTTATACATCCGGTATCAAAGGAACTGATAGCGATAACCGCACCACTCCCCGGCGACAGACTGTGGCAGAGTTTTGAGAAGTGAGTAAAAAGAATAGTGTTGAGGCATCCTCAACACTATTCTTTTTTCAAATAATAAAGCACCGAAGCATTTCCTCTGCGAAAGAGTTCTCTTGCAGCTTCGCGCACCTGCAAGGCTGTGACTGCACGATAGCGCTCCGTTTCACGCAGATGGGAATCAATATCACCTCGCAAGCAAGCAAGGGCTATATTATTGCTCAGATTCTCGCCACCGATATTCCTGAATGTAAATTCCGACTCAAAACGGTTGCGCACCTTCTCCAGTTCATCTTGAGGCACAAGTTCCTGTCTCAAGGCATCAAGTTCACGCCACAAGGCAGCTTCGGCATCCTCTATGCGCACCCCCTGTGCCACGCGCGAATAAATCCAGAACATTCCGGCATCTTCGCTGCCCGAGATGAATGCATCAATCTTTGAGAAGAGTTTCTGTTCCCTCACAAGGCGCAGCATGAGGCGCCCCGAATATCCGTTGGATAGTACATCGGAAATGACGTCACAGGGATAGTAATCGGCATCGAGCCTACCGCCCATGTGGAAACCCAGATACAGTGCATTCTCTGGAACATTGCGACGCACAACCTTGCGGCGCTGCCTCACCTGACGCGGTTCAACAGGCAACTGCGGTTTTACGAAACCTTTAGCAGGGATTGGTCCGAACCATTTGTTACTCCATTCCATCACCTGTTCAAAGGAGATATTGCCCACTACTGCCAGCACGGCATTGTCGGGGGCATAGTGTCTTTTATAGAAGGTGCGGATGACCGATACCGGAACGTCTGCTATATGCGAGAGTTTGCGGCCTATTGTAGACCAACGGTAAGGATGTTTCTTGTACGCCATAGCACGCAAAATCATGCTGACATCGCCATAGGGTTTGTTGAGTGTTGTCTGCTTGAACTCCTCCATAACCACCTGGCGCTGCACATCGACCTTGCTCTTTTCAAAGGTGATGTTGCACATGCGGTCACTCTCCATCCAGAAGGCCAGTTCGGCATTCTGCTTGGGAAGAGATATGTAGTAGTTTGTGACATCGTTGTTGGTGTAAGCATTATTCTCACCACCGGCACTCTCAAGCGGCTCATCGAACGACGGCACTGCCTTTGTACCCTCAAACATAAGATGTTCCAGCAAATGGGCCAGACCTGTGTGTTCATACTCTTCGTTACGTGCCCCGACGCCATAGAGCAGATTTACATATACCATCTGTGAATCTGCGGCTGGTATATGCAACACACGCAACCCGTTAGATAGCGTGGCTTTATTCAGTTTTATCATTGACTACTGTAATTTTCTTTATGACAATATCCTCACGCGGACGACCTTCGTAGACACTCACCCACGAAATGGCATCAACGACATCCATTCCCTCAACGACTTCGCCAAAGACGGTGTAGTAAGGGTCGAGTGCCGGCATTCCGCCCTCCTTGAGATAGGTATTGCGTTGCGTTTTGGTATAGTGGAACTCCTTGCCGCTCACCGCCTTGCGCGCCTCGTTCATCAGTTCGGTTATCTTTTTCTTGTACTCTCTTTCTTTTTCCCTGTCAACCTCGGCCATTGCACCCAGTTTCTTGAGTTCCTGGGCATGGGGTTTCTGCACCTCAAGGAACATCTTGTTCACGAGTTCCTTGTTGTAGACCTTCTCTGCCGCATCGACATCCGCCTCCTTCACCTTTTTATTTGAGACGATGAAGAAATGACCTCCCGATGACCTTATACCCTTTGAGTGACTTGGAGCAGCCAGAGCGCCACGCTTGTGAATGCGCTTGGTGGCATCGATTTCGTGTGGAACGGTATAGTCGACATCACTAACACCCATATCCTTCCTGAACTTACGGTTCTTGGCAGAGGTGTAGTCACCGGCCTGTATGAGTGAACCGGGGTCGACCCTGTAGAATATCTGGCCATCGTAATAGCCGTTCATCACAAGATTTATGAAATTCTTGCGATGCTGCGGCGCCTCGCGGTATAGTTTTATCTTTATGTCACCGAGCGAAGTGGAAAGAAGTACATACTGGTCACAATCGGGTGACGCAGTGTTCAGGTCCTTTACCTCGAAACCTGTTGTTGAACTTTTCTGCTGCTTGACAGTTCCATTGTCGCACGCCATGAGCATTACAGCCATCGACAATGCGAATATTATCCTTTTCATAATCATAATAGTTTATATAGAGCAGACACTGCTGTTCCGTTGCGCAAAATTAGGGATTTTTTCAAGAAAAAAGGCCTTTACGGAAAAAAGTTGCTGCAACAAATTTGTTAAATGCAATGTAAACAGTTTCGACTATGCAAAAAACCCAAAAGTAATGGCTCGAAAAGTGTAAAATGCAACCGTTTTTGGTTACTTTTGTAACTTAAATAATCGTTTGGGACAGGACCGCATGGACACGGTAGTAAAAAAAAGAAGTTGGGTACATATACTGTTGAGGACAGTACTGATTATTGTCGGCATACCAATTGTCGGCATACTCCTGCTTATAGCACTGCTTTATGCCCCCCCCGTGCAGAATGCGGTTGTTGAAAAAACCAGCAGTGAGATTGGCGAAAAAACAGGATATGACATTGAAATAGGCTCCGTTTATCTTGCATTCCCGCTAAAACTGAAGATTGCCGACTACAGGATGTCTAAAAATGACACCACCTACGTGCTGGGAGAGCGTTTCGACGCCAACATCTCGCTGCTCCCGCTATTTACCGGCAAGGTTGAGGTGAACTATATATCACTTGAACAACTGGAGATTGACACACGCGACATGTTGGAGTCTGTGGCAGTTGAGGGCAAGGTGGGATATGCCAGGGTTGTAGTCAGGGACGCCGATATTGCCCAATCGGTTGCCAACATAAGACAACTGCACATAGCAGACACAGACCTTAACATCACCCTTGCCGACACAGCAAGCAGTGAGGAGAGTGCCCCATTGGAGTGGATCATCAAATTACATAAGGGGTATATAAAGAACAGCCACATAGATATTACAATGCCGCACGACACGCTGAGCGCAAAGGTGTATATTGAAAAGATGCTGTTTGGACGTGGCAAGATAGACTTGAAGACAGAGAGTTTTGCGCTTAAAAGGCTGGCCTTGATGAACTGCAGTGTCCAATATGACAGGGGCAGCAGCAGTGCCGAGCAAGCACCGCTTGACCACATAACGCTAAACAACATAGAGGTAAGAGCCAACACGCTGCGTTTCGCATCCATCAACGACATTAGCGCCAATCTCACACAATTGACATTTGAGCAACCCGGAGGTATTGCCATAGCAGATGCAGCTGCACACCTGACAAGCAGGAACGACACCCTGCTGTTGCACAACCTGAACATTGACTCGCGCAATGGTTCGCGGGTACGTGCTCAGGCGATTATCCCGCACAAAGCACTCAATAACCCCAAAGAGGAGAGGCTGACGGCAGAACTTTTTGCCGAACTATACAAGCCCGACCTTACCGGGTTTGTAACTCCACAGGTATATAATGGACTACACTATTTCAACAACAGGCTGCTGAATGCCAATATTCGAATAAGCGGCAACGCGCAGAGGATTGGGGTTGAGACCATTGCGCTAGACTTTCCCAATGTGGGCGCGTTGAATGCCGAAGGATACATAGGTGAAATTCTTGACAGCACAAGAATAAACGGTGAGATTACCTTTGCCGCAGAGATTGACGATATAAAAAAAATCATCGGCAAAAACGACAGCATCAAGTGCAGGACAGAAGCCAAAGGCCTGGTTCTCTACGACAACGGCAAAATCGGTGCCGACATCAGGCTCATCAACGCAAACGGCGACATTAAGGCAACAGGCAACTACGTCATTGCTGACACTGCATACGATGCACACATCAGCGTGGATAAACTGGCACTGTCAGAGATTATTCCCGATATTCCGCTCCACGACCTTAAGATGAATATGGATGTGGCAGGAATCGGCCTTGACATTTTCAGCGACCTCATGCAATATACGGTAAATGCGACCATTGACACACTACGCTATGACAAATACAACCTGTACGCCATCGACGCTAAGGCGGAACAGAGAGACTGTGTCTCACGCATTGAGATTGACGGACACGACAAGAACCTGTTGGTTGGCATTGACGCAACCACCTCACTTGCCCGCAAAGGGATCGCCAACCACACAAATATTGAACTTGCGAATGCCGACTTCAAGGAGATTGGACTGGTTGATTCTACACTTAGACTATCTACCAATATTGACATTGCAGCCACAACCGATTTCATGGAGAGCCATACGCTTAATATTGAGAGCAATGGCACAAACATAACGACAAAACAGAACAGTTTCAGCCCCGACAAACTGTCGCTCGACTTTGCCACAACACCGGCAAAGACAACCATATGCATGATGAACGGCGACCTTGACATTGACGGCGAGATGGACTGCGGATACAACGGCCTGTTTGCTGCATTCAGGGAGATAGCCATAATGAACAGGAATGTGATGAGTGGAGCAAGCAACCTGTACCATCTGCACGACTATGAAGAGGTGCTGCCACGTATATCACTGGATTTCACCTGCGGAGAGAAGAATATGCTGCATAATTTCTTGGCATTTACAGGAATTGAGACCAAAGGCATAGAAATTGAAGCAGACATATCAAAGGAGCGAGGGCTCAACATCAGAGGTAATGTAAGCAGGTTCGGCAGTGCCGGCATAGAACTTGACAGCATCAGATTCGCCACTCGTCAGGAAGAAGACAAGTTTAGTTACATCGTAGGAGCAAACGACATATCCGTTGCTGCGCTGAACGGCGACAACAGTTACAATGCCTTGTTGCATGGAAATGTTATATGCGATACCGTTACAGCAAACTTCTTGCTACGCGACAATATCAGGAATATTGACAGCAAAACAGGGCTTACGGCACACCTCAGCCCGGGTATCATAAACATACACCTGAACCCCGAGGCTCTGGTATTCGGTGCTCCGTTTGCCTTCAACAAGGAGAACTACATAAACATAGGAAAGGCCATGTCCATTGATGCAGACGTCACCTTCACAGGCAATGGCGATAGCGGTTTCCACCTGTACACCACCCCTGATGAGAGTGCCAAATACAATACAAACCTTGATATATTCAATATTAGACTTGCAGAACTTGCAAGCGTACTGCCAGGTGAGTTGAACATTGGCGGCACGCTCTTTGCACAATTAAACTACAGACAGGGGAATAATGGTGACACCTTCACAGGGAATGCCGATATTGAGAACCTCACATACAATGACGACAGCATTGGCAACGAAAAGATTGAACTTGTATACTCGCCAAAGAGTGACGATGTACATGAGATCAATTGCATTGTGAGCCATAACAGCAACGAGGTAGCACACGTCAGGAGCGACTACAGGAGAGGCGTGCTCGACGGCAACATATCACTCAACCGCCTGCCGCTTGCCCTTACCCAGGCCGTCATTGACAAGGATGGCATGATGATTGACGGATACATAAACAGCAGCATAGACTTTACAGGCACACTGACAGAAATGAAGAGCAACGGATACCTGAACTTTGACTCTGTGTATGCCTATAGTCCAATGCTTGGTGCAATGCTGCACCCTGCCGAGGATTTGATAATGATAGATAACAGCAAGGTGAACCTGCAAAAGTTCCACATATACGACAAAGCAAACACACCATTTGTAATCAACGGAACGGTAGATATCAACAACTTGCTGAACCCCAACCTGAACCTGCGCCTCAATGCAACGAACTATGAGATACTGAATGCACCGCAAAAGGCCGGAAACATGGTATACGGTAAGATGTATATAGACCTGCGCAGCATGATAAGAGGAACACTCGACAATATCAGGCTGATGGGTGACCTGAGCGTTTTGAGCAACAGTAATTTTGCATACGTGCTGCCCGAGACGGCATTTGACAGCAATAGGGAACTTGACGGTCTGGTTGAATTCGTGAATTTCAACGACACAACAACCGTCGATCAGCAGGAGCAACCAAAGATTGACCTCGGTGATATCACAGCCAACCTTAACGTCACAATACATGAGGGCGCCAAACTGTCGATAGACATCGACAGTTCACGTGAGAACTATGTAAGCATAGAAGGCGATGGTACCCTGAGCGCCACATACGACAACAACAGCGGTTTCAACCTGACAGGAATATATGAACTTAGCGGCGGACAGGTAAAGTTGACACTGCCAATCATACCGCTCAAGACATTCTACATACAGGAGGGAGGCCGCCTCACATGGACAGGAGACCTCTTCAACCCCACGCTGGATGTCACGGCAATGGAGAAGACCACCGTATCGGTTGAGATGGACGACAACAGCATTCAGCCCGTCGTATTCAATGCCGGCGTAGTGGTCCGCAACAGTGTCAACGACCTGACGGTAGACTTTACAATGTCGTCACCCGAAAACAGCGTCATACAAAGCCAACTCAACGAACTCGACAGTGAGACACTCAGCCGCTATGCCGTTGCAATGATTATCACCGGCACATACCTCGGCGGCCGTCAGGAGATAACAGCCGCAAGCGCGTTGAGTTCATTCCTCGATGCCAAGATAAACGAGATATCCGGCAATGCCATAAAGAACTTTGACGTGAACTTTGGTATAAACGATGCCATGAACGCAGAAACAGGCAACGCCTACACAAACTACTCATTCAGTTTCAGCAAGCGCTTCCTCAACGACCGCATAACCATTGTAATAGGTGGCGAGGTGAACAGCGGCGACCGCCCCGACAAGAGCACCGGAAACAACAGTTTCATCAACAACATATCACTTGAATGGAGACTCAATGACGCCGGCAACAGATACATACGCATATTCTACGACAAGAACTATCAGTCACTGCTCGAAGGCGAGATAATAGAGACCGGAGTAGGTTATGTATACAAGCGCAAACTCAGCAGTTTAAAGGAGCTCTTCATCTTCAAGAAAAAAGAGAAAGCAAAGAACCGACCCGACGAAACAAAAAGAAAGGAACAATGACAAAACGTGCTATTCTATACATATTTACCACACTGCTGATAGCATCCTGCTCCACCACCCAGTTTGTCCCCGATGGCGACAAACTCTACACCGGCATAAAAAAGGTGGAATTCACCGATGCTAAAGAGAATGCAGCCGGCAATGTTGGCAAGACAGCTGTTGAAGAAGCAAGATATGCCCTCGACTACGCCCCTAACGGCTCAATAGCCGGCAGTTCCACCCTGCGTGCGCTGCCCATAGGCCTGTGGTGGTATAATGCACTGCACGACTCCAAGAGCAAACTGGGAAAATGGATGTTCAAGCGCCTGGCCCAAGAACCGGTACTGCTGTCAAAAGTAAACCCCGACCTGCTTGCCGATGTAGCCACAAACGTACTCAAATACTACGGATACTTCAACAGCAACGTTGAAGCCGAGATTATCCCATCAAAGAAAAACCCCAAGAAGGCAAAGGTCAGTTACACCGCAACTCTAGGCAGGCCCTACCTCTTTGACAAGATAGAGTACTGCAACTTCCCTCCAAGTGCCGACAGTCTCATACACCGCAACTGGGACAAACGAATAATTTTGCCCGGAGAACAGTTCAATGCAGCAGCAATGGAAGAGGAGCGCTCAAGAATAAGCACCATGCTGCGCAACAACGGCTACTACAGTTTCCAACCAAACTACATAACCTTCCTTGCAGACACAGCAAACATCCCTGGATATGTAGGCATACGTGTACAGCCGGCAAGTGACATGCCACAGCAGGCTATCGACGTGCGCAAGATTGGCAACATCACCATACGCGTGCGTAACAACGACACAGGCAGCGGCATGCGCGAAAAGGCCGACACGCTCAAGCGCCGTAACATGACCTACATCTACTATGGCAAGAAAGTCCCGGTACGCATGGGCCCGCTTTTGCGCAACATACAGATAAGGCATGGCGAACTCTATTCACAGGAAAAACAGCAGAATGCCATCAACAAACTGAGCCAGATGAACATCTTCAACAGTTTCAAGATAAACCTGCTACCGCGCGAAGGAACAGACCTGCTCGACTTGGATATAAGCACCCAACTCGACAAACCATACGACTTCACCTTTGAACTCAACGTAACATCAAAGAGCAACAACCAAGTTGGTCCCGGAAGCAAGATAAGCCTGGCCAGGAAAAACGTGTTCCGTGCCGGTGAGACACTGAAGTTTACATTGGCAGGCTCATACGAATGGCAGACAGATGACAAGATACAAGGTAAGGCAGCCCTTGTAAACTCGTGGGAGATTGGCGGCGACGTCTCACTGAACTTCCCGCGCCTCTATTTCCCCCTGCTCAACAGGCGCTACATACGCGTTCCGGCAACAACATCATTCCGCCTGTTTGCCGACGTAATGAACCGCTCGGGATTTTTCAGCATGATACAGGCCGGAGGCGACGCCACCTACAAGATACAGAGCCACTCCACCACCACACACACCGTCATCCCCTTCCGCCTGACATACGATATGCTGCTGAGCACAACCAGCAAGTTCAACGAGATTGTAGAGAGCAACAAGGCCATACGCAACAGTTTCCGCGACCAGTTCATCCCCGCAATGCAGTACAGTTACTCATACGACAACACCAATACACGCCACCGCAACAAAAGCAAAGTCGACATATCGGTGACATCCGCCGGAAATATCACCTCGCTGGCATTTGCAGCTTTTGGTAAGCCGTTTGATGAAAAGAACAAGAACCTGTTCGGTAACCCGTATGCACAGTTCATAAAAGCCACAACAGAACTGCGCCAACTGTGGAGAATAGACAACAACCAATGCATAGCCACACGCTTTATGGCAGGCGCAATACACAGTTATGGCAACTCCGAATACGCCCCCTACAGCGAACAGTTCTACATAGGTGGTTCAAACAG
>JAEIGA010013948.1_pt1 | contig 12216 bp, 9 predicted proteins | sample 9270691 | NCBI WGS metagenome assembly JAEIGA01 (sample SAMN17057246, study PRJNA624740) | gut metagenome | biome: biome; isolation source: fecal sample | host: Bos grunniens | place: China: Xizang | collected 2019
AACCTTATCGAAGAAAAGAAGCGTTTCCTCGAACGTCTCGAAATTCAGGAAATGACTGAAGAGTGCATCCAGAAGCGCGAAGAAACTACTGAGCAGATTAACGCGCTCAAGGCATTCGTAACAATGTGCGAAGCTTACGGTTTCGACGTTACACGCCCCGCTCAGGACGCTCGCGAAGCAGTTCAGTTCGTATATTTTGCATACCTCGCAGCTGTTAAGGACCAGGACGGCGCAGCTATGTCGCTCGGTCGCGTATCTACATTCCTCGACATCTTCATCGAAAAAGACCTCAAGGAAGGCAAGCTCACTGAAGAAGAAGCTCAGGAACTCATCGACCAGCTTATCATCAAGCTCCGTATCGTTCGATTCCTCCGCACACCCGAATACAACGACCTCTTCTCAGGTGACCCTGTTTGGGTAACAGAATCTATCGGCGGTATGGGCAGCGACGGACGCACACTTGTGACTAAGACAAGCTTCCGTTTCCTCCACACGCTCCAAAATCTCGGCCCCGCGCCCGAACCCAACCTCACAGTGCTCTGGGCAAACAAGCTCCCCGAAGCATGGAAGAAGTTCTGCGCTAAGATGTCAATCCAGACAAGCGCTATCCAGTACGAAAACGACGACCTCATGCGTCCCGACTACGGCGACGACTACGGTATCGCATGCTGCGTGAGCCCCATGAAGATTGGTAAGCAGATGCAGTTCTTCGGCGCTCGTGCTAACCTCGCTAAGTGCTTGCTCTACGCTATCAACGGCGGTCGCGACGAAGTTTCTGGCCACCAGATTTCTCCCGAATTCGCTCCCATCACTGGCGACTACCTCGAATACGAAGAAGTAATGCGCAAGTTCGAACAGATGATGCGTTGGTTGGCTAAGGTGTACGTGAATGCGCTCAAGATCATTCACTACATGCACGATAAGTACAACTACGAAGCATTCGAACTCGCTCTCCACGATGGCGACGTTGAACGCACTCGCGCTACAGGTATCGCAGGTCTTTCAATCGTTACAGACTCGCTCGCTGCAATCAAGTTCGGTAAGGTTCGCATCATCCGCGACGAACGTGGCTTGGCTGTAGGCTTCGAAAACGAAGGCGAATACGTACCTTATGGTAACAACAATACTCAGACCGACGCTATCGCACTCATGGTAACTGAAAAGTTCATGGAATTCATGCGTCAGCACGAAACTTACCGCAACGCGAAGCCCACTCAGTCTGTCCTCACCATCACTTCAAACGTTGTTTATGGTAAGAACACAGGTGCAACTCCCGACGGACGCCCCGCAGGCGTTCCCTTCGCGCCCGGTGCTAACCCCATGAACGGCCGCGACACTAAGGGTGCGGTTGCAGCGCTCGCTTCTGTTGCGAAGCTCCCCTTCCAGCACTCACAGGACGGTATTTCTTACACATTCGCAATCTCGCCCGCAACGCTTGGTAAGACTAAGGAAGTACAGGTTGACAACCTCGTGAACCTTATGGACGGCTACTTCACTCCCGATGGTGGTCACCACCTCAATGTGAACGTCTTCGACCGCGAACTCCTCGTAGATGCTATGGAACATCCCGAAAAGTACCCACAGCTCACTATCCGTGTCAGCGGTTACGCTGTGAACTTCGTGAAGTTGACTCGCGAACAGCAGCTCGACGTACTCTCACGTACAATCAACCACTCACTCTAAAGCGTAGTTTGCCTTCGGGCAAGCACCTAAGATAACCTAAGCTGTGCCTAACGCTCTGTTAAGGCACAGCTTTTTCTTTCCTCACCACGATGAATAAGCAAAGCCTCATCCGACGATTCACCAAGTCGGCATGGATAGAACGCGCCAAAGCCGTTTGCTCGAATCCTGCAAAGCTTCTTGAAATAGCCATGCTCGTACGCTCAATGTTGGGCAAGGGCGGGCTGCGCAGCGTGCGCTCAAAGCTCAGTATGTTTGCCGCCTACGTGCGCGACGTCGCTACCGGCAGGTATCGCGGCTACAACCTCGCGTCGCTCGTGTTCATCGTCGCTACGCTGCTCTACGTAGTCACTCCGCTCGACTTCGTCCCCGACTTTCTGCCCACGGGACTGCTCGACGATGCCACCCTCATTGCATGGGCATTTGCCAAACTCAAAAAGGAACTCGACATCTATGCGCGCCACAAAGAGCAGGCGCAAGCTGAAGAGCAACAAGCTGAATAACCACCCTACCTCGCCCCACACACCATTGAGCTCATCGCCACGCCATCCGCACTCCGCCCGAGCTAAGAGCATGAGGCAGCGGCTAAATCTGCACCTCTATCAAGGACATGCGCCATGCGAAAAAAATCTGTTGCACACCCTTCTTCGCACAAAGATAATAATCAGCGAGTTAGGCATCAAAAACAATCGGCCTTTTCGTTTTGGAGACAGAAATCGGCGATGCGCAAAACGGGCTTTTTCGAGGGGGTGAGATTGCAAAATGAGGGAGTAAATTGTTAAGAGTTGTTAATTAACACTTTTTCCCCGATTTGGATTTCAAGAAATTTTATTGTATCTTTGTACTACAAGGGAGGAGCCACACGGTTGCTCCCTTTTTTTGGCTCAAAATGGGCAAGAACAAGGTCAAATGTTGTTAAAACTACCTTTGATGTTGTTAAAACAAGGTCCGATGTTGTTCGCACAAAGTCGGATATCGTAAATTTTAGGACGGTTTTCTGTAAAAATAAGTCCGATTTCGGCAAAAATTTGTGCGACAGAGGTGCAAAAACCTCGTTTTCCGAAAAAAATACAAAAAAAGTTGTTGCACGCAAATTGTAAATAAATGTTAAAATCTGATAAAGCGTAATTTTGTCAAAAAACATTCCCGAATTGCAACAAAACTCCGCTCCGAGGAACTCGATTTTTGCCCCACTCAAGTCCACTCACGCTGCTCCTAAATCCGCCCTCCAACCTCTAATTTTGAGTAGCCACACGACGCCCCCAAACCTTGGTTGAAGAATTTACAAAAAAATCAGTTTTCAAACTGAAAAAACGTTAGTTTTCATTGCCCTCATACCAAAAACATTTCCTAACTTTGCAAAAATCCGTAATAGTATGAAAATTCTCACATTAGAGGGGTTTTCTTTATTTAAAAAACGAACGGACAAGTTTATTGGAATGAACGATTTAAGAGTTGTCATAAGTGGTGGCGGAACGGGAGGACACATCTTCCCCGCCATTTCGATTGCTAACGCCGTGCGCGAACGCTGCCCCGAGGCTAAAATCCTCTTCGTAGGCGCCGAGGGACGCATGGAAATGCAGCGCGTGCCTGCTGCCGGCTACGAAATTGTAGGTTTGCCCGTGCAGGGCTTCGACCGCAAGAATATCTTTAAGAACATCAAGGTGCTTTGGAACCTGATGAAGAGCCGACGCATGGCAAAGAAGTTGCTGCAAGAATTTCAGCCCGACGTCGTAGTAGGCGTAGGCGGCTATGCCAGCGGTCCGACGCTCAATATGGCAGCCCAGTTAGGCATACCTACGCTCATACAGGAGCAAAACTCCTACGCAGGCGTGACCAACAAGCTCTTAGCCAAGACAGCCCACAAAATATGCGTGGCTTACGAAGGCATGGAGCGCTTCTTCCCCAAGGAGAACATTGTCTTCACAGGCAACCCCGTGCGCCAAACACTGCTCGACGACACTTTGAGCTACGCCGAAGCCATCGCCGCATTCGGACTTGAAGAACGCAAGCGCACTGTGCTCATCGTTGGCGGTTCGCTCGGAGCGCGCACCATCAACGAAAGTGTGCTCTCCACCATCGAACTCATCCGCCAACAGGAAGAAGTGCAATTCATCTGGCAGACCGGCAAATTCTACAGCACTGAAATCCAAGATGCCCTACGCCGCTGCGGACAGCCTGAGAACTTAGTCGTCACCGACTTCATCGCTGACATGAACGCAGCCTACAAGGTGGCCGACCTCGTCATCTCGCGCGCCGGAGCCGGAAGCATCTCTGAATTTTGCCTATTGGGCAAACCCGTGATACTCGTGCCCTCGCCCAACGTAGCCGAAGACCACCAAACGAAAAATGCACTCGCACTCGTCAACAAGCATGCCGCCATCTACATCAAGGATGCCGACGCCAAGCAGCAGTTGATGCCGCGCGCCATTGCCTTAGTGCAAGAGCCGCTCCAGCTCAAGGAACTCAGCGACAACATCAAACTCATGGCGAAGCCCAATGCCGCTGCCGACATTGCCGACGAAGTGCTCCGCCTTGCTGGCAACTAAGTTGCCCTCGCCACTTACTAACTACAACACACGCACATCCACGAATGATCGACAACATATACTTCATCGGAGCCGGCGGAATCGGCATGAGCGCACTCGTGCGCTACTTCCTTTCGCAAGGAAAAAACGTAGCTGGCTACGACCGCACACCTTGCGAACTCACCAACCGACTCTGTAGCGAGGGCGCCGCTATCCACTATGACGACGACGTAGCGCTCATCCCCGACAGTTTCAAGAACAAAGAAAACACGCTGGTAGTCTTCACTCCAGCCATACCCTCGACCCACGCAGAGTTGAGCTACTTCCGCGCAGAGGGCTTCGACATTAAAAAAAGAGCAGAGGTCCTGGGACTGCTGACGCGCCAAATGAAAGGTCTCTGCTGCGCCGGCACACACGGAAAGACCACAACCTCCGCTATGACCGCCCACCTGCTCCACGAAAGCAGCGTGGGTTGTAATGCTTTTTTAGGTGGCATCACGAAGAACTACGGCACGAACTATCTGCTCAACGCTCAGAGCGACTTTGTAGTCATCGAAGCCGATGAGTTCGACCGCTCGTTCCACCACCTGCGCCCCTACGCTACGCTCATCACCTCGGCCGACGCCGACCACCTCGATATCTACGGCACAGAAGCAGCATATCTCGAAAGTTTCAGCCACTACACCTCGCTCATACAGCCTGGCGGCGCCATCGTCGCACACAAGGGTCTCAAGTTTGAACAACGCCTCCAGCCTGGCGTTCGCCGCTACGACTACGCACGCCACGAAGGCGACTTCCACGCCGAAAACATCCGCATCGGCAATGGTCAAATCGTTTACGACCTCGTTTCGCCCATAGAGAACATCGCCAACATCGAGTTGGGCGTACCTGTGAGCATCAACATCGACAACAGCATCGGCGCCATCGCCCTTGCGCAGCTTGCAGGAGTTGGTGCCGACGACATTCGCCGCGCAATGAAGACGTTTGGCGGAGTCGATCGCCGCTTTGACTTCCAGATTAAGAACGAGCGCCACGTGCTCCTCAGCGACTATGCCCACCATCCCGAAGAAATCCGACAAAGCATCCTCTCGCTGCGCGAAGTCTTCGCCGGTCGCAAGCTGACAGGCATTTTCCAGCCTCATCTCTACTCGCGCACCAACGATTTCTACAAAGAATTTGCCGACGCACTCAGCCTGCTCGACGAAGTGGTGCTCACGGAAATATATCCAGCGCGCGAGTTGCCCATCCCCGGCGTGACGAGCGAACTTATCTTCAACGAGCTACGCCCCGACATGGAAAAGCGTTGCTGCCTGAAGACCGACCTCCCAGAGATTGTAGCCCAGGGCGACTACGACGTGCTCGTAGTGCTCGGCGCTGGCGACGTCGAAAATTATATGAAACAGTTTAAGGCTTTGATTGAACAAAAACAGTGAAGGTTCTAAAGATTATATTCAAACTACTCGTGTTGCTTGCGCTCACCGCCTACCTGTGCTACGCCTTCATCGAACTCACAGGCAAGGGCAACCCCACTCCCTGCGAGCAAGTCAACATCCGCATCAACCACGAAGACCGCGGCTTCGTCCACAGAGCCGAAATCATAGATATGCTCCACGATGCAGGCCACTACCCCGTCGGCACAGCCATGGACAACATCAACGGCAAGCACATAGAAGCAACACTCTTGCAAAACCCCTACATTCAAGAGGTTGTTTGCTACAAATCGCCCGCCGGACAAGTCAACATACTCATTGACCAGCGCATCCCCGTGTTGAGAGTCATGGCCGAAAGCGGAGCTGACTACTACGTGAGCGACGAAGGCGACTGCCTGCCCCCGCTCCACTACAGCACAAACCTCGTCGTTGCCACCGGAAACATCGACTCCACCTATGCCTCAACAACGCTTAAAGATATGGCAAACTATGTGACGACCCACCCCTTCTGGAACAGCCAGATTGAGCAAATCCACATCGCCAAGGACCGCAAGGCTACCATCTATCCCCGCATCGGCAAGCAGAAAATCCACTTTGGCAAAGTCGAGAAAGTAGAGACCAAGCTCTCAAACCTCAAACTTTTCTACGACAAGGTGATGCCCATCGTCGGGTGGAACAAATACAAAGAGCTCAACATAGCTCACACCAACCAAGTCGTAGGCACACGATAAGAGCGCTGAAGTTGCTGCTCACAAATCCCCTCGCGACACAACAACCTCAACGCTCCACACATCCACAACCCACAGAATCACATCATACTACAACATAATGGCAACAGATATCAAAGATTTTATAGTGACCATCGACCTCGGTTCGTCTAAAGTGACAGCCGTTGCTGGCGTAAAACAACCCGATGGTGCAATCAAGGTGTTGGGTTTCTATCAAGAGCCCTCTTCACCATTTATCCGCAAAGGCCGCATCAGCAACATCGATAAAATGACGCAATGCGCCAAGAACATCAAGGAAGCTTTGGAGAAACGCTGCAAGAAGTCCATCACCAAGGCCTACGTAGGCGTAGGCGGAATGGGGATGCACACAGTAAGCAACACCCTGAGCCGAGCTTTCAGCGAGAAACACGCAATTTCGCAAGAGATTGTCGATAGTCTCTACGACGAAAACCACCAGAAAACCGTCGGCGACCGCAACATCCTCGAAGTTATTCCACAAGAGTACAAAGTAGGCACGCAGTACACCAACGAACCCGTGGGAGCATTTACCGATAACATTGAGGTATGCTACCACAACATTGTGGCAAACCTACAGTCGATTGAGCAAATCCGCAAATGTTTCAATAGCGCCGGAATCACCGTTGTCGAAACGCCCATCACTGTGCTCCAAACGGCCGACCTCATGCTCAACGAACACGAGAAACGCTCAGGATGCGTGTTCATCGACATGGGCGCAGAGACCACAACCGTTGCCATCTTTAAGAACAACGTCCTACGCCACTTTGCAGCCATCCCCCTCGGCGGAGCAAACATTACGCGCGACATCATGTCGCTCCAACTTGAGGAAGAAGAAGCCGAAACGCTCAAGATACGCCACGGACAAGCACAGCAACAGCCTGGAAATTCAACTCCCATCACGTCGAGCGACGGAAGAAAGTTCGAAGCCGAAAATTTCGCAAACATCATCGAAGCCCGCGTTGAAGAAATTGTGCTCAACATCAAACATCAGGTAGAGCTCTCCAAATATAAGAACAACCAGCTCATCGGTGGCATCATCATTACCGGAGGAGCGTCGAACCTTAAGGGCATCGAGGACGTCGTGAAGCGCATACTCGGACTAGAAAAGTCGCGCGTAGCGAAAAATGCCCGCGTCCAGATAAGAGGAGAGCGCCTCGACTCCATGTCGGCCGAAATCTATGCTGCAGCACTTGCACTCTTCGAAGGAGCTGACCAAAACTGCTGCGGCGGAGAATTGGGTGAGGAGCAGCCCGACCTATTCACCAGCGAACAGGTTCAGGAGCCAATCGAACAACCTACGACTACCACACCTACTGACAACACTACTGAAACAATATCCGCACAACCGACCGAAGAAGCTGAGCCCACAACCGAACCCGAACCTACGGAAGAGCCCGAACAGCCTCGAAAGAAGGGCGGTTTCCTGAAGAGTATGAAGAACGCCTTCAACAAAATTGGCGACCTTCTGAGCGATGACTAACTAAGTCGGACATCCTAAAAAATTGAGAAATTATGAACGAAGATATGTTGATAGACCTTGGCACACCCACAGCCACCCCCTCAATTATCAAAGTGATAGGCGTCGGAGGTGGCGGAGGCAATGCCGTTAATTATATGTACAACGAAGGCATCCACGATGTAAACTTCGTTATCTGCAACACCGACTCCAAAGCCCTTGCCGACTCGCCCATCCCCGTGCGCTTACAGTTAGGCAGCGAAGGCTTAGGCGCCGGCAACCGCCCTGCACGTGCTCGCGAAGCCGCCGAAGAAAGCATTGAAGGCATCCGCAGCATGCTGAACGACGGCACAAAAATGGTGTTCATCACGGCCGGAATGGGAGGCGGCACAGGAACAGGAGCCGCTCCCGTCATTGCACGCGAAGCCAAGCAGATGGGAATCCTCACCGTAGGCATCGTTACCATCCCCTTCCTCTTCGAAGGCAATAAGAAGATTGACCAAGCCCTCGATGGCGTAGAAGAAATTTCCAAGCACGTCGATGCCCTCTTGGTCATCAACAACGAACGCTTGCGCGAAATATATCCCGACCTCAACGTGCTCTCCGCTTTCGAGCGCGCCGACAATACTCTCTCCGTAGCCGCACGAAGCATTGCCGAAATCATCACAATGCACGGCGTCATCAACCTCGACTTCCGCGATGTTTGCACCGTATTAAAGGATGGTGGAGTTGCCATCATGTCGAGCGGATATGGCGAAGGCGAAAACCGCGTTTCGGCAGCCATCAAGGACGCTCTCCACTCGCCGCTCCTCAATAGCAACGACATCTTCAACTCTAAGAAAGTGTTGCTCTCCATCTCGTTCTGCGCCGAAAACGAAGGCGACACACTCATGATGGAAGAAATGAACGAGGTACACGACTTCATGGGACAATTCCGCGACGACGTCGAAACAAAGTGGGGTTTATCCGTAGATCCTACGTTGGGCAAGAAGGTGAAGATTACGATTCTCGCAACAGGATTTGGCATCACCAACGTACCTGGCATGCAGGAAAAAATCGACAGCGAGGAACAGAGCCGCAGAGCACAAATCGAAGAAGCTGCCGAAGAAAACGAAGAACGCCGCGGCCGCTTCTACGGAAATTCCGAAAAGAATGGTGGCAGCAAAAAGCGTCCCAAGGTATATCTCTTTGACCAAAACGACCTCGACAACGACGAAATCATCTCGATGGTGGAAATCATCCCCACATACAAGCGCACCAAGGAGCAGCTCAACGACATTAAGCAGAATGCCCAAAACGACGTGCCCATCGAGCCTGAAATCTCGACTACGCCCACCATCTCATTTTAAAATAAAACACCTCCCCGACAAAACCACTCACGCATGACTGACGATAACTTCATAGAAATTCCCATCCGAAACTCAGGCACGCTCATCAAGGTTGTCGGTGTGGGTGGCGGTGGTGGAAATGCTGTTGCCAACATGCAACACGAGGGCATGTACGACGTCAGTATGCTCGTTTGCAACTCAGATGCCAAAGCTTTAGCAGACTCTCCTATCACCGACCGCCTGCAAATTGGGCCCGGTCTCGGATGTGGTGGAAACCCCGAGGAAGGTAAGCGACTGGCTGAAGAACATCTTGCCGACATCTACGACTCTATCGACCCCGAAACCAAGATGGTGTTCATCACAGCTGGTATGGGGGGCGGCACAGGTACGGGGGCAGCGCCCATCTTCGCACGCGAAACGAAAGCGCGCAACATCTTGACCATAGGAGTTGTGACCTTGCCCTTCCTGTTTGAGGGAAAGCGCAACATCGACAAAGCCCTCAACGGACTTGAAGCGATTTCCAAGGAAGTCGATTCAATCCTCGTCATCAACAACGAGCGCATGCGTTCGGTTTACGCCACATCCTCCGTCATGGAGGCTTTCCAAAAAGCCGACGGTGTGCTCACGCTCGCTGTAAAGAGCATTGTTGACATCATCAAGATGCACGGCGTCATCACTCTCGACTTTCGCGATGTAGAAATGGTGCTCAGAGAAGGCGGCATATCCGTCATATCCACAGGTTATGCCCACGGCGAAAACCGCATCACCACTGCCATCAACGAAGCACTCAACTCGCCCTTGCTGAGCGACAACAACATCTTCAACGCACGCCGCATGGTGATGTGCATCACGTTTTCCAACACGCACAACACGCTTATGATGGAGGAACTCACCGAAATCAATCAATTCATCGACCGCTTCCACCACTACGACTTGGAGTACAAATACGGCTTAGCCGTTGACAACAACCTCAAAGACGAAGTCAAGATCACCATCCTCGCATCGGGCTTAGGAAGCAAAGATGATACCCCGACTCAAAGCGACGAAGACCCCTGGATATTAAAGAGCAAGGAGGAGCGCTTCAACCACTTCTACGGAAAAGAGCCCCACAACGCCAATCAAGAAGAGCCCAGGCGAATTGGCACCTACATCTTCGACCCTATCGACTTCGACAACGAACTTATCACTGACACCATCGACGCTTTGCCACCCAGAAAGCGCACGCGCGAAGACATGGTAAAAATCAAGCAATTCAGAAAAAACAATTAATCACACCTGCTGAAACCTAACAGCACATGCGAAAAAACTACGAACAAATATGCTTTTCGACCAAATATCTAAAGACATCGCTACTGCGATGAAAGCTAAGGACAAAGTGCGCCTCCTCGCACTCCGCAACATCAAGAAACTCTTTATCGAAGCGAAAACCGCACCAGGAGCAAACGACGAACTCACCGACGACGCTGCCCTCAAAATCCTCGCTAAACTCTCAAAGCAAGGCCGCGACACCGCACAGCTCTACACAGAGCAAAATCGCCCCGACCTTGCTGAAGAAGAGATGGCACAAGTACTCGTTGTCGAAGAATACCTCCCCAAGCCACTCAGCGCCGAGGAACTCAAGGCAGTCCTCACAGAAATCATTGCCGAAGTGGGCGCTACCTCTCCCAAAGAAATGGGCAAGGTGATGGGCGTCGCTTCTAAACGACTCGCTGGCAAAGCCGACGGCAAAGCCATCTCAGAAATGGTGAAGACCTTGCTCGCCAACTAATCGCCACTCATATATTATATAATATAGCGGAACAGTCGTTGCTCGCACAAGCCACCTCTGTTCCGCTACATTGTTTCAGCCACTACCTAAGCCACCACGCAGCACACGAACATCTGCCCCATCCTTGCACAACACCCTCGTTTCAACATGAAATTCAAACTCGACTATAACTACACCATACATACCGACCTATTCTCCTTCCAGTTTAAGCCCGGCGACAGGAAAGAAGCCTTAGTGCGCCAAACATTGGGCAACGCCACCATATATATGCCCAAGGACTTCGACTTCGGCCCCGCTCTGGCACAAGACTGGGCAAACAAAATCCTCGCCAGCACACTGAAGGAACACGGTAAAATAATCCTCAACAACCGAACCCTGAAAATAGCACAAGCACACAACTTCAGCATCAACCGAATTTGCGTCAAGGACATTTCCTCACGATGGGGCAGCTGCTCATCGCTCAAAAACGTCAACCTCAGCATCTGGCTCCTGCTCCTGCCCAGCCACCTCATCGACTATGTCATCAAGCACGAACTCACCCACCTTGCGCACCTCAACCATAGTCCCGAATTCTGGCACGCGCTCGACGACATCTGCGGAGGTAAGGGCTGTGCCAAGCGACTCGACAAAGAGCTTGACGAATTTGCCAAGACCCTTATTCAACCGCGCATTGGCTAATGCCGCCCAACACCCCACTCCGCCAAACATCGCACTCTGCCAACTGACACTCACCGCATTCAGGCGCATCCTGAAGAATCGCACATCCCACATCGCCGCCACCATCGCAAAGGCTTAAAACAAAAGTATGCCCTAATTTTTACAGAAAAATTTGGTCATTCTGCCGAAAATTCATACCTTTGCACACGTTAAAAAAGAACGTACACTTTTTTAGGACTTGTAGCTCAGTTGGTTAGAGCAACAGACTCATAATCTGGAGGTCCCTGGTTCAAGCCCAGGCTGGTCCACTTTAAAAATCAAGCAGTTACGAAATTTCGTAACTGCTTTTTTCTTTATCTGCGTAAACAATGCGTAAACAAACTGTTTGAGTTAGAGGGTGATACCTAATAATGGGTCAGCGGATTTACCCGGTTGGTGGAAGCTCGGCAATCAAGAATAAATTAGTATCTTTGCTATATGGAACATATTAAATTATTGCGTGCCATTCTACCCGATGTGTTGATAGACAACTTCGACGTTGCCAAGTTCGAGAAGACAGATACTCGTTTTGATATATGGCTCGATGAGAAAAAAGTCCAGATGCGTGAGGATAAGAAGAACTC
>JAEIGA010013949.1_pt1 | contig 12216 bp, 13 predicted proteins | sample 9270691 | NCBI WGS metagenome assembly JAEIGA01 (sample SAMN17057246, study PRJNA624740) | gut metagenome | biome: biome; isolation source: fecal sample | host: Bos grunniens | place: China: Xizang | collected 2019
CAAATTGACCTTCAGGTGGCCTAAAAATCTTTGCCATTTTAACCCCGATTTTATTAAAATATGCCGTTTCTAATCGCTCTAAATCGCTTTTTAATTCACTTTCTGACATCAAATTAATCGATTTATGTCTATACGAATGATTACAAATCAAATGTCCATCTTCATACATTCTCACCAATAATGAAGAAAAACGATTTACAAAATCACCTGTAACGAAAAACGTCGCTTTTACATTTTTAGCTTTTAATATGTCTAAATATTTTTCAAGATGTCCATTATCATAACCAACATCAAAAGTTAAATAGACTTTATTTTCATCACCTACATAATATCCATTATTTTTCTCTATAATTTCTTTATAAAAACCAATATCTGGAACTAAGTGTTCTTTGTTTCTTTTAAAACCAAAGCCATACGCATTAACTGATTTAAAAGATAATCCTAAAAATGTAAACATCATCACGAACACCAGAACTATAATCTTTTTCACGAAAGATCACCTCGCTTTTAGTGTTCATTATATTTTGTGATATTTTCTCTATTTAATTCATTTTTTGTTTGCCAAAAATTGTAAATAAATGACAATACTAACAAATAATTGACTACATACATAAAATAAATTGTTATAATGACTTGATAGTCATCTTGTACATTAAAATATTTTAAATAAATATGTAAATTTTGATACACAGTTGACATTAAAAGCCAAATAAGTGATAAAAACAAAGTAATTTTTAACGTTTTTTTAAAAGAAATAGCAATTGGAATCGTATATTTAAAAATCATCGTTACAATCAACAATAAAATACCGTATGTTACAATAATTTCCAAGAATTTAACAAAGTAATAATTAGGTGTTTTAATCACATTATTCCATAGACTTATCAAACCATAGCTAATTACAACAAGAGTTGTAGTTACGATAATTAAAACGATTGTTAAAAGCAAAGTTTTAAAATAATCTTTTAAAGAGGTTTTAACATTTTTTTGATATATTACTTCACTCGTTTCTTTTAAATTATCTAAATATCTAGTTCCAACAAAAATTATATTAACTAAAAAGACAATTCCCCATTTGTAAATATCTAAAAAGTCAATTATTTTAATGTTTGTAAACTCAAATCCAATATTATTAAGTGGAATTACTAGTAAAATCATATAAAAAGTATTCGCAGCGGCTAGAATAGTTATTTTGTACTCATGATTTAGATTTTTAAAATTTTCATAAAAGTTTTTAATAATTTTTCTCATACATTTATTATTTACAAAACAAAAAAATAGATACGATAAATCGTATCTATTCTTGTTCTTTAGCTTGTTGTTCTTTTTGAGCTTTTCTTGCAGCGCGGCATGCTTTACAACGAACTGGTTCAGCAAATCCACGTTCAGCGTAGAATGCTTGTTCGCCTTCAGTAAATGTAAATTCTGCACCACAATCTTTACAAATAATTACTTTATCCATTATATTTCCCTCCTTGTAATTTGATGTTTTTTAACATGTTTCCGAACATTTCAAAGAAGGAAGTATGCTTAAAAATATCATAGATAAATTATACTAAATTATATTATTTTTTGCAAGAAAATTGTACTTAGTTTTTATTTAGTGAAGCACTATATAACGCATTTTCTCCACGGTGTTTTAACCACAAGAATAACACTAACGTAATTATAATTTGATACATGCTAACAAAGAAAACAAATGATGTTCCACTTAATATATTTGTTAGTGACACCATAAATATTACAAACGGAATCAACGTTAAAATCATTGGAAAAAATAAAGATATCAAACTAGCAATTGAAGACTTTACAACTGCTTCTTCTCTATCCCATTCTAATTTAGGATAAATTAAATTAACAACTAGCCCCATTGTAGATGCCATAAGTGATGTTAATACAGGAACTACTATAAACCACCAAACATTTACTATTTCTACAAAAGTTGCGATAAACGGAAAAGCAACAATTACACATACAGTTGTTACAATAAGGTTTGTTAATATTTTAGATGCAAATATTGAAGTAGATTTAATTGGATTAGAACGAATAATCCAGTAATGTTTACCCTCTAGTGATATTGAAGAACCCGTAGTAACGCACCCAGAGACTAATAAACAAAAAATCATTAATACTAGCACATCAAAATTTACAAGAAAACTACTTGGCAACATTGAAACAAAAGATAAAGCAAACTCTTTTCCTAAAAAAGATGCAGCTACAGCTAATCCAATATAGATTACCATCGGCACAATTGTATTAATTAAATAAATTGGCGTATTAAAATATTGTTTTATTTCTTTTTTAGTTAAAGCCCCAACTACTGAATTACATTTATAAATTAGTTCTTTATGCTCTATTTTTCTTTCTTTTTGTAATTTACCATATTGTGAACTTGTATATAAAAGCGATGATACATATAATATCGCAGCTACAACAATAATCATAATTAAATTAACACCTTGACCATATAAAACAAAATCAAGCACATAATCAATTATAAAAATACTTTCAATTATATCTTTAGCATTACCAGTTGCTTTTATCAAATAATTTTGAAGTGAATAATTTAAAATTAAATAAGTAGCAATTAATAATATGGTAATAACAGTTTGAATGATAGTATAACGTTTAAACATTCTAGAAGCTTTATCTGTCAAAATTCCAACAAAACTAGCGATAGCATTCGAAATAAACGGTAAAATTAATACAAACACAAACCCTCTTGTAACAACATAAAACGAAGCCTCAGGTATCATAACATAAAACACTATATAACTTGGCATCAAAATACCTAAGAAAATAAGTAAATCAAATAAATAATTATAAATACTTTTAGCGATTACAATTTCAATTTTCTTAATCGGCATCGATAATAACATCTCATGATCATTACCTTTACTTGGATACACACTACGCATAATAGTAACAAAAAGCAACATCATTAAAGCGAGTGTCGTTGTTGAAAACATCGCTAACAACTCGGGATTTTCAATTTTTTGATCAATATAAATTTGAATAGATGAAATAGCGTTCATTGTAAATGTAAAAACAATGCTACAGGAAAACAATAAACACAACAATACAGCAATATAAAATTTAGGTGTTTTAAATTTCTTTAAAAATGAACCTAAAAAGTTAAGCACATAGTTTTTAAGTAATCGAAAAACATTATACATTTTCTGTCAACTCCAAGAATACTTCTTCTAAAGAAATATCTTTTGTTATTTCTTCCATATTACCTTTTTTTATTAATTTTCCTTTTTTAATAATAGCCATTTTATTACATAACTTTTGTGCTACTTCTAAAATATGTGTTGAGAAGAAAATCGCTCCACCTTGTTCACAAAATTCACGCATGATTTTTTTAACAATAAATGAAGCTTTAGGATCTAACCCAACAAAAGGTTCATCTAAAATTAATAATTTAGGTTTATGAATAAAAGCACCTATTAACGCTAATTTTTGTTTCATACCATGCGAATAAGATGATATAAAATTATTTAACTTATCTAACATTTCAAATTCATTAGCATAGTATTCAATAGCAGTTTTACGTTCTTCTTTGCTAATTCGATAAATATCAGAAATAAAATTTAAATATTGAATTCCAGTTAATGATTCATATAAATCAGGATTATCTGGTAAATATGCCACAACTTCTTTTGTTGATAAAGGATCTTCAGAAACAGACTTACCATCAATTAAAATTTCACCTTCATCAAATTTTAATATACCAACAACTGATTTAATAGTTGTAGTTTTTCCAGCTCCATTGTGTCCAATAAAAGCATACAAATCACCTGGTTCAACATGTAAACTTAAGTTTTCAACAGCAGTATAGCCATTAGGATATTTAAACGTTAATTTATTAATTTTAAGCATAATACACCTCTTTAAAAAAAGTAGTTAGAAACTACTTTTTTGTTTTTTATTAAATTTGCTTATTTTCATCACTTTGTTTTTTAATTATTTTTATGTTATATAAACTTAATACAATACCGATCGCATAAAAAGCATATAAAATAACATAAGGAACAATTAATAAACGAATATTTTTAACTTGTGGAATAGCATAAAATACTATTGCCATAATTATCATAATTATAATATTACTTACATTTATGAATTCTAATGGTTTAATTCCTCTTTGCTCTTCACTTGATTCATCAACCAAGAAAGATAACAAAGCATGAATTAACCATCCAAATTGTACAAAACCAAATCCAAACCAAAAGTTTGAATTAAATTCTTTACGTAGTAGTAATGATAAAATATCAAAACAAACAACAATTACACTCGTAATTATTAAAGATAAATGATTTTTCTTCATTTGTTCACCTTTAATTATCTTTGATAAATAATACGTCCTTCAGAAATTGTCATTACTACATCAAAGTTTTCATCTAAAACAGCAAAGTCAGCATATTTTCCTACTTTGATACTTCCTCTTTCTTCAGAAACACCTAAATTTTGTGCTGGGTTTAAAGAAGCCATATCAAGTACATGTGTTAATTCGATACCAGCAAGTTTATGCACATTGCGAACTGCATGGTTCATACGTAATACACTACCTGCTAATGTTCCATTATGAAGTCTAGCTTCACCATTTTTAACAATAACTGGTTGTCCACCAAGTTCATAATCACCATCAGGCATATGTTTTGCACGCATAGCATCAGTAATTAAAGTTACTTTGTTATGTGGTTTAGATTTAACAACTAATTTAATAGCTGGAACACAAACGTGAATTGTATCACAAATTAGTTCACAATTTAATTCATCAAATAATAATGCACTTCCAACTGTACCAATTTCACGATGGTGAAGTGGTTTTTGAGCATTAAATGTATGAGTAACATTAGTTAAACCAGCTTCAATACCTGCTAAAATATCTGCATGTTTTGAGTTAGTGTGACCAATTGAAGCAACAATGCCATTTTCTTTTAAATATTTAATTAATTCCTTGCTTCCTTCTTCTTCTGGAGCTAAACTAACAACACGGATATTATCTCCTGATGCATCTTGATATTTTTTAAATACATTAACATCAGGTTTTGCTACATATTCTAATGGTTGAGCACCAATAAAATCAGGTGAAATAAATGGTCCTTCTAAATGAACACCTAATACTTTTGAACCAGTTTCAGGATTAAGTTCCATATATTCTTTAATAGCTACTAATGCTTTAGTAATATTTTCTGGACTTTGAGTCATTGTTGTTGGTAAAAAAGCAGTTGTACCTTCTTTTGCAAGAGCACATGCAATTTTACTAATGTCTTCTACTGTTCCGTCCATTGCATCACTCGCTGCTGCACCATGAACGTGTTGATCAATAAAGCCAGGTACAACAATCCAATTATCTTGTACTTCACAATAATTTTCAATATTTTCTAAATTTCCGATTTCTTTAATACGACCATTTTCAACACTTACAGATGTTTTAATGATCCCTTGATTTTCAACATAAAGATTAACATTTTTAAAACCTTTCATAATATCACCTCTTCAATAATATTATACCATACATTAAATCTTTTTACAAAAAAAATACCCCATATTATGATGTATAAAAAAACTTTATTATTCACATACTATAATTGCAATTAATTATTTATTTCATTGGAGGTTCAAATGACACAAAAAGAATTGCTTTACATTGAAGACACATTAAGTCATTGTCAATTTTTCAACAAAAAAGCTAAAGAAGCTGTTAACTCAGTTAAGAATGAAGAGTTAAAAGATGTAGCTTATGACTTAGAAGAATGGTCAACTGATTTAATGGACAAAATTTACGAATTGGTATCTTAGGAGTTAATATGAAAGATCAAGACATTTTTGAAAACTTACTAACACTTTTAAAAAGCCTTTGCAATATTCTAGCAAGTGGTGCTCAAGAAGCATCATCAACAGAAATTGCTGAAACTTTCCGTGAAGCTTTAGATGAGGCTTTAGCTGTTCAACATGATGTTTATAAAGCAATGGAAGATGCTGGTTTCTACCAAACATCACAAGTTCCAGTAGAACAAATTAATCAAGTACAAGATAAATTTGTTAATTGCAACTGGCAATAATAAAAAGGTTAATCGAAAGATTAACCTTTTATTTTACAAATAATTCAAATAATTTAATAAATAAATTATTTTCATACATCCATTTAGCAATCGAAAAGTCATTACTGTCTAAACCAAACAATCCAATAACCATATCATTTAACGATGGCATAAATGTTGTAAGTGTTGCAATCCCCCAAAATATAAAGGAAATTGTTAATAAAATAAATGCCATATTTACAACCGCACCTACAATACGATTGGTAATACTAATAATACCTACACGTGTAAGTTTATTAAACACTTTACGCATTAAGAAGATTATAGTTCCGCTAAAAGCAAGTAAGAATACAAAAGCGATAACTACACAACAAAGTGATGCAGCTGATAAACTTATGTAATAACCAACTGTATGTCCTTCTAAATTACCAATAAGATTACTACCTAAACTACTAAACAAATCATGTAAGAATTCTGGTATCTTTAATCCTTCCAAAGCATTTCTTAAGACTTCTTCTTTATTATCATTAGTTAAAACAACTGAAAACAAATCATTACTACCTATTAAAGTTTCTTCAATTTTTCTTGTAAATATATCACCAAATCCTAATTTGAATAATAAATTTCCAAAAGGTTTAGCTAAGAAGAAAGAAATTAAAAATGATGATAAACTTTTTAAAACACCTAACAATATATTAAAGAATCCCCTCATATATCCTAAGACACCATACAATACAACTAGTACAATAATAATTGTACTCATTACATCCATAATAACCTCCATTTTTCTTATTTTATATTATGCCCGATAAAAAGTAAATTACATCATTTTTTAGATTGTTTTTTTATCGTTTGGCTTTACTTTTTTGCTATTTTATTATATAATAATTATGCTCAAATGCACCCTTAGCTCAGTTGGTAGAGCAACTGACTCTTAATCAGTGGGTCCAGGGTTCGAGTCCCTGAGGGTGTACCATCTTAGAACATAAGTCATTGATTTATATCAATGACTTTTTTTAATATAACTCATCAATATATTCAATTAAAATATCTCTTATTAAAACATCTGTATCAACAAATGGTTTATTTTTAAATTCTGAATAATAAACTCCAGTAAATACATAATCAATAACAGCTATTTGATAAACCGAATTAGATTGAACATTTCGAATATCAAAGTCACGATCGAAATATAAGAAATTACCATTTTTATTATATAAAGATATTAATTCACTACCTTTTAATTCAACTATCATAACTTCATTATTAAATGGAAAAGCATTAAATACATCTGAAACAGTAATTTCACCACGTGAAATACTTGAACGAACACCAGCTGTATTAATAATCGAATAATCTACATCGAAATATTCTGTCATTGCACTTGTTGAATAATAACCTAATGTTGATTTAGAGATATTTGATGATGTAGTTCCCAATATTCTTTCACCAGAATCGATATATTGATCATACTTATTAAATAAATTATTGAATTCTAAATCAATATTATAATTAGAAGGATAAATACGTGTAAATTTAGAAGACACATATTCTTTATCCATCATCTCAATCAATACATGTGATGCAGTTCTGTTTTTATCTTGATTTTGAACAGCAATAATTTTTTTACCATCATTTCTTGTAAATTCTTGATAATTATTAGTATGAGTATGTCCACACAAAATTAAATCAATACGTTCATCATCAGTAAGTCTTGCAACATTCGCGTTTAAAGCTTCATCATAATCATGAATGCTCAAAACAACTAAATCACAATTTTCAGTTGTTCTTAAAATCTTACTATATTTTTTTACAACTGGTAAAACTTCTGTAAAATTATAGTTTTGAATATGTGTTTGTAAAATACTACTTTCGTGTGTTTCACCCATCGCACCAATTATACCAATTTTAAGACCATTTCTTTCAATTATAGTATATGGTTCCATCCATTCCGGTATTTGGTTAGTTCTTTTATCAATGATGTTTGCACCTAAGAAAGGAAATTCCGCTTCACCATTAGCAATATTTCCATCTTTATATTTGGCAATTTCTTCAATACCCCAATCAAACTCGTGATTACCAATTACAAAACAATCAAAGTCTAATTCATTGAATGATTCTACAAGTGGAAGCCCATAAAATATATTAGAAATATAAGTTCCTTGGAAAATATCACCATTTGCAACTTTTATAAATTGATCATTTGGATCATTAACAGCAAAATACGAACTAAGACGAGTCATACCTGCGTAATCACCATCATCAAAAGCACCATGAGTATCATTAATCATAAAGAACTCTAATTTTCTTAATCCCATTCCATCATCATTACCTGGTACATCATCATTACCTGGTACATCATCATTACCTGGATTATCTTCAACAGCATGTTTAATATTGACAGTTATTGTAGTAACTGAACTTTTCAAATATTCATTTTCTTTATCACAAGCAATTACGCCAACAATGTAATCACCATTTCTTAAGTTACTTAAATCAAAAGAGAGTTCTTCTGTTTTATCAAATAAAACGTTGTTTACATAAATTTCATAATACTCAGCATTTTCTATTTCTAACCAAGTAATAACATTATCAAGATATTCAACAGTTGTTGAATTTAATTTTGTTTTAGTTGGTTGTGGTGTTGTACAACCCGTGATAACTAATAAAAAAAGTACCATTAAAATAGTAATATATTTTCTCATATTTTATTTCTCCATTTATAATTATTATACCATATATGAACAAATAATACAAGAATATACAAAAAAAGGATTATTGAACCAATAATCCTTAATTATTTAAATAATTATATCTATTTTTAATAAAATTAACAACAAATTCTACTATTCCTGTTATTATAACAATCATAATAGTCCAAGCAATTAAAACATCCATATCAAGATAGCTTTTAGCATTATACAATTCTTTTCCAATACTAATTGGTGTTTGTGATAAATATTCACCCATCACCATGACTTTAAAACCTAACCCAAATGTTTGTAAAATAAGGGTTACAATCGTTGGAAATAAAATAGGCAAATAAACAAATAACATTTTTTTGAAAAAACCTACATTTAAAAGTGCTAATTCGTCAGTTAAATTACGATCAATTTGATCTAGACCACCTTTTAATCCATCAACCATAATTGGAACAATTACTAAAGTTGCAATAATGTATGGTGAATATTCATTTCCAAAAATCAATAATACAAAAATCGAGAAAGAAACAAATGGAACTGAACGCATAATTTTAATAATCGGACTAATAAACCCGAAAGTCCATTTTCTAACCAAATATAATGACATTATTACAAAAGCTATTCCAAAAGAAATTATTATACTAATTAATAAACGATATAATGAATATCCAAACGATTTTAAAGCATTTGTTTTAAAAATATTACCAAACTCTTCAAAAATTTGACTAATTGTAGGATATATTAAAGTATTGTTTTTAGTTGTACTTAATATAATCCAACCAATAAATAACAAAAATATAGTTAAAGTTGAACTAAATATACTTAATAATGTTTTTTGTTTATTTATAGTCATAGAATTTATCATCTGGCAATTTTCCGCCAATGCTCTTTCCAAGACCTAATTCAATTAATTTATTAAAATAGTATTCAACATCATTACGATAATTTGAACCACTTGCTAAAACATTACATTTATTTATGGCACTTGCTAAATCATCATCACTGAATTTACCAAATGATGGATCAATTTTTTTAGCAATAGCAGCTAAAGTTTTTGAATCTTCTAATGCTAAAGTTAAAGAAGCTTCCATTTCTTTTAAAATTGCTTCTAAGTCTTCTTTATCTAAATCTGCTTTTACAAATATACCTGCTTGAGTTACATTATATTCGTCTCCAGCCATTTCTTTCCATAATTCTTGTAAATCAATTACATTAAATGATTTATTTTTAGAAATTAAAGTTTTAGAAGGTTCTGCAGTCAAAATAGTATTGGCTACACCACTTACTAGTTGACTGTTTGCCTCAGCAACTGATGCTTGATAATTTACAACTGGTTTAACGCCATAATATGCACATAATGTTCTAAACATTACATCAGGTGTTGAATTTTGACCGAATAATGTAATTTCTTTACCATTTAATTCAGCAAAACTTGACACTTCTGTTGAAAGAATATAATAGTTACCTCCAACAATTGGACGATATAAACGATATTGGAAATCTTCAACTGTATTATAAAACTTCGCACCTAAATTTACAGGAGCAACAATAATATCATAATTACCAGATGTGAATGCAGCAACTAGCGGATCACTACCTTGTACGATATCAACAGTAATATTTTCAGCTTTTTTATCAACAAAATTAGATAAACTAATTGATGGTGTTCCCGATGGCATAATTACTTTATACTCTTTCTTTTCAACATCATCTGGATTATCACCATTATTTGTTGTTAAATCACATCCAACTAATGTAAAACTAATTAATAATAATAACGTTAATAAAATCTTTTTCATATTTTTCACCTCTTCTACGCTATTATTATACACGAATTTACAAATAAAATATGTAACATTTGTTACAAAATATAAAATTTATGATATAATATATTTGGTGATTATATGATCTTTACAGAAATAATAAATAAATATTCAACAACTACTTATCAAAAAAATCAAATAATATTTACTGAAGGAACAAAATGTTCTAAAATCGGTATTATATTAGAAGGTGAAATAAAAATTTCAACCATTACTCACCTTGAAAAAGAAGAAACATTCACAATCGTTAAAAAAGGCGAAATATTCGGAAATTCTCTAATTTTTTCTTCTTCTCCTTATTATCTTGGTAATATTATTGCAACACAAAAAACAACAATTTGTTTCATTAATAAAGCTGATTTGATTACAGAACTATCTAATAATCCAAAATTATTAGAGTATTACATTAATGCAATTAGTGATAAAACAATTAAAATCAAACAACAAAATAAACTACTTGCACACAAAAACATTAGAGATCGCATTTTATATTATTTTATAACTTTATCAAAAAAACAAAACTCTTCAATTATAAAACTATCATCAATTACCAAATTATCAAGCGAATTGTCACTTCCTCGTCCATCTGTATCTAGAGAATTAAGTAAAATGGAAGTTGATGGTTTAATTATTAGAAAACAAAAGTTTTGTAAATTACTTTTTATAAATGAATAAAATCAAAACACGCATCATTTGATGCGTGTTTTTTAACTATTTTTCCTCTTTTAACATTTTAATAAATTCATCAATTACTTTTTCTAATTCTTCAATATATTTAGATTCAATATTATAATCTTTTAATAACTCTTCTAATTCGATTGTTTCTAAAATATTTATAATATCTTCAACTTTAATATCACCATACATTATTTCAAGATATTCAACAATCTCAGGCAATTTATCTTTAAGTTGATCAATTGATGCTTGAAGTTCAACTGAATCCATTCCAAATAAGAAATAAATAAGATTTTCTTTTAATGCTGTTTTTATTAATTCACTATCAAAAACGCACATTTCAAGAACTGGTTTCTCATATTGAATTTCAAAAGACTTTTGTAAATGTGTTAAGTAATTATTTAATTCATTTACATTTAATAAAGTTAATGTAATATCAACACCCATGTTTGTCAATAAATTAACCAAAAACTTCGAATAATCAATATTTAAACCATATTCATCGTCAAGTTCAACTAACAAATTCTGAATTAAAGGAAGAATTTTCTCATTAAAATCAAAATGATTAACTAAATAATCAATTTTACCCTTTATATCAACAATTACAGACATATCTTCAAATAACTTAGTAACATGATCAATGAATTCAAATTCCATTAAATCATTCCAACCATTAAGATCTATTTCAATTATATCAGTTAATCCAAGTTTTTCAAATATTTCTTGAATATTTTCAACTTCTAACGATTTAATGATTTCCCAGTCAGATTCATCCCATGTTTTAATAACACTATATAAATCTGCAACTTCTTTACCTTCAACTATTTTAATATAGTTCAATATATTAAATTGTTCCAAAAGATGTGTTATATAACTTCCATCTTCTGTTAAGTAAGCAATAAGTGGATTCAAAATAATTTCTAGATCATGTTCATCTTTCAAATACTTAAATAATTCAGTAAAAAA
>JAEIGA010013950.1_pt1 | contig 12216 bp, 10 predicted proteins | sample 9270691 | NCBI WGS metagenome assembly JAEIGA01 (sample SAMN17057246, study PRJNA624740) | gut metagenome | biome: biome; isolation source: fecal sample | host: Bos grunniens | place: China: Xizang | collected 2019
AGTATCGTTTCACCGATACCAAGTCCCTTTGCCATACTATTCTGTAAAATCTTTATCTTTTTGACTATAAAAACATCGCCGCTTATGCATCATATTGTCTCACAGCACAATGCGACTGAGTAACTGTTGTGCCGACAGAATCAGACAGCAGTTGCATCCATTATAATTCTTTCAAGTTCCTCCAGATTGTCTGCCACAGCCATGTAACGATCGATGTCGCCACGCAGGAAACCACTCTCCTTCGATGCCTTGAGCAGTGCGACAAGCGAATCCCAGAAACCGTTCACGTTATAAAGCACCACTTTCTTGCTGTGGTAGCCGATGGTTGCAGCTGCCATCACATGAAAAATCTCGTCAAGCGTACCTATCCCGCCAGGCAATGCTACAAGTATATCACTGCGCTGAAGCATGATATCCTTGCGGTCACTCAGATTACGGCAATTAACCTTTTCATCAATGAGTGAGCTCACCCTGCCGCGTTCCTCAAGTATCATGGGCACGACACCCACGACCTTGGCCCCTGAAGCCTTTGCCGCCTTTGCCGTCGCCTCCATGAGACCGAAGCGGGCACCACCATAGACAAGTGTAGCACCAATTCGTCCCAGCATATTACCCACCGCGGTTGCACTGAGTACATAAAGGGAGTCTATCTCCTCTGACGCGGCACAGAAGACCGCAATGTTCCTTGCCGGCATCATAGCGACTGCATGTCGTTGAGACGCTTGTACAAGCCATCAAGTTTCAGAAGCTCCTCGTGCTTGCCACGTTCCACAATCTCTCCGTCACGCATCACACATATCTCGTCGGCATTCTTGATTGTAGAGAGACGGTGCGCAATGGCAATGGTTGTACGGGTCTTCATGAGACGTTCAAGAGCCTCCTGAACAAGACGTTCACTCTCGGTGTCAAGAGCCGATGTCGCCTCATCAAGGATAAGTATCGGCGGATTCTTGAGAATTGCACGTGCGATACTTATTCTCTGGCGCTGACCGCCCGAGAGCAGACAACCACGGTCGCCCACATTGGTATCGTAGCCATGCTCTGTCTCCATGATGAAATCGTGCGCATTGGCGATTTTGGCAGCTTCGATAACCTGTTCCATGGTAGCATTCTCCACACCGAAGGTTATGTTGTTGTAGAATGTGTCGTTAAAGAGAATTGCCTCCTGGTTCACATTGCCGATGAGACCGCGCAAGGACTTCACCTTCATATCCTTGATATTCACGCCGTCAATGGTTATCTCGCCACTCTCGACATCGTAGTAACGTGGGATAAGGTCTACCATTGTAGACTTGCCGCTACCCGACTGGCCCACAAGTGCAATAGTCTTTCCCTTCTCTATCTTGAGGCTGATGTTCTTGAGCACATCGCGTTCGCCATCGTATGAGAATGTGATGTTTCTGTACTCGATTCCCTCCTTCATCTCAGGGATTTCAACACCCTTGCCACCATCCGAAATAGGGTTCTCAGCATTCAGTATGGCATCAATACGTTCCATTGAGGCAAGACCGCGAGGTATATTATATGACGCCTTTGAGAAATCCTTGAGAGGATTGATTATACTGTAAAGGATTGTCAGGTAGTAGATGAACTCGGCAGCAGAGATTGGAGAACTGTCACCAAGAATCAGCATACCGCCGAACCACAGGACTATTACAATGACACAAGTTCCCAGGAATTCACTCACGGGATGCGCCAAAACCTGACGCATTGTAACCTTCATGGTTGCCGAACGCAGTTCATTGCTGCACTTTGCAAAACGGGCAGACATCTTCTTCTCGGCAATGAAAGCCTTTATGATTCTGAGACCTCCAAGAGTCTCCTCCATCTGTGATGTGGTCTCACCCAGTTTCTGCTGGGCAACAAGAGACTTCGCCTTTAGTTTGCGCCCGATGGACCCCATCACCCAACCCAACACAGGAATTACACATATTGTAAACAGGGTCAGTTCCCAGCTGATGTATATGAGTGTGCCAAAATAGATGACAATGAATATGGGGTTCTTTATGAGCATGTCGAGTGAGGTGACAATAGAGTTCTCCACCTCGGTAACATCGCCGGTCATTCTTGCAATGATGTCGCCTTTGCGTTCCTTTGAGAAGAAACCGATAGGCAAACTAACAACCTTGTCATACACCATTGTACGCATATCACGCACGACACCTGTACGCAAAGGAATTATCGCTGCCGAAGAACCGAAGTAACTTGCTGTCTTCAACAGAGTCATGAGAACCAGGAATAGTCCCAACATAAGCAACACAGTGGAGGCACCATGCGCAGCGGTAAGCTCATTCATGTAGAATGTGGCGTTGTTCATAAAAACATCCTTCAGGTTGCCCGAGTTCATCTCCTCCCAAGGAATGAACTGTACACCACTGGTGTCGGTTATCTTGAACAGAATCTGCAATATCGGTATGATTACCATGAACGAGAATACGTTCAGTATTGCCGACAGCAAAGTGAAAACCAGCGAAAGGACAAGATATTTCTTGTATGGGGGAACAAACCTCCTGAGAACCTTGAAAAATTCTTTCATAGTATATATAATATTATTATTTTATAATAAATACCCGGCAAAGGTACTCATTTTTTGTCATATATCCACTAACGACAACCTTTTTTAGGACAATCCATTGAAATAGACATGGGAGAGCATGCACACACCCTCCCATGTCTATTATTTCACAAGCCTTCAACGAGTTACTCTGGATTATTCTTATAATACTCGTTCCACTCCTCGAGCACCTTCTGCCAGTCAACAACCTCACCATTGGCAATAGCCTCGGCCTGGTCAAGGGACTCCTCATGACGTTTCTTCTCGGCATGACGCAGTTTCATGGCTTCAATTGTAGCCTCATCAAGAATATGAATCCTCCCCCTACGCACACACTCGTCAAGATCAAGCGGCCCGAAAGCCTTTCCCTGAACATTGAAGTCGGAAATATTGAACTCGAATACCGTACGCAGAGTATGGCGCACCATCTTCTGGGCACCCCGGCTGACCACCATCTTCTGACCGAGCAGTTTGCGTATAATACCTATCTCACGCTGTGAAAATTTGTTTCTTCCCATAATCTACATCACAAAATCTTTGAAATTACTGCACAAGACCAAGTTTATTGGCAAACTCCCATATGACCATTCCAGCCGTTACCGACACGTTAAGCGAATGCTTTGTACCAAACTGCGGAATCTCTATCGCGCCGTCTGAAGCATCGACGACCGCCTGCTGCACCCCCTTCACCTCATTGCCAAGAACGACAGCATAGCGCCGAGCGGGAGCCGCCGCAAAATCCTGTAGTGCGATACTACCCTCGCATTGTTCAATTGAAAAGACACTGAACCCATCGTTACGCAATGCAGCAACAGCATCCATCGTCGACTCGAAGTACTGCCATTCGACGACATCCTCTGCTCCAAGTGCAGTCTTGTGTATCTCGGCACTCGGTGGAGTAGCTGTTATTCCGCAAAGCACAATGCGTTCTACCCTGAATGCATCACCGGTGCGGAACACAGAACCTACATTATGCAGGCTACGCACATTGTCAAGCACCACCACCAACGGTAATTTATCGGCTTTGGTAAAGGCATCACGGTCGATGCGCCCCATTTCGGTTACAAGTTTTTTCCTGTTCATATATACTTGCTCCAATCAATTTTACGCATGTCACCCTCACGTTCATATGCGGTATTCAAAGCCAAAGCCGCAGCCACATTGTGCGACACGTGACCGTTCTTTGAAATCTTGAGATAATCCCAAAGCAGATTACGGTAATCGGGGTGGGCACAATTCTCTATAAGCAGACGTGCACGTTCATCGGGTCCCTTGCCACGCAAATCGGCAACACCCCACTCCGTCACGACAACCCTTACATCATGCTCAGTGTGGTCGGCATGCGTAACCATAGGCACAATAGAACTCACGGCACCGCCCTTCTGCGTTGACGGACACATGAATATTGAAACATACGCATTACGTGCAAAGTCTCCCGAACCACCAATGCCGTTCATAAGGCGTGTTCCCCCAATGTGTGATGAGTTGACACAACCGTACAGATCGACAGCAATGGCTGTATTCATGGCAATTATACCCAGACGACGTATGATTTCGGGATGATTCGATATCTCTGACGGACGCAGGATAAGCCTGTCGCGGAAGAAATCAAGGTTATCATACACATGCTGCAAGCATTCCTGACTGAGTGAAAGCGAACATGTACTGCCGGCTTTTATACGCCCGTGCTCCATGAGGTCGATAACAGAATCCTGAAGCACCTCGGAATAGAGGTCAAGTGCCGGCAATTCCGCACAGTTCTCAAGAGCCTTGAGAACGGCATTGGCCACATTACCGATACCGCTCTGAATTGGCAGTCCCGTTGCAGGAATTATTCCACGCTTCATGTCATTAAGTATAAAACCTACGACATTCTCACCAATCTTGCGCGTAACGGGGTCCAGTTCCTTGAAAACCACCTGTTCGTTGGGCAAATACACCTCCACGATACCCACGACCTTCTTGGGGTCGACCTGAACATATGGTTTACCCACCCTGTCGGCGGCATTATAGATTGGAATCTCCCTGCGGTACGGAGGGTCAAGGGGTTCATACACATCGTGCAGCCCCATGGTATGATGATACGTATTGCGTTCAATTATAATTTTGTCGGCAAGATTCGCCACCGTCTGACCTATTCCACCAGCAGTGGTAAGATACACCTTGCCGTCGGGAGTTATATCTATCGCCTCAAGTATCGCTACATCCACCTTCCCTAGATAACCATAACGCAGGTCCTGTGCCATGAGGGAGAGATGAAGGTCGGAATACTCAATCTCCTTATTGTTGATAGCTTCACGCACCACCGGATTCGAGATGAACGGAACTCTGAAGTTCAAAGCCTTGGCACGTGTAAGCATGCCATCAATGGCATCGCCAGTCGATGCGCCTGTAAAAAGGTTTATCTTGAATGGCCTGCCTGCAGCATGCTCCTCCTCGGCAATCCTTGCAACCTCGGGCAACACCGTCTTGGGGGTTCCCGAAAGGGTAAAACCACTAATGCCTACACCATACCCGTTCTTTATGTAGCCCGCAGCCTCTTGGGCTGTGATAATAGGGTAGCTCATATCGTCTCTTTTTTTAATGTCTGTAAATCCTGAACTTATAAATACTCACTGATATTTCCTGTTGAAAATCTCGGAATATATGAATGCGCGTTTTGCCTCAGATCTGTTACCGATGCTGAAGCGTTTGCCTTTGGGCAACTCATTTTCAACCGACGAATCGTATGTAGAACGGTGTTCCTTGTTCCCGGCCGCTTTGCCCTCGCCATACAGCAACGGCCCCTTTCTATTGCCGGCATCCTTCTTTTTTGTGACGGCAGGAGCAATAGTCTCGGGCTCAGGCATATATGTCTGCTGAAAAGGTTCATCCATTACTTCATCAGGTTCATCACCTTGAATTTTCGGAAGCTTATGCTTGACAACATATACCAACGAGTATATCACACCGAATATCACCAATGAAATAAGAGTCTCCATATCAGATATTGCTTTTGAAGTAATCCTTGAACAGTTCGTCAAAAATCTCGCCACGTGTGAGACGTCCGCCCTTCAGGCATACAACATCTATCTCACCTTTTGCCGAAAGGACATTGCTCTCAAGATTGTATATATCCTGCAGCATCACCAGTTTCGCACCCTTGCGAACCATGTTTATGCGCACTGCGAACCTGTCACCGCCACGCAAAGGACGTTTGTATTCAATGGCGACTTTTGCCACCATGAGGTCTATCCCCTTCTCGTGCAAAGCACTGAAACTCACTCCGAACGTCTCCAGGAACTCATGACGGGCATGTTCCATATAATGCTGATAGTTGGCATTGTTCACCACGCCTTGAATGTCGCACTCGTAGTCGCGCACCTTCATCTCGTATTCAAAACTGTATTTCTCCATAAATCAATATACCTGCTAGAATAACGCTAAATGCAAATATACAACAATAAATCATTCAATGCCGTTTTTAAGAAAATTTATAGCATTATAATACCAAGCAACATGTTTTTGTTTTCTTTATTGCGGAGAAATGATTAATTTCGCGCTATTGTTGACAATGGAACCGAAAGAGATTCAGCACATATATGCACAGCACCCGGGTGTAGACGCCCTGATGCAGCTGCGTGAAGAGGGGGGCAGGAAGCATGCCTTTCTCGAGGGATTGTTGGGCAGCAGCGCGGCAATGACGCTATGCGGTCTCAAACAGAGAGCCCCCGGACAGACCATGCTTGTGGTAATGAACGATGCCGAAGAGGCCGGTTATTTCTACCACGACATGATGCAGATCTCAAACGACAGCAACATACTGTTTTTCCCATCATCGTTCCGCCGTGCGATGAAATACGGACAGGAGGATGATGCCAACCGCATTCTGCGCACCGAGGTAATGAGCCGCCTTATCAACCGCCGCCGCAAAGAGGGGCTTGTGATTGTCACGCACCCCGAAGCTCTTGCCGAGAAGGTAGCATCGCAGGGCGACCTTGAAGAGAAGACCCTCTCAATTGCCTTGGGAGACCGAATAAGCCGCGAGGAGGTGGAGAAGCGCCTGACGGCACTGAAGTTCAAGGAAGTGACATACGTATACGAGCCGGGCGAGTTCGCAATGCGAGGAAGCCTCATCGATATTTTCTCCTTTTCATCGGAATTTCCTTACCGCATTGACTTCTTTGGAGACGAGGTCGAGAGCATAAGGACATTCGAGGTCGAGAGCCAGCTCTCAAGAGAACGCACGGAGGAGGCAAGCATAGTGCCCAAAGTGACAGGCAAAGAGACAGTTTCGATAACTTCGTTCCTGCCAAAGAACAGTATATTCATAACAAAGGATATTGATTTTGTAAAGGGAAGCATTGAGAAGCTGCGCAACGAGGGGTTCACACTGCAGGCAAGGCTATCAGAAAGTGAATTACCTGAGATGCCCGAACTGATGTCGGCTGTCGAGGTTGAGACTTTTGCCAAAAGTGTAAAGCATTGGGAACTGCGCAGCATGAACTGTGCAAACACGAAAGTGAAGTTCAGCACATCACTGCAACCGCTTTTCCACAAGGATTTTGACCTTGCAAGCCGCAATTTCAAAGAGTACATCGAAAAAGGATACAGACTGTTCCTGCTCACCGACGACCTTCATCAGGCAGAACGCCTGAAAGCCATATTCGAGGAACGCGGCGATGAAATCCCTTTCACACCAATAGGGCACACAATACACGAGGGATTCTGCGACAATATTCTGAAGATTGCCCTTTTCACCGACCACCAGTTGTTCGGCCGATTCCACAATTTCCGCCTGCGCAGCGACCGTGCACGCAACGGCAAGGTTGCACTTACCATAAAGGAGCTCAAGGAGTTCGGCATTGGCGATTACATCGTGCACATTGATCATGGCGTGGGCAAGTTCGGAGGTCTGGTGCGCATCCCCAGCGGCAACTCCACACAGGAAGCCATCAAACTCATATACAAGAATGACGACGTCGTGTTCGTCTCAATCCACAACCTGCACAAGATTTCAAAGTACCGCGGCAAGGAGGGTGAACCGCCTGCTGTGAACAAACTCGGCACAGGAGCCTGGGAACGAATCAAGGAGAGGACAAAGAAGAAGATAAAGGACATTGCCCGCGACCTCATAAAGCTCTATTCGCAGCGTCACAAAGAGGAGGGATTCGCATTCTCACCCGACAGTTATCTGCAGAACGAACTTGAGGCAAGCTTCATATACGAAGACACCCCCGACCAGCTGAAAGCCACAAACGAAGTGAAGCGCGACATGGAACGCAAACGTCCCATGGACCGTCTGATATGCGGCGATGTAGGATTCGGCAAGACCGAGGTCGCAATACGCGCCGCTTTCAAGGCCGCTACGGACGGCAAACAGGTTGCCGTACTGGTACCCACAACCGTACTTGCCTACCAGCACTATCTCACATTCAAGGAACGCCTGAAGGATTTCCCATGCAACATCGAGTACCTTAGCCGCGCACGCAGTGCAGCAACAACCAAGAAGATTATCGAAGAGATAAAGGAGGGTAAGGTAGATATTGTTATTGGTACCCACAAACTCACAAGCAAGGAGGTCAAGTTCAAGGACCTGGGACTGCTCATTATTGACGAGGAGCAGAAGTTCGGCGTTGCCGTAAAGGAGAAGCTGCGCCAGTTCAAGGTGAATGTGGACACGCTTACCATGACAGCAACACCCATCCCGCGTACCCTGCAGTTCTCAATTATGGGGGCGCGCGACCTCTCCATGATACAGACACCGCCGCCAAACCGCTACCCCATACATACCGAGATACAGACCTTCAATGCCGAAGTAATAAAGGAAGCCATCAGCTTCGAGCTCAGCCGCAACGGCCAGGTATTCCTAATAACCAACCGCATATCGGGAATGGATGAACTGGCAAGACTCATAAGACAGCATGTACCCGATGCCAGAGTGTGCACCGGACATGGACAGATGGAACCCGCGGCGCTTGAGAAGACACTGTATGAGTTCATAAACCATGATTATGACGTACTCATCGCTACTTCAATTGTAGAGAACGGAATCAATATACCGAACGTAAACACCATCATCATAAACCAGGCGCAGAACTTCGGTTTGAGTGACCTGCACCAGATGCGTGGACGCGTAGGACGTGGCAAGCGCAAGGCTTTCTGCTACATGCTCACGCCACCAAGAGAGAACCTGCCCACCGATGCCCGCCGACGTCTTGAGGCTATCGAGAGTTTCAGTGAACTGGGCAGCGGAATGCACATAGCCATGCAGGACCTTGACATACGAGGAGCCGGAAACCTGTTGGGTGCCGAACAGAGCGGATTCATTGCCGACTTGGGTTATGAGACATACCAGAAGATTCTTGCCGAAGCCGTACGCGAAATCAAGGAGGAGGAGTTCGGCGACATACTCACACAGGAGGAGGAAGAGAGCAGCAACGAGACAGACCGCTATGTGAAGGAGTGTTTCGTAGAGAGTGACCTTGAACTGCTGTTCCCGGCCATATATGTCCCCGACAGCAACGAACGCATCCTGCTTTACCGCGAACTTGACTCTATAACCGAACTGAGGGACATAGAACCCTTCAAGGCACGCCTGCGCGACCGTTTCGGTAAGATACCGCCCGAAGGCGAGGAACTCATACGTATGGTCACCCTGCGCCGCAAGGCCCAGAGCCTTGGAGTAGAGAAAATCTACCTGAAAGGCGGCAGGATGAACCTGTTCCTTGTCGACACCCGTAACGAACGTTACTACACAAGCGAGACATTCGGTACAATAATGAGCTACATCCCTACAAGTTCATTCAACTGCAAGGTGCGCGAGGGCGACGGACGCTGCATAATCACCGTTGAAAACGTAAAAAATGTAGAGACGGCACTTGCTTTCATCGAGGAGATACGCAACCACAGCATCATTGCCGGACAGTGCTGATACTGTCCGGGAGCCCCACTTTTACATCAAACATCCTTTAAGCAGCAACATCAGTTCCCGCGTCTGTGCCTGTAGAGTTGCCAGGTATTTACAAGATTGTGCCACACGGAGTAGAAACCACCGGCGATGGCGGTAACCGGAGTCAGGAAAGTATAGGCAAACCAGATGGCAAAGACGGTGTTCTTCTGTCCCAATGACTGCCCCGCGGCAATCACCTCGCCATAACGCGCCCCAATGCGGCGCCCCACGGCAAACTGCACCAGACAGCACACAAGCGACACCACGGCAATGCCGGCCATGACAAGCAGGGAGAGATGTGAATGGACTATCGCTCTTGTGGTCATAGCAATGGCAAGCGACAAAGCCACAAGCCAAAGATAGAACGGCAGGTCTCGCCCTTTTGTCACCATCCATCCATGTACCTTAGGCAGAAACCTGCGTACCAGCGAAGCGCACAACAACGGGAGCAGCAGCAATGGAAAGACCTTTCCTAAAATTATGACAAAGGAACTGCCCAATGACATGCCCTCTACCGGGTGTGAGTAAGCAAGGAACAGCGGAGCCACAAGCGCCACCGCAATGTTTATCTGCATGGTATACGATATCAGCGAGGCAGAGTTTCCACCGAGTCTGGATGTTATCACGGCTGCAGCTGTTGCAGTGGGACACACAAAACACATCATGGCAGCCTCAAGGAGTACCCTTACCGCAGGTGACATCCCACGGAATGTTCCTATAATCACAGAGATAACAATGAACAGCAGCATCTGGAACAGCAACAGCCACAGATGCCAGCGTGTAGGCCTGAGTTCTTTTATACGCACCTTGCAGAAGGTGACAAAAAGCATTGTAAATATGAGTGTTGGTTGCAGGAATGAGACTATTGCCGACACAAGATTACCGGTACCCTCGGGCAAAGGGAGTTCACGGTAAAAGAGATAGGCCGAGGCGCCGCCCACCATCGCAATGGGCAGTGACCAGTCGCGCAGGAACTGGAGAGGTCTCATCGCACAGCCTCCTTTCTTTCAAGTGACAGCCACGCATGCGGCAGGCATTCGACAATATCACCCGCAACAAGCGCAGTCTCGCCTTTTCCGGCCACGGCAATATCGCCGGCAAGTCCATGTACATATACCGCAATGCGTGCAGCATCGGTAGAGTCATACCCTTGCGCCAAGAGAGCAAGTAGAATTCCGGTGAGCACATCACCGCTGCCACCTGTAGCCATGCCGGGGTTGCCAGTGCTGTTGAAATAGAGATTGCCGTCAGGGGCAATTACTGTTGTATATGCACCCTTGAGCACAAAAGCAATACCATAGTCACGCGCCAAGGCACGGACCGACTCCATTGCATGGTATCTGCCGGGGAATTTGCCGAAAAGACGTTCAAACTCTCCCGGATGAGGCGTAAGCACGCTGCCATGCGGTAACCGTTGCAGCCACTCCTTGTTGCGCGAGAGAATATTCAGGGCATCGGCATCAAGCACCATAGGTGCGGTGCAGTTTTCAATGAGATTGAGCAGTGCAGCCTCACTCTCCTTGCCCTGTCCAAGGCCAGGACCGACTGCGACAGCATTGTACTTTGCAACATCAATGTTGTCACTGAAACGGCACTCATTGCTGTCTATGCTCGTCATCGCCTCGGGCACACACGACTGCACAATGACATTGTTGCAAGCAGGGACATGCACCGTGAGCAGCCCCACACCCGAACGCAAAGCCGCACGCGCAGCAAGGACTGAGGCACCAGCCATGCCCTTTGAACCGGCGATCAGCAGTGCGCGCCCGAAATTGCCCTTGTGGGCATGCCTGCCACGAGGCTTTAGCAATGCTTTTATCTCCTTTTCATCGGTATAATATAACGTAGAAGGCACCTCCTCGATTCCCTCCTTTGAAAGCCCGATATCAAGTATTTCCATATCGCCGACATACTGCGCATTCTCGGGCATCAACTGTGAAAGTTTCGGGAACTGGAGTGTCAGCGTGACATCGGCATTCACCACCACACCACTTGGCGGATGGTTGTTCTCGCCGAGCAGGCCCGAAGGCATGTCTACCGCCACCACACGGCAACCAAAGGCGTTTATCCTGTCTATCACATCGGCAAACAGAGAACCGGCCACCGGCTTGTTGAGCCCGCTACCGAAAAGAGCATCAATTATTATTGTATTGCTGCCCAATTGGGGCATATCAAAGACGCCACACACCTCATTGGTGAGAACTGAGGTTCCTTTCAAACGTTCAAAGTTAACAGCACAATCGGGCGAGAGTTTTCCTTTCGGGTTTATAAGCCACACAGCCACGTCACACCCTTTTGCCGCAAGCATGCGTGCAACAGCAAGGCCGTCGCCGCCATTATTGCCGGGACCCGCGAATACGGCAAAGCTGCAACCGGCATAACGGTCAAGTATAGCAACAGTCAATGCACGTGCAGCACGTTCCATAAGGTCTATGGAAGCAATAGGCTCATGCTCTATGGTGTAGGCATCAAGTTCCTTTATCGCAGATGTGTGGAAGAATTTCATAATTGTGCAAGATACTCCAATCCCTCTTTGTAACCGTCAAAACCCTTGCCGCATATAGTCTTCTGCGCATAGAGTGAGATATAAGAAAAACGGCGGAACTCCTCTCGTGTAGAGATATCGGTCAGGTGTACCTCAACCGTCGGCAACGCCACAGCCTTCAGTGCATCTAGGATTGCCACACTTGTATGGGTGTATGCAGCAGGATTAATGAGTATGCCGTCAAAT
>JAEIGA010013951.1_pt1 | contig 12216 bp, 13 predicted proteins | sample 9270691 | NCBI WGS metagenome assembly JAEIGA01 (sample SAMN17057246, study PRJNA624740) | gut metagenome | biome: biome; isolation source: fecal sample | host: Bos grunniens | place: China: Xizang | collected 2019
AAGGACATGATTTAGAAAATTATGAACTTGCAATAGATGCATTTATGGAAATATTACCAAAACTAAGAAGAAATATTTAGGTGAAAAAATGCCAACAAGATACATAGGTGATGGATATTGGGAAATAGCTTCCCGTCAAATGAGTATAGTAACAAGAAGCGAACAACAAAGATTTAAAGATGCTAAAATCACAGTCATAGGCTGTGGTGGAATTGGCGGTGAGACCATTGAGATGCTTGCAAGAATGGGAATCGGCGAGTTAGTTTTAGTTGATAAAGATGCATTTGACTTATCTAACCTTAATAGACAAACTTTAGCATCAATAGCTGATTTAGGCCTTGACAAAAGTGCCGTTGCAGCTGAAAAAGTAAGATTGATAAATCCTTATGTTAAAGTTACAACATTCAATGAACATATTGACCAGACAAACATTGAAAAAGTTATTGGAGACTCCGATATTGTAATTGATGCTCTTGACAATGTCCTAACAAGAGTAATCGTGTCAAGAAAAGCTAAAGAAAAAGGAATTGCATACATTCATGGTGCAATACATGGAACTCTGGGTCAGATTACCGTATTTTTACCAAATAGTGAAAAAACTTATGAAGAAATGTTTAACTTGCCTTCAATTGGAAAAGAATTAAATGATGAAACAATTGAAGCTTTAAAAAATGTTACATCAGGTGTTCCACCAGTCATTGGACCTACACCTAACTTAATTGGATGTTTAGAAGCCTTTGAAGCTTATAAAATAATTACTGGAGTTGGAAAAGTTACCGTGGCTCCAAAAATATTGACATTCGATTTACTTGATTTAGCTTCATTTAGCTTAGAAGAAATTTAAATAGATGTAAAAACATCTATTAACTTTTTATTTTTAAAAAAAAAATCTATTTTTCCAAATCTACACGTTCCGGTGCTGTAAAGATAGTGAATCTATTATCCCTTACAAAACCAATCATTGTAATATTACCTGTACGCGCTACATCAATACCTGAAGATGCAGGTGCAGCATTTGAAATGATTATCGGAATTCCAACCCTAATAACTTTTATTAACATGTCTGCAGGCATTCTTCCACTATATGAAATATAACACTTTGAAAAATCATAACCTTCTTTTGAAGCTGCTCCAATAACCTTATCAACCGCAACATGACGACTTACATCTTCACGGATGATAATGTTATCCTCATATTTTAACTGGGCAACATGAACGCCCGCTGTCTTTTGCCAAACTTTAGCTTCATCGGTTAAATGTTCAATGTCCTTAATTATTTGAGTTGCATTAATTTTTAAATCAGAAGTATTTGGCTCAATTGTTTTTAATTCTGATCTGATTCCCCCAGCATTATCAGAGTTTACTCCTTGATATTCAAGCAATCTACAAACACATGCATGTTCACAGTTTCCTTTCCTTTCTTGAACAATGCCTTCCTGTTCCAAATCCTCTTCAGGATCATGATTCAATTTTGTGGAAATCAATATATTTGTACCATCTAACTTAATTGATTCAATATCAGAATAATTTTTAATTAAACCTTCTCCAAGACAATATCCTACTGCGAAATCCTCCAAATCCTTAGGATAAGTAGAAAATTTACGTGGAGGCAAATAATCAATGAATAAATAGGTATACTCATCATCTACACTATTCTCTTTAATTGTTTTATATTTGCCGTCAACCCATTGAATTACCTCAGTTTGTCTTAGAAAATCCATATTATTTTCCTCCTAATGCGACATCAACATATTTTTTAAGTTCATCGCACTTTTCCATATCAATATTCTTCAAATAATCAATGCTTGTTTGCTTATTATTTTTTGACAAAATGATGTGAGTGTTAATATACCCATCTTTCTTAATTAATTTTAAAAGTCTTTTACCATAGGTCAAATCAGGATTTGAAATACGATTGAGCATCAAATTTAAAGTATGGAACTCATCAAAACCTAAAACCTCACACATTCCATACATTTCATTAATAATTTCCGCAGCCCAGCTTTTTAGGGTTACTTCACGACCGTCCCTTAATAATCTCATTGAATCGACATATGCATTTTCAGCAGTATTCTCTTCATTGATTTTTGCTTCTTTTTGCCAATCAGGATAATCGGTTTCATCTTTAATAAACATGTAAATTAAGAATAAATGTAAGAATTTCATATCATGTCTTACAAGCCCACATTTATAAAATGGATTAATATCAAGAGTTCTTATCTCAATATATTCAATTCCATCATTTTTTAAAGAATTTAATAAATCTTTAGGATTTTTTGGTTTTAATCTAATTTGAGTATATAATTCTTTTGCTTCTGAAAGATCACCGTTTTCAATGAAACTATTAACATCCCTAACAAATTCATCAACAGAATCATAAGAAGGATATAATTCCTTTAAATTCTTATAACCGCAAGAAGCATTTCTAAATGATGGGCCTCTTGTAGAATAATAGCTTCCATAGTCATCTTTCTCATCCATCAAATGAATACAATCGTTAGAAAATGTTTTATGAGACCCAATTGAACAGCCGGTTAGATAGATAATTAACCAGCAATATCTCAAATAATTTCTAGTTATTTTTAAATAAACATCATTTTTAAATTCCTTAAAGCTTAGATTAGAGTTTTCAATTGAATGTAATTTTTTTAAGAATTCATCAGTGAATGAAAAATTAAAATGAACTCCGGAAATCATCTGTTTTTTAACACCATATTTTTTAGCCAAATCTTCACGATACTTTTGTGACTCCAGACCTTCATCAGAGTATTGGGCTATTGGAATTTTATCCCAATATGGAAGGATACATGGAATTGACTGAAACCATAGATATTCATCTTCGGGAAGTGATGAGTTAACCAAATCAGACAATAAAGAAAAAGTATCAAATGCCTTTTCAATACTGTTAAAAGTTGGAGTAATAATTTCTATTTGGCTTTCAGAAAAATCAGTAGTAATCAATGGGTTTGTTAGTTTATCGCCAAAAACTTCAGGGTGAGGTGTTAATGATAGTTCTCCTTCCCCTTTTGCTCTTAAAGATTCCCATTCTATTCCAAATGAACCTGCTAATATCTCATCTGAAGATAATTTAGATAAATTTAATAAATCCATTTCTATTCCCCTAATCTAAATATTATTTAATTTACCATATTCTTCAATAACATCTTCTATTTTAGTATTATTATTTAACAGTGTTATTATATTTTTTCCTGGATTTTTATGATTTTTAATACGATCATATAATGGTTCTAAAAATATTTCTTCACCGATTCCTCTTTCCTTAAGACCAAGTGAAGCTAAATCTACAATATCCTTTGATAATTTACATAAACTATTTTTATCAACAAATGTTGGAAGTTCATCTTGAATTAGCAGTTTTCTAAGTTCACCAGCAGTGTAACCTTTATGATAAATTACATTATCATTAGAGATTAACTCATCCAGCTCATCTAGTTTATCCATTAAACCTAAATGAAATGCTGCAACAGACATTGAATCGTTAATCGGTTGTGTACACACACTTCTAAATTCAACAGTGCCTCTGAATGTTAAATTAATAAATTTAAATGGTCTCAAATATTCTATATCATTAATGAGAGGCTTTACATCAATTTTTCTGTATTCTCCCTTAGAATAAATTTCCCCAGTAACATAATCCTGGTTAAAATAATCTAAGACATTCATTGACGGGAAGTTAATATAAGCCCCATCACGCATTACACAGTAAATATTTAAAGATTCCAAATAAGACTGCAAATCATCCAAATCTTTTAAATCTACATCATACATTCCAATATTGTGAGGATTTACACCATGTGTTGAATATTCCCACAGAGCATCTCTAAAGCAAGTTACATGCTTATTTTTATCAATTAAAACGGAATTTGAAAATAATAATGCCTTAATTGGTTCAATTTTTGAAAAAACATTTATAGTTTTTACTAGATCCGCTTTATATACATCCAATTGTACTTGTGAAGCTGAAGAAAACATTCCGTATTCTGGATATTCATGAAAGTGCATTGGAACATCTTCATAATTTTTAAAAGATTTCAAATGATGATAAAGCATTAAATATCTCTCTGAAGGAATAGGCTGATATTCATTATATTTTCTATATGGATTAATCCCCATTCCAGTCAATGTATGATTATATTCATTAAATGATTCTTTAACAAATAAATAATACTCATTAAATCTTTCATTTATGCTAAATAAATCCTTTTCACGACCCATTGCAAATTCAATATTATTATAGGAACAATCATAACAAACAATATCATCTGTTTTTGGATTTTTTAGTGCAAAAACATTTCCATCATAGTCTATTCCATTATTCTGAAAATCAGGATATTGTTTTTGAAATTTATGGGTAACCTTGTGAACAACATCAAAATCAACTGCTTTTTTATCAAGATTGATGATTGGAATTTCAATTTCAACACCAATGAAATTCTTTTTTTGTTCCGTTGGTTTAATAAATTTATCATACAATTTATTCCTTATCATTTCCTCATCAATCATTATTTTCATCTCGATTTAAAGAATTTAAAAATTCTTCGATGGTCTTTTCATGTTCTTCAGTAAATATATATTCATTTTCATGTTCTTCACTTTCAAAAATGATATTTCCATCAATAAGTCCAAATAATTTATTTAATTCTACAGGTTTCCAATTCTCATCATCTGTTAAAGGAGTTGAAGCAACAAGAAAACCCTCTTCATTTTTTAGATAGTAAAGTGAATCCTTCATGTTAGAATGAATATAAGTTAAATCGCCGTCATATATCATTAAGTTAAGCTTGTTATTTTTAGACAAATCTTTAACAATCTCATTTAATATGTTGAATCTTTCTTTTATTGTAGATAAGCCACCTTTAGACTTTTCAAATTCGTTAATTTTATCAATAATAAACAGAAGTATTCGCTCAGAGTCAGTGTCGCCATGTTCTTTATCCTTATATTCATCGAGCTTTGGGTAATCAAATATAGTGCCATTATGGATTAACATCCAAGATCTATTATTATCATCAGCTTCGATGAACGGGTGACAATTGGGAGATATGATTTCACCTACAGTAGCTAATCTGATATGAGCGAATACATTTTTACTAACAACAGGATGGGATAATATATTTTTTAAGTGTTGACTACATGTTGCTTTTATAGGTTCTTTATCTATAACAAATTCATTTGATTGCATATTAGCTAATCCCCATCCATGCGGATGTTCTTCTGAGTGATTATAAAAACATTGCAGACATTCATTTACTTGTTTTGGTGTAGTAGAATGAAAACAAAAAATTTCACACATATATTATCCCTCCTATGATTAATTAATCACAATAGTTATATTATGATAACAATTGTTATATTTTTTTTAGTATATAAATATTATCTAAAAATAGAACTTAAAAAATAGAAAAAAGAAAGATAATTAATTATCTTCCCAGAAAATTTTATCTTCAGAAATAGGTTTTTTCAAAACACCTAACTCGACTTCTAAATTCATGAAATCCATAACATCTTTCTTATAAGATTCATTTAATCCAGATATTAATGGAAAACCTTTGAGAGCTTTTTTCTCTACTTCAACATCTTTAACAATATCTGAAGGTAATAAACCTGCTGCCTCATCAGTATTACTGTTAATAAAGGAGGTTGCATTTTCATGAATTTCTAAAATAGTTTTAGTTGTGTTTTCATTATTTTTAATAAAATTATCTGAAGCTACAACTACACAGCATGGATGATTTGGTAAAATTTCATCAGAATCAACCAATACTTCAGCACCATTTTCTTCTGCAATAGTTACATAAGGTTCAAAAGTAATCATACCATCAATCTTATTTGTATTTAAAGCATCATTCATTGAAGGCACTTTCATGGCTGAAACTTTTAAATCATTAATATCCATTCCATTCTGTTTTAAATAATAAGTAAGTAACATGTGTTGAATTGAAGCTTCACCAGGAGTAGCTATTTTTTTACCGGATAAATCTGAAACAGATTGAATATCAGAGTTTTTAGCAACAACAATACCTGATCCTTCTGTTTGAGCAGCTGAAATAACTTTAACAGGGACGCCTTTTTCAATAGATGACAATACTGGAGTTATTCCAACATAACCAACATCAACATCACCGCTGGCCATAGCAGTCATTAAGTCTCCACCATTGTTAAATTGAACTAATTTAGTATTAATTCCATTTTCTTGAAATTTTCCCTGTGCATCAGCTACAAATAAAGCAGCATCATGATCTGAAGGCAAATATCCGATTGTTACTGTGTCATTAGCACCACCCATGAGGAAAAATCCTCCAATAGCAACAATTGCTACAACTGCAACAATAATAGCAATAATTTTATTATCCATGATATCACCAAATATAAATATATTGCAAAATTAATTAAAGGTTTTGATTATGGTAGCTAAAAAAATCGACCAATGCATGAGACCTCATGGAGAGGAAGGCATTGAAACAATTAAAAATATGAATGAAAACCATAAATACATCTCTGAATTTGCATTTGAATGTATTGATTTAGGAGATAATGACAGAATACTCGATATAGGCTGTGGTGGCGGAGTAAATATAGAAAAATTCCTTAAAATTACTTCTGAAAATGTAGACGGATTGGATTATTCTGAAGTTTCAGTAGCCGAATCAATTAAACGAAATTCACAAGCTTATACAAATGGACGATGCAACATCATTCAAGCAGATGTGAGCAATATGCCGCTTGAAAACGAAAGTTACGATTTAGTTAGTGCATTTGAAACCGTGTATTTCTGGCCAAATATTAGTGAAACCTTTAAAGAAGTGTTTAGGATTATTAAACCAAATGGAAGATTTATGATAGCTCAAGGAACTGATGGAAATCATCCGGACGATGAAAAATGGCTATCTGAAGTTGAAGGAATGAACTTATATACCGCAGATGAATTAGAGAAATATCTACTTAATGCAGGCTTTAAAAATGTTGAAAGCCGTGTTAAAGAAAACGATTACATTTTAGTGGTAATTGCTACAAAATAATTATTAAAAACTGATTGAAATGTTCACATATCCAAAAATATTAAAACGAAAAGATTTGAAAAAAATTTCTAAATACCCATGTGATGAAGAAATTAAAGAAGCTTATATCAAATATTTGCCAAATTACTCATTTAAAGAGTTTGTTAAATATTGTGAAAGCAATGATGATAAAAAATTAGAAGATTTAATTTTTAGCTTCACAGATTTACAATTAGAGAAATTTGAACCAAATTCACTGATTTGGGTTTCCCATGTATTGATTAACTTTATGATTTACTTCAATGTCAATTTGGATTACAATGAGTATTATGATGCCTATGCATCAGTTATTCAATTTACAGTCCTGTCATGTGCTATGGAAATGTTATTGAAGAAAATCTCTTTTGAGGAAGTAGAATTTCCAGAATATTCAAAAATTTGTTTTGAAGAATTTTTTAAAAAATGCCCTGATTTTAGATATAACTTAAAAACAGACTGTAATTTAGCTTATAAATCATTTAATAATAATTTTGATTTTACAAGCGATGAATTTTACCTAAAAATTAAAACACATTTTGATGAATGCGGATATACAAAAAAAGAGTAAAAAAGAAGTTATATTATAATAACTCTTTTCTTAAATCTATTGTGTCTTTCAAATCCGGTCCGGTAGAAATAATAGTTACCGGTACGCCAGTTTCGTTTTGAATATTTTCAATGAAAGCTTTTGTCTCTTGAGATAGCTCATCATAGTTTTGTACACGAGCACAATCAAATAATCTGTCGACACAGGTTAACGCAATTTGAGTTGCACCATTGATTCTGCAAGATTCTTTTGCAAGTTCCATATCAAAGTGACCGATTCTTCTACGTCTTCCAGTTACAACACCATATTCTTCAAGGCCTTTGCTTTCAGCTTCTTCTTGAGTCATTTCTGTTGGGAATGGTCCTTCACCAACACGTGAAATATATGCTTTAAATACATTAATGACTTCATCTACTTTAGTTGGTCCAACACCAACATCAGCCGCAAATGTGGATGCAGTGGTGTCTTTACTAGTTACATATGGATAAGATCCATAATAAAGTGAAAGGGCGAAACCTTGAGACCCTTCAATAAATACATCTTCACCATTATCAATTGCTTCATTCACTTCAAGTGATACGTCGGTTATGTATTCTTCAAGTTCTGGAATATCACGGGCCAAATCAATTGTTCTCAATACTCTATCGGAATTAGCAGGCCCACAACCTGAACCGGTACTTCCAATTTTTTTAGCTAAATGTTCTGAGTTCTTATCTCTAGCTAAGTGATCTTCATTGATAATTGCACATCTAGAGTCAATATGCATTCTTTCTTTAACATTATACTTTTTCAAGTCTTCAAATTCTTTATATATTACATCCGGATTCACTAAAACTCCTGCACCAATCATTAGTTTAGCACCAGTATGTACAAAACCTGAAGGGGTTAGTCTTAAACCATATTTTTCTCCATTAAATTCAACGGAGTGCCCTGCATTCGGCCCGACTCCTGCACGAGCAATTATATCTGGTTTATCAGCATCACAAAGGTAAGTAATACATTTTCCTTTACCTTCATCACCCCATGCTCCACCAACTAAAATACTACAAGTCATATAATAACTCCTTTAAATATTAATATCTGAAAATTTGTTAAATTTTCATACCACATATATTTTATCATTACTAATTAAAAAAGTTTTTCCAAAAAAATAAAATAATTTTCAGAAATAAATCAAATAAAATAAATAAAAAATTAATAGATATTGAAAAAAAGTTAATTTAAATACCTATAATACAAACTTATTTTTTTACATACTTCAACGGATGATTTTCACACATTGGATCTTTAATAAGATTTCTTTTCAAATGATATCTTAAAAAGTAAAGCATCCATTGATTAGATAATTCCCTAAGGGAGGCATCATCTAATTTTTCATATTTGGTGAAAAAATCCATCTGATTTCCGCCAACAACAATAGCTATTTCATCCGTTTCAACTAACATGAAAAAGTCATTTCGGATATTATGAATATCAAAATCATCTACAACAGATATTGTTTTTTCTTTTTTGTAATTATAAAAAAATGTGTTAAGATATTCAAAATCAATAAATTTAATATCTTTAACGTTAAATACAACTTCTTCACTTAACAGCTGACTCTTAAAATTATATTTTGCTAAAAATTCAATATCCCAAATATTATTATAAAATACAGTGATGAATGAATCAACTGCAAAACGAACAGTTAAGGAAAAATCTTCATTTTCTTTAGGAGTTCCAAGCTCAACATCTTTAAATTCAATATATATTGAATCTTGAGCTATTTCTATTGAAGTCCATTTTCCTGAGTTAATAATTACATCATGAATTAATTTTAGTGACCTGATATTCATTTTTGCACCCTTCTATTAGTAAAAATATCATATGCTCCTTCAATTTCGTATTCTTTATCATCAAAAGATTTATCCCATTTGAATGGATTTAATTCAATTTGATTGTTGATAGTTCCATCCCAAATGATTGAGAAACCTTCAGATTTTAAGGCATCTGCTACAGCATTGCCTATTTCTAATGCTTTAATTTCATTGTTTTCGAAGTCCCCAAAAGTGATTTTTAGTTTTTCATCTTCAATAGCTTCTTCCACATCTTCAAAGGTGTAAAAACAAAACCCTTTTGGTTCGAATTTATTATTTATAAGGTGAACATTAAGTTCAAAAGCATCAGCAACCCCCTCTTCAATATCATATCCGCAATTATGAATGGCTACAATATCCTTGAGTGCTAATGCTTCAAAGGTTTTTTCAAGTTTATTAAAATTAATGTTATTGAAATTGTTTAAAGAAATATTAAATTGTGAAAAATCAATTTCTTCCTCGATAAATTGATCTTCCAAAATTTCTATAATTTCATCAACACTAAAAAATCCAGATTTAGTGAGTAACTCTATTAGATAATCTATTTCTTCAACTAAATCTTGATCCATACTATCACTAATCTTCTTCTAAAAGCATTTGAATATGAGTTACATTTCCTCTTTCACTGAAACCTACAATAATTCTACTTTCACCAATTTTAGCTACTGCAAACTCTTCATGCGGTTTGAATATATGACCTTTAAGTTTTGTATAGCTTTCAAATGCGATTTTAGGATATATTTTGAAATCCCTTTGGAAAATATGGAAAATGTTTCTGAATTTGAGTGCAGAATTATTTTCTTTTACTAAATCAGATTCTATAGCTACAAAAATATCTAAACCTTCTTCAGATACCGCATAATATCCATCTAAGTCTAAAATTGCAATAGTGGTCATTGCTAAGGCATGACAATCATTAATATCAGCATTAAGTACTGGCAATTTGAATTCAGGAATGTCAAATTCATCTCCAATAGCCTTCATTTGGCGAGCTGACTGAATTAAACTATCATCAAATCCAATAGATTCATTATCCCATGCCCAAGACCATTGTTTTGAATCTGGAGAGAAAAAACCTAAAATTTGGATTGGCAATTCCATATCACCAAAAGAAATAATTCCCTTTTCTATATCTAAATCTCCAATAGTTTCACCTATTAAATCAGAAAGATTTCCTTGCTTATCTAATGCCAAAGCACCATATTTAGATAAAACCATTTTAAATGTATCTTCTTTCTCTATTTGTACTGGTTTTTCAAATTTAGCTTTCAATTTAAACACCTAAAATTCTAATTTTGAGATTCTATCCATTGCTTCTTTAGTATTTTCTAAAGTATTAAAAGCTGTGAGTCTTAAATAACCTTCTCCACTTGGACCAAATCCGGAACCTGGAGTTCCAACTACGTTAGCTTCATTTAATAACAAATCAAAGAATGCCCATGAATCCATATCATTTGGTGTTTTTACCCAAATATAAGGTGAACTTACTCCTCCATAAACTTCAAGTCCAATATCAGATAAGCTTTCCCTTATGATTTTTGCATTTGCCATATAGTAATCAATAACCTCTTTGATTTCTTTTTGACCTTCAGGAGAATAGGTCGCTTCAGCTGCTTTTTGTACAGGATAAGATGCACCATTAAATTTAGTGGTCTGTCTTCTATTCCATAAAGGATTAATTTCTACTTCATTACCTTCACTGTCATATCCTTTTAATTCTTTTGGAACAACAGTGTATGCGCAACGGGTTCCAGTAAATCCTGCAGTTTTAGAAAAACTTTTAAATTCGATTGCAACTTCTTTTGCACCTTCAATTTCATAGATACTATGAGGAACGTTATCTTCATTTATAAATATTTCATAAGCTGCATCAAATAATATAATAGCTTTATTTTCTTTTGCATAGTCAATAAATACTTTAAGTTGATCTTTGGTAAGGGTTGTACCTGTCGGATTGTTTGGATAACATAAATAAATTATATCAACTGGTTCGGATGGAAGTTCTGGAATAAAACCATTTTCAGAGTTACATTTAAGGTATGTTAAACCTTCATACATGCCATCTTCACCCATTTCACCAGTTCTACCGGCCATAACATTTGTATCAACATATACTGTGTAAACTGGATCGGTTACTGCAATTTTATTGTCAATACCAAATATTTCCTGGATATTTCCTGTGTCACATTTAGCTCCGTCACTTATGAATACTTCGGATGTGTCAAGGTCTATTCCATATTTGTTATAATCATTTTTAATAATTGCTTCTGCTAAAAAGTCATAACCTTGTTCCGGACCATATCCCATGAAAGTTTCAGCATTGCCCATGTCATCAACAGCATCTCTGAATGCTTTAACAACTGCTGGGACTAACGGTTTAGTTACATCACCTATTCCCATTTTAATAACATTTGCGTCAGGATTTGCTTTTGTAAATTCTGATTCTCTTCTTGCAACTTCAACAAAAAGATAACTGCTTTTTAATTTAAGATAGTTTTCATTAATTTTAACAACCATGATTAATTCCTCATAAATATTAATCTAATTTATATTATATTTTAAGAATATATAAATGTGAATGTATGGAAAAAATGCTAATTTTTTATAAAAAATTAAAATAATAATACTTAATAATGAATTTGCTTAAATCAAGACTATTTTTAAAAATTATTAATTTAGAAGTAAAATAAACTAAATTAAACAAACCATAATACCTTAATCAAAAATTAAACAAAAATAAGAAAAAATCTAAAAT
>JAEIGA010013952.1_pt1 | contig 12216 bp, 4 predicted proteins | sample 9270691 | NCBI WGS metagenome assembly JAEIGA01 (sample SAMN17057246, study PRJNA624740) | gut metagenome | biome: biome; isolation source: fecal sample | host: Bos grunniens | place: China: Xizang | collected 2019
TACCCAAATACAGTTTGGCATAGTAGCTTAAACGATCCGAGTTATTGTAGCGATTTAGATTACTACAACGAAGGATTAGACTTGTCGCCAGTAAGAACTATGGTAGCAGGTAATAATGCATTATGGGTATTTAAAGAGCCTTCACAAGCTAATACAACAGTATTTTATCATAATCCAGTAATAGACGCAGACTATGGAAAAGTTTACCCAAGTATACATTCAAGCATTTCAACAGGTTGCAAAGCAACAGGAATAAACTTTAACGATGATATTGTTTTCTTTAGTGAAAGAGGTATGGAAGCAATAAATGGAGACGTAACAACAGAGCAAGTAGTAGCACATAGAAGCTCATTTGTAGATAGTAAGCTATTAAGTGAAGCTAATTACGAAGACATGATACTTGAAGAGTGGGAAGGCTATTTATTAGTAATAATCGACAACAAAGTATATTTAGCAGATAGCAGGAAAATGGCAACATTTGAAAACCATAGCGAGTATGAATGGTGGTATTGGGAGCTATCAAAGAACGTAACTTGTACAAAAGTACATGGAGGAATACTTTATTTAGGTACTAACGAAGGAATATACAAACTAACTAATAATTTGGAGACAAGGGAAGTAGAAAGCTACTACAACACTCCTTTTGATGATTTTGAATATCGTCAGTATCAGAAAACAACTAATAAAAGAGGTTGTGTAGTAGATATGGCAGGAGATAGTGTAACAATTTCAGTAAAAACAGATAATAACGAATTTGAAACAATAGACACATATTTAAATATAAAAGGCTATATAGTAAGCAGAATTAAGAAAAAGAAATGGAAAGAGCTACAATTAAAATTTAGTTCGAATAAACCTTTTAGCATATATTCTGCAACATTAGAAAGCTATATCGGTGGCTACGTAAAAAGGTAGGAAAGGAGTAAATAAATGGCAACACCAAATTATACAATAAACTATGATGACAATAGATTTACACAAGTAGAAGCTGACAAACAAGCAGCTATAAACGATATGAACAATGCCTATAATGAAATAATCGGTCAAACAGACCAATATTACCAAGACCAAATTAATGCTTCTAAAGAATGGGCAGAAAAGCAACAAGAAATACAAAACCAAAATACACAATTTACAGTTGATACAATAAACCAACAAAAAGAACAAAGCGAAAAAGACTATAAAAAAGAGCAATCAGGAGCTTATGTAGATTGGCAAAAACAAAGTAATCAATACGGAGTAAATGCAGAAAACCAAGCAATGCAAGGCTTAAACAATACAGGTTATAGCGAGAGTTCTCAAGTAAGTATGTATAACCAATATCAAAGCAGAGTTGCAACAGCAAGAGAAAGCTTTAATAAAGCAGTATTAAACTATGATAACTCAATAAAAGAGGCACAATTAACCAATAATGCAAAATTGGCAGAAATTGCATATCAGGCACAACAAACACAATTAGAGTTGGCATTACAAGGTTTCCAATATAAGAATCAATTAGTATTAGACCAAATTAACAAGAAACAAGAATTAGACAATACATATTACAATCGTTATCAAGACGTATTAAATCAAATGAATACAGAAAACTCAATGGCAGAGCAAGTAAGACAATACAACGAATCATTAGCAGAACAAAAACGTCAATACGAGAAAAATTATGCGTTAGAGAAACAACAATTTGCAGAACAAAAACGTCAATATGAAAAAGACTATACAATGAAAGAAAAACAATACAAAGAAGACATAAGACAATTTAATACACAAATTGCATACTACAAACAAAAAGACGCAAAAGAATACGCATTGAAGATTAAACAACTAGAAGAAGAGAAGAAACAAAGACAAATAGCACAAAAGCAATGGGAGAAAGAGTATCAATTAAAACAAAAACAAATAGACCAAGAACAAGCTAGATGGGAGAAAGAGTATTCATTAAGCAAAGCTAAAACTTATGCAAGCATTAATCAACAAAAACAAGAGCAAGTGAAATTAACAAATAATACTGTCAGTCAAAAGGCACAAAATTGGTATAACTCAATGAAAGCAATTGAAAAATCTAAAAATAGAGTTACCCCAGAAGCTGAGTTAGAAATCGGATTGACAAGTGCTATAAAACAAGGAGTATTAACTAGGGAAGAAGCAGACCAAGTTTTAACTTTAGCAGGTTATTAAAGGTGGTGCAATAGATGGGAATAAGAGAAAGAATAGATCAAAACTTATCAGGAAGAGGTAAGAAAATCAGAAAAAACATAGACGATATGTTATCTGGGGAAATAGACAGTAGAGAATATGAAAGACAATATACGAATGAGCTAATAAGCACACAAGCTAAAAGTAAAGTAAACGTAGAAGATATTGCACCAGTAAGAGAAGATTTACCATGGTATAAGAAAATCCTACAAAAACCAGAAGCATTTGATGACGGTTACCAATTTGGAGACGTATCAAAGACAATACTAGGAACTGTTGGAGACATAGGAACAGGTGTAGTAAAAGGAGTAGTAGGAGTAGGAGAAAACATAGGAACTGGATTAGCCTCAGGAGTGGCACAAATTGCAGATTGGACAGGTAATGACGATTACGCAGATAGAGTAAGAAAGAAGATAGCAACCGAAGAAGCTCCTCTTGGCAAATGGTTAGACAAAGGACAAGACGCAATAGATACCCATTCCGTAATAGGCGACACAGGAGACCAAGTAACAGAAACAGTAGGTCAAATAGCTTCAATATGGGCAACAGGTGGACTAGGTGGAAGTGGACTTGCAACAGCTACTATGTTTGGTAATGCAGCAGGAGGAACTTTTAAAGAAAGTTATTCAAAAGAAGGAGTAACAGACGCTCAAGTATGGACAAAAGCAATAGGAACAGGACTTATAGAAGCAGGTACTGAAAGATTATTCGGTATATTCGGTAAAAGTGGTCTTGACACAGGACTAGCAAATAAAATTTCTAGTAAAATCTCATCAGGAGCAGGAAAAGTATTATCAAGACTAGGAATACAAGCGTCAGGCGAAGCAGTAGAGGAGTTTATTGCTTATGCAGGAAATTATTTATTAGACAATGGTCTTGTAGATAAAATCGGTAAAGCAGAGTACGATTCAGATTGGAATTGGGAAGAAATAGGCGAACAAATGGGAGTTGCATTTTTAGCCTCTGGTGTTATTGGAGCAGGAGGAAATGTAGGCTCTATTACAAACAACATGAAAGCTAATAATATGAACTTTAAAGACGCTATAAACGAAACAGCAAGACAACAAGACGTACAAGGACAATTAGAAGATTGGAAAGGCGAAAAAGAAGTTTTAGAGCAAGAACTAACAAAGAAAAACCTTACACAAGAAGATATATCTGAAATCTTTGACGAAATGCAACAAGCAGATACTCAAATAAAAGAATTAGAAGGACAGACAGCACCAATACAAGCACAAGTTAAAGAAGAAGTTGTACAACCAAATGCTCAACAAATCACAGAAGAACAAGCTGTTCAAGAAGAACTAACACTAGAGAACATACCAGAACAAGCGACAAACGAGCGACAAACAAGCGACAAACAAGCGACAACACCAACGCAACAAGAAATAGATAACTTATTAGATATACAAAAAAATAAAAGTGGTAGCGAATATGCTATGGCCTTTTATGATTTAAAGAAGAAATACGGAGACGCAAATTTATACAAAGCATTAAACGAAGAAAATTCTAAGCGAAAAGGCATAACACCGCAAGCACAAGAAATTGCAACTAATACAGAACAAGAAAGCATTGTCGATAATGATAATGCTTTTTCTAATGCTCCAACAAGTCAAAATATTGTAGAACAACAAAATGAAGAGGCTTTTAAAAACATTACAGATAATGATATGCCAACAGCACAAGAAAATACTACACCTGCTGAAACTGATCCAGTAACAGCTAATAGTCCTTTTGAAAATAGAGACATGAAAGAAGCAGGAAATAGAAGTGTAAAAGCATATCAATATGAGAACCCAGAAGTAAGACCATATTTCCAACAAGAAGCTCAAAATATGCTACATGACCTAGACAATACTGTTAAAGGTCAAAAAGGAATGACACAAGACGAGTTAGGGAATACAGAGTTTTACGGAACTACAAGACAGACAGCAGAAGCTATAGCTTATCTAAAAGATAACTATGGTTATTCTTACGAGCAAATAAGAAAAGGCTTAAACGACATTATAGAAGGCAAAGAAAATAATGCAGTAGCAAAACGTATTGAATTTTTATTAGATGAAAGGTTAAGAGATGGTTATATAACTTCTGACGGTATTCCAATACCTGCTAATCAAGATTATATAAACTTATTAAACGAAAAACAGATAACAGAATACAATAGAGAAACTTCTAAAACATTAACAGATGAAAACATAGCACCAGAGCAATTAAAAGAGGAAATAAGCGACGTAATAGAAGAACAAGTAAAAGATATTAAAACAGAGTTAAAAGCTCTTAAAAAGCAAATTAAAGAAGTTCAAGCACCAATTAAAGAAGCAACACAAAATCTGTTTGAATTAACAGAAGAACAAAATGCAAGAATCCAAGAATTAAGAGACGATACAAAAAAATGGACTGAAATTTATAGAGAAAGATATGACGACAAAAAATTTGCAGAGAAACGTATAAAAGGGGTAGCAATGCAAAATGCTGCCGACATAAGAAAAACAATTCAAGGAGATTTGTTAATTCCAATAGAAGGTGGGTTAACTTCTAAAGAGTTAAACACATTAACAGATAAACTAAAAAAGAATTACATAGGTAAACAAGTTTTGGTAGATGGAAAAGAAGGCACAGTAACAGGAAATGCTTATGGGAAAATAGGAGTTGAATTTGCAGACGGAACAAAACAGTATGTAGATAAGAACTCAATACAACCATTAGAAGACATTGATAGCATTATACAAGAACAACAAAGAATGTATGACCAATACCAAGAACAGAACATAGCACCAGAGCCACAAGAAACGGTCGCAGAGCCTCAAACATTACGAGTTGAAGAAAATATACCAGTAAAAGAAACAATAGCTAAGAAACAAAATACAGAGCTTTCAGACACAAGTATAGAAACACAAGAACAAGAAAAAATAGCACAAGTATTATCTGAAACACCTACACAAGCAAATAAAAAGCAAAGATTATGGGCAAAATTTAGAGCAGGAATACTTGATAAAGGTTCAGTATTTGAAGATTTGTCTATTAGAAACAAAAATAGAGAACTAATGAGCAAATGGGATTATATGTTGACAGCAGAAGCAAGGGCTCAAAGTGTAATGATAAACGGACATAAACAATTTGATACTGAAACTAAGACAGAAACACAAACAAGTAAGAGCTTAAATGATATACAAACAGAAGTAGGCGACAAAGTACAAGAGTTTAGCGAATACTTATATCATAAACATAATATTAGTCGTATGAGCTTAGAAGCTAAAGCACAAGCAAAAATGCAAGAATTACAAACTACTACACTTGCAGAGTATGATATTGAAGCAATAGAAAAACTTTCAAGAAAAAGAATAACTGAAAAGACAAGCGAAGAAACAGCAGAACTTATTGAAACAGCAAAAGAGTATGTAAGATTAAGTGAAACAAAAAATAAACCTGTATTTGGAGATAGCGTAACAGCAGAAGTATCACAAGAAATAGTAAACGAATACGAGATGGAAAACCCTCAATTTATGGATTGGGCAAAAGACGTATACGATTATAACAATGCTAACTTGGATCAATTAGTTCAAAGTGGTGTAATATCACAAGAAACAGCAGACCAATTCGCAGAAATGTACCCTAACTATGTGCCTATTGGTAGAGCAAATAAAAATGGAAATGCTATCAATGTTCCATTAGATACAAACAGAACTACTATAAACACTCCAATTAAAGGTGCAAAAGGTGGAAATTCAGACATACTACCTTTATTCGACACAATGGCAAAAAGAACAATACAAACACATAGAGCAGTTGCTAAAAACAACTTTGGTGTAGAACTTAAAAACACTCTTAAAGGGAATACAATTAATCAAACAACTAATGTAGACGAAGTACTAGAAAATGTAGACCAACAAGAAAGCCTATTACAAGAAGGAAAAGACGGAAAAGCACCTACATTTACTGTATTTGAGAACGGAGAAAAAGTAACTTACGAAATAACACAAGATATATACGAAGCATTAAAACCTGTAAGTGATAGCTCACTATTAAAGACAACAATTAAACCACTTAATAAAATAAGTAACTTCCATAGGGGTGTGCTAACAGAGTACAACCCTGTTTTTATGCTTACAAATGCTATAAAAGACGCACAAGACATATTAATGAACTCTCAACACCCAGCTAAAACTTATGCGAAATTTGGAGAAGCATACGCACAAATAGTTAAAAAAGGTTATTGGTATCAAGAATATATGTCAAATGGAGGAGAACAAAACTCTTACTTTGATAGTCAAGAAGGCACATTCGATACTGAAAGAAAAGGAATATCAAAAGTATTAGATACATTCCCTTTGAAAACAATAAGTCAATTAAACAATGTTATAGAAATGGCTCCAAGACTTGCAGAATATATGGCAAGTAGAGAAGCAGGAAGAAGTATAGAAACTTCAATGTTAGACGCAGCTAGAGTAACTACAAACTTCAAAGCAGGAGGAGACATAACAAAATGGGCGAATAGAAACGGTGTAACTTTCTTAAATGCTTCTGTACAAGGTGCTATGCAACAAGTAAGAAACATAAGAGAAGCTAACGCAAACGGATTAAAAGGGTATGCAAATTTAGCATTAAAATTCACAATAGCAGGGCTTCCTGCATTATTGTTAAACGGTTTATTATGGGATGATGACGAAGAATACGAAGAGTTATCAGACTATGTAAAACAAAACTACTACATTGTAGGTAAATATGGAGACGGTAACTTTATAAGAATACCAAAAGGAAGAATGGTATCAGTTATACAAGAAAGTTTTAACCAAATGAAACACTTGGTAACAGGAGACGGAGAAGCAGACTTAGGACAATTCTTAGAGATAATGGGAACTAATATAGCTCCTAATAATCCAATAGCAAATAACGTACTTTCTCCAATAGCTCAAGCAGTTAAAAATACAACATGGTATGGAGATGATTTAGTACCTACAAGACTACAAGACGAGCCTGTAACAGAGCAATTTGACGAAAGCACAGATAAATTAAGTATTTTCTTAGGTCAAAAGCTAGGAATAAGTCCATACAAGATTAATTATGTATTGGATCAATACTCTGGTGGTATTGGAGACGTATTCTTACCAATGATGACACAACAAGCAGAAACAGGAACAGACAACGTAGGAAGTAAACTATTAGCACCATTAACAAATAAATTTACAGTAGATAGTGTAATGAAAAATCAAAATGTATCTGACTTATACTCTAAGAGCGAAGAACTAACTTCAAAAGCAAATAGTACTTCCGCAACAGATGAAGACATATTGCAAAATAAATATCTAAACTCTATAAAATCTGATATGAATGAGCTATACAAAGAAAAACGAGAAATACAAAGTAGTAATTTGTCTGACAGCGAGAAATACGAGCAAGTAAGAGAAATACAAGAACAAATAAATAGCATGGCAAGAAATGCAATGGACAATTACGAAAACGTTAAGAAGACAAGTAATTATGCAACTATTGGAGACAAAGAATATTTCTTAAAAAATGATACTTGGACTAAAGTTGATAAAGAAGAACAAGCAGAGCTAAACAGTTTAGATATGAGTTTAAAAGATAAAAGCACATATTTTAATTTAAAATCTCAAATAAGCGATATTAAAGAATCAGATACAGAATACAAAAAAAGCGAAATAGCAACATTGGTAAGAGATTCAAACTTATCTGACGAACAAAAAGCATATATCTACGGTAAAAACTATTCAAGTGATGAAACACTAGATATGATAGTTAATTCTGGTATTTCATTTAATGAATACTTAAACTTTGCTTCACAAGAATTTGTTGCAGATAAAAACAGTGAAGGAAAATCAATAAGTGGTAGTAGAAAAAATAAAATAATTAACTATGTTAATTCATTAAATTTAGACATACCACAAAAGGCAATGTTAATAAGAACAGAATATAAAACTTTCAATGACTATAATTACGACATTGTAAGTTATGTAGATGGATTGAATGTAGATTATAGCGAGAAAGTAAAGATACTCGAAAGCTTAAACATGAAAGTATCGGCTGACGGTACAATAAATTGGTAAGGAGGGCGATATAGTGAAACAAGACCGTAATGGAGTAAGAACAGCCCAAGACCTAGAAAGAAAATATAATTTAGCTGATTTAGTAGGAATAAAAAAGGCAGTTAAGCAAAGTGAAGAAGGAATAAACAAGACAAATGCAGAGCTTGAAAACTTTATGACTTCTACACTAGGCACAATAGAAAATTTACAAAATCAAATTGATGGGAATATCACTACATATTTTTATAGTGGTGTTCCCACTATTACTAATATGCCTGCTAGTGAATGGGTTACAGATGAAGAAAAAAACAATCACTTAGGAGATTTATATTACGACCAAGATACAGGCTATGCTTATAGATTTGCCCTATGTGATGGTGTTTATAAATGGATAGAAGTATTAGATAGTGACGTAACAGAAGCTCTTGCTCTTGCAAATGCTGCTCAAGATACAGCAGATAGCAAAAGGAGGGTTTTTGTTGCTACTCCTTATCCTCCTTATGATAATGGGGATTTATGGTTTAACAATCAAGAAATATATATATGTCAAATATCTAAGGCAGAGAGCGAAACATACGCAGATAATGACTTTATTATAGCGACAAAATACACAGACGATACACTAGCAACACAAGTAGGCGATAACTTAGAAGTAGTAAGAGGCACAGTAACAACAATTCAAGAAGGTGTAGACGCATTTAAAATTGATATAGAAACAACAGTAAAAACAATAAATGATTTACAAGAAGAAACAATAGAAGCAATGGAAAGAATGAGTTATACGTTTGGAACAAATGATTTATCTATTGCAAATTCAAACGATCCAGTAAACGCAAGAATAAATAATCAAGGGTTAAAGGTTTATACATACAACACTTTAAACTCAATATTTAATCACAAAGGAACAGGAATACAAAAATTAATAGTAGTAGGAGATTCACAACTAGCGAATATTTCAATAGTTAAAACAACTGACGAAAATGGAAATCCTTGTACTGACATTAATCATTTAGTATCAAATATACAAGATTTAAGCGATTTGGAGGTGTAAAATGGCGACAAGTAGGGTAGCTTGTTCTAGTTTCAATATTGGAACTAATACAACAATAACAATAACAAGAGATAATAAAAATTATACTCATACAATTACTTATAAATTCGGTAATGCAACAGGCACAATAGCGACTAAAACGACTCAAACAAGTATAGTTTGGTCGCCTACAGCCTCTACATTATATGCTGAAATACCTAACTCAGTAAGTGGCTATGGGACTATAACTTGTCAGACTTATAACGGAAGTACTTTAGTAGGTACTTCAACAGCAGGCTTTTATGCTTACGCAGTAAAGAGTAAATGTTTACCAACGGTAACAGCAACAATAGTAGATACAAACGAAAAATCAATAGCTTTAACAGGAAGTAATACAAAATTAATTCGTTATTTATCTAAACCTAAAGTAACTTTGACAGCAACACCAAAGAATAGTGCAGAGATTAAGAGTACTCTTATACATAATTACGGTGGAGGTTTAACAGCAACTACTACACCTTATACTTTTGATACGGTACTTAGTAAAGAGTTTAGGTGTACAGCAACAGATAGTAGAGGTTACTCAACAACAACAACTTACAATGTGGATTTTGTAGCATACGAGCCTTGCCATTTTACAACAATACCTACAATAAAAAGAACTGAAAGTACTTCTACAACAGCAACATTAACTGTAAAAGGTTATTGTTTTAAAGGTAGTTTTGGAGCAATAAGCAATACATTAACACTTAAATACAGATATAAAACATCAACAGGAAGTTATGGAAGCTATGTAACTGTAAGTCCTACTTGGAATACAGATGGAACATTTACAGTAGCAGCTAGTGTACCTAACCTATCCTTAACAGAACAATATACTTTTGAAGTGATAGCACAAGATAAACTAACTTCATTTGGAGATGGTGAAGAGATCCTATTAGTACAAGGTATTGGGGATCTAAGAATAGGCAAAAATTATGTTATGACTAAAAATAACATGATTGTAGGAGATAAAGATAATGAAGAATGGAGATGTTTTAAAGCTAGAAGAAAAAGAGAAGGAATAAATTATGATGCTAACTTTGGAGCAGGTTTTGGTGGTGGTGGTATATCAGCAGTAATGGAAGTAAACCAAGTTCAAAATGGTGTAGAAACAAAACTAGCAAGATACGACTTAATGAAAGATGGCTTCTTATATAATTGGATTACAAATATGTCAGTAGCAGAAATAATGTCGTTTGCTCCTTCAACAGTAGCAGGAGGGTTGCAGGGTAATCTATTGCTTAATGGTGGTAATTCACAGCCTATTTTAATTCAATGGGGTAGAGTGAGTGTAACACCAACAGCAGCAAATACCGTTTTTAAACAAGCTGTAAATTTTGAAAAACAATTTAAAGGATTGCCTGCAGTATTTACAGAAAAATCAACAGGAGGTCCTGCAACTGTTTTCGCTAATGCTGGAGATATAACAACAACAGGATTCAATATGTATTTACAAAGGACAACTGCAACAGCAACTTCTATAATGTGGGTGGCTGTTGGTAATGGTGCAGACATAATGCCAGAGTAGGAGGTGTATAAATGAGATATGTATTAGATGCTAATGGATATGTATTAGTTACGTTTTGGGGTTGCCATTCTGGTAATTGTGCAGAATATACAGGAACAGTACCAAATGGCTATACCGATCTAAATGATTGGTCTGAAAATGCTTTAATTAATGCTTATTATTTAGATGAAAATGGTAATTTAGTACTAGATGCCGAAAAATTAGCAGAATTAGAAGAAAAGATAGAACAAGACACAATAGACAATGAACCTTTATTAAGAAAAGATTTGTATGGTTATACAGATGCATTAAGTAAACAATATATTCAAACAACAGCAAGTGGAACAGTAATAGCAATAGATGGAGTAGAAAAAATAAATCCTAATGTAAAAATCACCAATATAGAATGTTATGAACATGACAAGATAGATATTATAACTCAAGGTAAGAATATGCTTAGAAATGATGCAATAACAAAAACTATATCAGGAATAACATTTACTAAGCTTTCAAATGGTGGTATTAGAATTAAGGGAACAGCAACAGCAAATATAGAATATAACTTGTCAGGAAGTGATACTAATTTAACTTCCTTATTTGCGTTGAAGAAAAATAAAAACTACTACCTTAATATAGGTGGTTTAAATTGTGAAATGAAGTATTACGATGGTACTACAAGCCAAGTATATACAGGATCAAGTGGAGTTATAAATTTAACTGAAAATAAAGAAGTGACACAAGTACTTATTAAAATATCTAGTGGAGCTACAGTAAATAAAACTATTTATCCTATGTTAGAGTATGGATCTGCTGCAAGCGAGTACGAAAGCTATAAATCAAGAGTATTAACAATAGATTTTAGTGAATTAATTGGTGAAGGACTATTTCCTAGTGATGATTTATATCCTAGTGATGATTTATATCCAGAAGGAGATATAGTAGATTACATATACATAGAAGATAGTAAAATTTATATTTCTATAAATGGTACACAAAAATATTTAGTAAAAGGTAATGTAAACCTATTTGATGGATATGATACTGTTTATACCTTGCAAGATACAAATTTAGAAATGACATATTACATTGATAGTCTTGTGATAGAAGAAAGAATTGCAAGTATAGAAGTAGAACAAGATAGTATTCGTTTAGAGGTTTCTGAAACTTATACAACTAAGACAGAAACAGCAACAACTAAACAAGAAGCGATAGATAGTGCTAATGCTAGTACAGATGCAAAGCTAAAAAATTATAGTACAACTACTCAAATGAAAAGTGAAATCAAGCAAACAGCAGATGCAATAAATTTAGAAGTTTCTAAAAAAGTAAATGGCGAAGATGTTGTATCTACAATTAATCAGAGTGCAGAAGAAATAAAATTAAAAGGTAATAGAGTAGTTATA
>JAEIGA010013953.1_pt1 | contig 12215 bp, 13 predicted proteins | sample 9270691 | NCBI WGS metagenome assembly JAEIGA01 (sample SAMN17057246, study PRJNA624740) | gut metagenome | biome: biome; isolation source: fecal sample | host: Bos grunniens | place: China: Xizang | collected 2019
AAAAACAACAAAAAAGCGATTCTCTCTTCAAGGGCTGACATAGAACGTTTTTGCATTGGGAGTGCAAAAAATTACGTCACAATTATTAATAAAACCGAATGCAAAGGTATATCCGAAAGAAAGGCTTGATATGGTAAAAATCAGTTTTCGGCTGCAAGTAGCAAGATAACGTTCAAATTATAACTTTCATTAACAAAAAAAGTCGGAATGAATCCGACTTTTCTCTTTTGGTCAAACATTATTTCTCAAATTTTGAAAAGCGCCGGCATATAACAAACCAAAAACAACAAAAAACAAATTTGAAATACCGACTTTGTTTGATCCTAAAAACAACCAACCAATTTGTTAACAAAAATACAAACTATTCTACCAAATATTTATTAAGAAATAAGTTATCGGTATTATTTGGTAAGTTAACGGAATACAAAATACTTGTATTAGAGATAAAAAATTTAAAGTCATTGTCAAATATGTTCAATTCATTGAAAATTGACAATTATTTTTCATTTGTTTAATTTTTCCTCCAAAGCGATTATCAAATCCCTGTATTTAGCAGCAGCCATAAAATCAAGTTCCTTGACAGCTTTTTCCATTTCCTTTTTAGCATCAAGGATTGCTTTTTTAATATCTTTTTCAGACTTATAATTGACTTGCGATTCTTCTGCTACAGATTTAACCATATCCTCAACTGCAACATAATCATTTGGTTGTTTTGACTTACCTAATGAATTGTCTATTGCTTTTATAATGGTCTTTGGCGTGATTCCATGTTCAATATTATATGCCATCTGAATCTCTCTTCTGCGTGCTGTTTCATCTATGGTTTTACGCATAGAATCTGTGATTTTATCAGCATACATAATAACCAAGCTGTCGGCATTACGCGCTGCACGGCCAGCAGTCTGAGTCAAAGAGCGCTCCGATCTCAAGAAGCCTTCCTTATCAGCATCCATAATTGCAACCAGCTGAACTTCAGGCAAGTCAAGACCTTCACGAAGCAAGTTGACACCTACAAGAACATCGATTATTCCGCTTCGCAGCTCTTTCATTATCTCGACTCTTTCCAAAGTGTCGACATCTGAATGTATATATCTTGTATTGATTCTCAAATTATTCAGGTACGTAGTCAACTCTTCTGCCATTCTTTTAGTCAGGGTTGTAACCAAAACTCTTTGACCGCCTTGCACCACTCTATGGATTTCGCTTATCAAGTCATCGACTTGGTTCTTGCAAGGACGCACCTCTATGACAGGATCCAACAGACCAGTAGGACGAATCAGCTGTTCAACATAGATGCCCTCTGTTTTTTGCAGCTCATAATCTGCAGGAGTAGCACTCACATAAACCGTTTGTGCAGTAAGAGATTCAAACTCATCGAATTTAAGAGGTCTGTTATCCAATGCAGATGGAAGCCTGAAGCCATATTCCACCAGAGTCTGTTTTCTTGAGCGGTCGCCTCCATACATCGCTCTAATCTGCGGGACAGTGACGTGGCTTTCATCAATGATAGTAATAAAGTCATCCGGGAAATAATCTATCAGACAGAAAGGACGTGTTCCAGGCTCGCGACCATCAAAATAACGCGAATAATTCTCAATGCCGCTACAATATCCAAGTTCTCTAATCATCTCAATATCATAGCTAACACGGTCTTCAAGACGTTTAGCCTCTTCAAACTTGCCAATCTCCTTGTAATATTCAACTTGCTTGAACATATCAAGCTGAATCTCATTAGTAGCAGATTTAATTTTATCCTTGGAAGTCACAAAGATATTAGCTGGGAATAAGGTCAAACTCGAAAGCGCTTCAATACGAGTTCCATTCACAGGATCAAAAGATTCTATTTCCTCAATTTCATCATCCCAGAATATGATTCTGTAGGCTATATCAGAATAAGCAGGAAAAACATCGACAGTATCGCCTTTAACCCTGAATTTTCCATGAGTGAATTCAATATCGTTACGACTATACAGAGAATCCGACAATTGTCGCAACAAATCATCTCTATTGATACGTTTACCTACTTCTATATAAATTACATTCTTACCAAAGTCATCTGGATTTCCAATACCATAAATACATGACACAGAAGACACTACTATAATATCGCGGCGTCCTGACAACAAAGAAGTCGTTGCGCTGAGACGCAATTTCTCTATCTCATCATTTATAGAGAGATCCTTCTCAATGTATGTGTTTGTCTGAGGAATGAAAGCTTCTGGCTGATAATAATCGTAATAGGAAACAAAATATTCAACCGCGTTTTCTGGGAAGAACTGTTTGAATTCGCTATATAGCTGCGCCGCCAGAGTCTTGTTATGACTGAGAATCAATGCCGGACGATTCAATTCCGCCAACATATTAGCTACGGTAAAAGTCTTTCCGGAACCAGTAACACCCAAAAGTGTCTGATATCGCTCGCCATTCAATATTCCTTGTTTAAGTTGCTCTATGGCTCGCGGCTGGTCGCCCGTTGGCTTAAATCCTGATGCTAACTTGAAATTCATTATTCTTCTCCTAAATTTTCAGTTTCCTTTTTTATGTTAAAACTCATTAACAATGGATAATGGTCAGATGTAGTTTGTTTAATTCTGTTATAATCAACAATTTCGATATTGTCATTATACCAGAAATAGTCAATTCTCAGTAATGGAAGTCGTCCGCAATATGTCTTGCCAATTCCTTTTGACACAGTGAGAAACGCATCTTTCAAACCAGCTTTCGACATCTGATTATATGTATATGACAATGGTGTGTCATTAAAATCACCACATATGACAAGAGGAGTATCATCATCAGGCAATTTGTCAATCAAGACCTGCGTACTTTTCGTCCTTAATTTAAAGCCTCTTGTAAGTTTTGTAATAACTGACTTACCATAAATCTCTTTATCTTTTACTATATTTTTTGCGTCATTGATATACTCTATCTCCTCATTAGAAATCCCGAATGAGTTAAAATGACAATTCACCAAATAAAAAGATTCATCTTTATCTATTTTAACTTTCTTTATATCAGCGTATTTGCTTATAGTTTCATTATTGAAACCCTTTACATCTTCCAAAGGAAATTTAGAAAAAAAGCTGTTGCCATTGACAGGGTTTACGCTATAATATTTATAACCTATCATTTTTGAGAATTCAGAGGCTCTGTTTTGAGGCCATTTGCCTGATTCTTGAAGACATAAGATATCAGGATTTTGTTCCTTAACAAGTTTTGCCAAAGATTTCTTCACATCAGTAACAGTGCGTGAATTTACTTTATAATCTCTGAACACTCCTATATTATATGTCATCACCTTGATTGATGCCGTATCTTCGTTTTTCTCGCCCAAAGAATACGACTTCGCCAATCCTGGTATTGACAATATAAGCGCCAATATTGGAATCAGTAGCGTTCTTCTAGATTTAAGGAATATTAATATTAAGAGTATTATAACATTGGCAAAGAATATCATCCAGAATGCCAATCCGAAGAATGCGGTCCAGACAAAAGAAGACGGATTGATTAAAGGACATATCGCACACAGAAATGCAGATATCAAAGCTGCAATTCCGCATATGCCAATTATCAATTTCCCAAACCCTTGGAAAAAAGTGTTTCTTCTCTTCTTCTCCTTCACTTTTGCCATCACTTTTTACTTTGTCTGAATAAAAATTCCTTTTCTTTATCGCTTAAACTTGAATATCCGTTTTTAGCTATCTTTTCTAATATTCTGTCTATTTCCTCTTGTTCCAAAGCTCGTTCTGCATTATATTGCTCGTCTGTCTTTGGTCTCTTATGATAGTTTTCAGAGTTTACGGTCTTGACTCTTATTTTAGCTTTCTTCTTGAAAATCTTATAGATATCAAAGTCATTTTTCAACATGAAAGCATATAAGAATCCCCACAAAGCACCGCCTAGATGTGCAATATGGCCTCCTGAATTACCTTTGGAAATGCTCAAGAAATCTATGACTACAAACACAATAGCGACCCATTTCATCTTTACCGGTCCCAACAGGAATAGGTTCAATGTATAATCAGGACGATACGTTGCTGCTGCAATCAATATGGAAAGTACAGATGCTGAAGAACCCAAGGCGACAGCCTGTCCTTTCATATCTTCAAAAACAGGAAACGCATTGAATGCCAATACAAAAAACAAAGCTCCTACTAATCCTCCGAAGATATATGTAAGCAACAATTGCTTTTGTGAAAAATACTGAAGGAATATCTTTCCGCCATAATAAAGCATCAACATATTGAAGAACAGATGCCAAAATGCTTCTTGAAGAAACATATAAGTAAACACTGTCCAAGGTTTTTCTGCCAATAAAGAAATATCTGACGGAACAGCGAACAATTTAGTTACAAAAGAAATGTCGCTGATATTAAAAAGCCATGTAAAAACACTGATAAACAAACATATAAGCCATATAACAATATTGATTTGCATCAATCTTGACAATGCCGTCTTTTGCAAAAAGAAACTTTTAAGTCCATCTAAGACATTATTTTGAAATGGTCTCATAATCAATAGAGGTTTCCTTTCTTTTTCCAATAAAGAATCAAAATCAATCCGAAGAGCATGCCGCCCAAGTGTGCGAAATGAGCCACACCATCAGCAGAGCCATTCAATCCCGAAAGCAATTCAATTACACCATACAACAACACAAACCACTTGGCTTTGATAGGGATAGCGAAATAAATGTAAAGCGTTGAATTTGGGAACATCATACCGAAAGCCAGCAATATTCCGTAAACCGCACCTGAAGCTCCTACAGTCGTCAGCAGGTTGAGATATTCTCCCATTGGGACAATGTGTCCGCCCATGTTAACACTTGTATATGCTTGTAATGTAGTAACATATTGAATATATTGTACGAGTTCTTGAACCAGACCTGCTCCTATTCCACAAACGAAATAGAAAAGCAAGAATCTATTGGCTCCCCATATATTTTCCAATGTATTGCCGAACATCCATAGCGCAAACATATTAAAGAACAGATGCGCAAAGCTACCATGCATAAACATGTATGTGACAAGCTGATATGGCTGGAAGTCGGATGCTCCGATATAATGTAAACCAAGATAATCAGCCAGATCAATACGAAGCACAGATTGTGCAGCTATTGTAGCCAAGAAAAATAAGACGTTTATTACTAAAAGATTCTTTACGACTGTAGGCAGTACAGCAAAACCACCTGGTCTAAAATTACTCATATCAATTCAATCGTGTTTTTAACTCATTAACATTCAATATCGTATATATTTTCTTACCATCTGGAGAAACTTCAGAAACGGCACAACCGAACAAACGGTCAATCAAATCCTGCATTTCAATCGCACTCAAAGTCTGGCCTGATTTTATTGCCAACTGAGATGCCAACGAACGTGCAAGATTCAATTTCTTATCTAACTTCAAATCAACAAGATTTGTTTTATACATATCCAAAATCTTCTCAAGAAGAGCAACAGCATCATTATTCTTGCTATCGGCAGGTGTTCCGTTTATAACAAAAGTAGAATTGTTCATCTGCTGTATTCTAAAGCCAATCTTCTCTAAATCAGGCATTATCTCCTTCAGCAACGAAACATCATTAGGACTCAATGTGATATGCTGAGGGAACAATTCTTGCTGTGACGCCTCAATGCTGTTATCCATCTCTCTAAGAAACTTCTCATAGAGAATTCTCATGTGCGCAAGATGCTGATCAACAACAAGAAGTCCCGACTTCATAGTCGTCACAATATATGATTGCTGCAGTTGCAGATAAAGATTCTTGCTTTCTATTACAGCAGGCGCGCTAACTTCATCAAAACTGCTGATCTTATTAATTTCACTCGAGACAGTATCATTATTATCCTCGTACATTATCCTCCAGTTACCAGAAGCATGACGTGTTTGAGGCTGTGTCTTAAAAGGATTGAAGGTAGGATTATAATCAATCTTAGGCTCAATAACCGGACGATCCATTCTGCTGGCCTCTCCGAAATCTATACCCAAATCAGGTGTCACATCGAAATCAAGCATAGGCGATAAATTATTCTGTCCTATAGCTTTACGTACCGCAGAGTGAAGTATTGCATAAACCAGCTTAACATCCTGAAAATTCACTTCTGTCTTGGTAGGATGTATATTGATATCTATTTCTTTTGGGTCAATATCGATGTCGATGAAATAACCCGGGAAACAATCTTTAGGGATGAGCTCCTGATAAGCGTTTTCAATAGCATGGTGCAGATACGAATGCTTTATGAAACGCTTGTTCACAAAGAAATACTGCTCGCCTCTTGTCTTTCTCAAGAATTCAGGCTTAACGATGAAGCCTTTTATCGTTGCAGTCTCTGTTTCCTGTTGCACAGGGATTATCTTCTTGTCGTAATCCTTTCCGTAAAGTCCGACTATCCTTTGCTTTAACGTTCCTTTTGAAAGATGATATAGCTCTTTATCGTTATTAGTCAGACTGAATCCCACCTGAGGGTTCATCATAGAAACGCGGAAGAACTCATCTGTGATATGACGCATCTCCACTTCATTAGATTTCAAGAAGTTACGACGAGCCGGGATATTAAAGAAAAGATTCTTAACTGTGAAATTAGTTCCAACAGACATTGGTTTTGGCAGCTGTTCCTTCACGACGGAACCTTCGATAAGAATTTTAGTTCCCAATTCATCTTCCTTGCGTCGTGTCATAAGCTCCACTTGAGCCACAGCAGCGATACTCGCCAAAGCCTCGCCTCTGAATCCCATTGTGCGAATGGAAAACAGGTCTTCAGCCCTTTTGATTTTAGATGTGGCATGACGCTCAAAACAAAGACGAGCATCAGTCTCCGACATGCCGCAACCATTATCAACGACTGTTATCATTGTCTTGCCAGAGTCTTTTATTATCAAATCAATCTGCGTAGCTCCCGCATCCAAAGCATTTTCCATCAACTCTTTAACGACAGAAGCCGGACGCTGTATAACTTCTCCTGCAGCAATTTGATTGGCAACTGAATCAGGTAATAATTTAATTATATCGAAGGACATAAATCTTGATTTTATTTACCTAAACTAAGAAACATTTCTATGAAATTTTCAATCAATGGCGTTCCGAAAATGACGTATGTAATAAATGCTATCAAACCGAAGAACACAACATGACGCATTCCCTTGAAACCGAATTTCTTCTTTTCCTGCATTTCTTCAGGAGAATAGCCGAAACCTTTTCTGATTCTCATTCTGCGTTTCTCTACATCAGAGAGTTTAGAATCCAATCCCATTGCAGCCTTCTTCTTCTCAAGCGCTTCTTTTGCAGGATCGAAGTGACGAGGTATATAATTGAATTGCCTTGGTTTGGGCGTATGAAAAAAGTAAAATCCCATTTGTAAAAATTTTAATTTGTTAAGCGTACAAAGATAATTATTTTTTCTGACTTTTCATCTTAGAACAAAGCCTTTTTTATTATCTTTGGCGATAATTATTTTTAAGATAAAATTGTTAAAAAATGACCAAAAATTGCCCACGATGCAACAAGACTTTCGAATGTCAGCATAGTTCAACTTGCTGGTGCTCAAAATATTCTATTTCAGACAATGTGAGATTGTTTTTAAAAGACAACTTCTCCGACTGTCTCTGTGAAGATTGCTTAAAAGAAATCATCGAATCACACCAATAATTATGAAAAAAGTTTTACTCGTTTTGTTTTCAATAATTTACATGATGAGTTCATGTAATGTCACCCCTAAAAGCAATGATACAGGCGAGAAGGCAAACGACACTTTAAACATCGTTTCTTTTGCACAAAACTTCAAAATATATCCTTTAGAAACAGGATATAAACTGGTCATAAAATATTCATCATCAGAAAGCGAATACTATCTTTTCAGTGATACAGATTCCATTCCTAGTTATTTGACAGACAAAGCAATAATCAGAACTCCCGTCAAATCAGCTGTTGCTTTTTCATCAACTCAATGGTCCGTATTCCAAAAACTCGGAGAGATTGGCAGAGTAAAAGGAATACTAGAAAGCAATTATACCAAAAACGAAGAAATATTAGCGCTCGTTGCAAATGGCAGTATCACTGATGTCGGATTGTCAACTAATGTAAATACAGAGAAACTCATCCACTTACAACCAGATTTGATTTTATACACTCCATATCCTGGCATTGACTATTCACTTTTAGGAGAACTAAGCGGAGCCACAATGCTTTCATTCCCAGATTATCTTGAAAGCCATCCACTCGGACGCGCAGAATGGATGAAAGTAGTGGGGCTTTTATGCGGAAAAGAAAAGGAAACCAACGAATGGTTCGACAATGTCGTGAGACGCTACGAGACATTATCTGAAAGATGCTCTTCAGTTGAGACCAAGCCAACAGTGTTTTCCGATTTGCCATTTGAAAACCAATGGTATGTGCCAGGAGGCAAAAGCTATATAGCAAAGATTTTCGCAGACGCTGGCAGCGACTATATATGGAAAGACAACGAATCGGCAGGAAGTCTGCACATCGATGCGGAAAGCGTATTGTTAAAAGCTCAGCAGGCTGACTTCTGGAGAGTCATCAACTCATACGACACTCCTTTCACTTACGAAAGACTGGAAAAAGAAAATGAATTATATCCGTTATTCAAAGCATTCGAGAAAAAACAACTGTTAGTTTGCGATGTGAGAGAGTGCGGCTATTTCGAGAAATCACAATATGAACCAGATGTCTTATTGGCTGATTTCATATATCATTTTCATCCAGAATTGTTAACAGATGAGTGGGAAAACTACACTCCGACATACTTCAAGCTATTACTTAAATAATGACACGTAACAAAATAAATATCAGCATTTTAATATCAATAATATTTTTAGGAATAATATTATTTATTCTCAATTTATTCATTGGTTCAATCACGATTCCACTCAATGATTTATTCAACGTATTTTCAGGAGAAGAATCGAATCAAACCATAAAGACAATTGTTTTAGACTACAGATTACCACAGGCAGTGACGGCCATGTTTGCTGGCGCTGCTCTTTCAGTTGCAGGACTTTTGATGCAGACCTTATTCAGGAATCCTCTCGCCGACCCTTCAATGTTGGGAATCAGCAGCGGCGCCGGATTGGGAGTTGCCATAACAATATTACTGACAGGCGTTTTAGGAAATTCCGCACTCTCAACAATGGGAATATGGTCCAACATCGGAGTGAGCCTTGCCGCTTTTGCTGGAGCGACTCTAGTGCTGATGCTGATACTTGGTTTCAGTAGCCGCGTAAGGAATATGACAACACTGATAATCATAGGATTGATGATATCATATCTAGCAGGTTCATTGACCGACATAATGAAGTTCTTCAGCATGAAAGAAGACATACACGCCTTCGTGATTTGGGGAATGGGATCATTTTCTGCAGTCGGGACAAGCAAACTGATGTTTTTCTCTATAAGTATCCTTATAGGGCTTTTAGCAAGTTTATTCATGACAAAAAATCTGAATATCACTCTTTTAGGTGATTTATATGCTGAAAATCTTGGTATAAACGTCAAGAGAAACAGTTTATTCATCATCCTAGTTTCCGGTTACTTAACTGCAATAGTAACAGCATATTGCGGACCTATCGCGTTCTTAGGTTTGGCAATACCACATCTCACCAGATTCATCTTCAGAACTAGCGACCACAAGGTATTAGTCCCTGGAGTAATGCTCATAGGAATGGTTATCAGCCTGTTATGCAATCTAGTAGCAAGAATGCCTGGATTTGAAGGTAATCTTCCTATCAATGCCGTCACCGCCTTCATAGGAGCGCCAGTCGTTATTTGGGTTATTTTAAGAAAAAGATAAAGTGTTTGATTTTTAATCATATAAAACATGGAAGTTTTAAGAACTAAGGATTTACATATTGGCTACAAAGACAAAGCTATCTTGCCACCGATTAACGTCAGTTTAAAGGAAGGCAATCTCATTGCTTTGATTGGACCTAATGGTGCGGGAAAATCAACGCTTTTCAAGACATTAACAGCTCATATCAAGCCTCTCAAAGGAAACATCGAATTGTTCGGAAAAGAGCTGTCGGAATACTCCGCAAAAGAGAAAGCCCGACTGATTGGCTTAGTCCTAACCGAACGACCTGACGACATGTTTTTGAAGGTCTATGATGTGGTCGCAAGCGGTCGTTGTCCTTATACCGACTTCTTTGGAAAGATAGAAAAAGAAGACGAAAACATAATTCAAGAATCACTTGATATAGTTGGTATAAATCAATTGAAAGACAGATATTTCAACACATTAAGCGATGGAGAAAAACAGAAGGTTATGATAGCAAAGACGCTGGCTCAGAACACTCCTATTATATTCATGGATGAGCCAACAGCCTTCATCGATTATCCAAGTAAAATCGAGCTGTTTTCACTTATGAAAATGCTGACAAAAGAACGTAACAAAACGATAATCTTCAGTTCACACGACCTGGAATTATTATTACGTTACACCGATGATATATGGCTTATTTCCAAAGGCAAAGAACTTGTTTCAGCAAAAAAAGACGATTTGCTTGGAAGTGGAATTTTAAAAGAATATTTCAACCTTAAAGAAGACATCAAAATCTAATGGAAAACTATATTTTTGAACTTAAGATGAAGGTCCGCGACTACGAATGTGACGGACAAGGAATAGTCAATAACGCCAATTATCAGCACTATACAGAACACACCCGTCATGAATTCATAGAATCTAGAGGCGTGAAGTTCGCAGATCTGCACGAACAAGGCATCGACCCTGTAGTTGCGCGTATCTCCTTGACTTACAAGACCCCTTTAAGAGGCGGCGATGAATTTTTCTGCAGACTTAATGTAAAGAAAGAAGGAATTAGATATGTTTTCTACCAAGACATATACAGAGCATCTGACGAAAAATTATGCGTCAAAGCTGTAGTGGAATGCGTTTGTGTTATCAACGGAAAATTAGGAACACACGAAAAGTTCGACGCAATGTGCGAATAAAAGTGATTAAAAATCAATGGATTGTGTACTTCCGTCTTTCATTACGAGAAATACATATTCATTGATTTCTACTTTTCTTGATATGAAACGACGTTTGATCTCAGATGTTTGTCGTTTCCAATATGCTTCCACAACATCTTCCTCTGCTATCGTTTTAACAAGCATATTCTTCCTATCACGAACTTCGCATCTACCTGAGTTATAGGTAATTGTAAACAATGTTTCATCTTTATTGAAGTCAGCATGGTTTACTGACTCACCATTACCGACTTTACGTATTACGGTGCCGCTATCTGTTCTGATATATGCTTGTCCGTCTGGCTTTATCTCAAAATAATTCATTTTAAATTCTATTTTATCAATACCTTGTAATCAGTTATTTCAACACCTTCAGATTCAAGCAGTTCTCTCTGTTTTTCTATTCCACCAAATCCAAAGTTCTTGGCTAATTCACCTTTTGAATTGACAACTCTATGGCATGGTACAATTATGGGCGTTGGATTTTTATGTAACACATTACCAACGACTCTTGCCAGATTCTTATTACCCAACATCTCTCCTATCTGACCGTATGTCATAACACTGCCACGAGGAATGTTGCTGACAATTTCATATATTTTATCAGACAACTCACTCATCTATTTTGTTATTATTGAAAATTCTGCTATGCCGCAGTTTCTGCTTCCATCCGTGTTTCTAGTAGGAACAAAAGTCACGGTCTTTCCTTTTATTTCTTCGAATCTCACGACTTGTTCTATCGGATTGTTCTTGATATTTCCGAAGGTTCCTTTTTTGAGCAATTTTCCGTCAATATATAATTCATAATCAACGATATGACGAGAAGCATCTCTACTTTGATTAGGCAAATATCTTAATCCGCATATATTCTGTTCTTCATTAAATTCAAATGTAAGCGGTTCATTATTGTCAATATACATTGTAGAATATATATTAGCATCAATGATTTTTCTTGTTCCTTCTTTTGGTTCAACAATCTTAAAGAAATCGTGTGACAAGTCTAGTTCTTTTATCACGACAGCGCTCTTCGACTTAGATTCGACATCGTATAAAACAGCTTTTACGATTCCGTTCTTATTGAAAATGAATGGTTTCTCGTATCTCAAAGAATTCTCATCCGGTTCAGAACCATCAATCGTATAAAAAACAACAGCATCTTTATCCGATGATTCTATCTTCACATAATTATCATAATCGCGACTAATGCTTGGTTCTGTCAACAAAACTGGAGCGC
>JAEIGA010013954.1_pt1 | contig 12215 bp, 10 predicted proteins | sample 9270691 | NCBI WGS metagenome assembly JAEIGA01 (sample SAMN17057246, study PRJNA624740) | gut metagenome | biome: biome; isolation source: fecal sample | host: Bos grunniens | place: China: Xizang | collected 2019
GCTCTTCCCCTACGTCAACGTTCTTCCCTACGTTGAGAGGTTCGAGAAGGTTCTCAACAGTAAAATTCTCGTGCTTCTTATGCACTGGGAGGGTACGGCTCCCTGGGCGCCCCCGATAGTTTGGCCTCCCTTCGGCGGCGATGAGAAGCTTAAGGAGCTTATTGACGCTCTTCACGCAAGAGGCGACGTCTTTGGAGTTTATTGCAGCGGTCTTGGCTGGACTATAAACAGCAAGGTTGCGGAGTACAACACCGAAAAATATTTCAACGATAACAATCTCAAGGCAGAAATGTGCCTCTCTCCCAAGCAGACTCTTCCTTACGGTAGAATAGTTGACTGCATCCGTGACGGCTACGATATGTGTCCCACCAGAGATTTCACTAAAAACGTGGTTGTGGAGCAGGTGGAGAAGATGGTGAATGCGGGAATAGACTACGTTCAGCTTATGGACCAGAACCACGGCGGAACCTCCTATTTCTGTTACAGCAGAGCGCATAACCACCCACCCGTGCCGGGAAAATGGCAGATTGACGCAGTAAAAGAGCTTCTCTCCAAGGCTAATGAAAAGACAGGCAAGGTGCTTCTCGGATGCGAGAGCGCTGCGGCTGAAACCTATATCCCCAACCTTCTTTTCAGCGACAACCGTTTCAATCTCGCTTACAGCATAGGCTACCCCGTTCCCGCTTATTCCTACATATTCCACGAATATTTAAACAACTTCCTCGGAAACCAGGTTTCCACAGACTGGTGGGTTGATGCTGCCCGCTCCCCCGAATCCTTCTATGAAAGACTTGCTTACTCCTTCTGCGCAGGTGATATGCCTACTCTTGTTATCAAGGACAACGGCAAAATAGACTGGAACTGGGGTAAATTCGACAAGAAAAAAGCCGAGCCTGAGCAGGAGCCTATTGAAGAGTTCGTTAAGAATCTTAACTTCTGGCGCCGGGGGGAAACAAAGAAATATCTGCACACGGGTGCTATGGTAAAGCCTATTTCCATTGAGTGCGGCGAATACGTAATGCACAGGCGCGACGGTCGCTCCGACCTCTCGCTCCCCACCGTTCATACTACGGCGTACAAGGCAGCCGACGGCAGCTACGGTCAGTTCCTCGCAACCTACCTTGATACTCCCATGACTGCTAAGATAAACCTTCCCGACGACCGCTACGTCCTCCGTTACAGAAACGGAGATGCGGTGAAGCTTAGCAAGGGCGAGAACGTTATTACCGTTCCTGCGCGCGATGCTCTCCTTATAGAAAAAGCGTAAGACCTCATTATTCGTGTGAGGGGCGAGTAAGCGCCCCTCTGCGGATGCCGTAAAGCAAAAGCAAAGAATTTTGTCAGAAAGCGAGATTATTATGGCTAAGAATATTAAAGAAGTATACCTGATTTTTAAGACACATCTGGATATCGGATACACAGATTACGCAAATACCATAATGAAAACATACTTGGAAAAATTCATTCCCTCGGCTATCAGAGTGGGAAATGAATTGAAGGGTACCGACACGCCTTTCGTCTGGACTGTTGGCTCCTATATGGTTTGGGAAGCTCTCAAGCATGACACCGACGGCAGCGTAGAACAGGCTATCAAGGACGGCATTATTACCTGGCACGGTCTGCCCTTCACCTCTCATACGGAGGTTATGTCAAAGAAGCTCTTTGAGTACGGACTTTCTCTCTCACAGAAGCTTGACGAGAGATTCGGCAAGAAAACCGTTGGCTCTAAGATGACCGACGTTCCCGGTCACACCATCGGAATGGTTCCTCTTATGTGCAAGGCAGGGCTTAAATTCCTTCACATAGGCGTAAACGTGGCAACACCCTGCCCCGAGGTTCCCCCTATTTTCAAATGGCGCCTCGGAGATGATGAGATTATCGTTATGTATGAAAAGAGCTACGGCTCCTGCAGCGAATTCGACGATTTTGCTATCTGCTTCGCTCACACAAACGATAACAACGGCCCCCAGTCCAAAGATGAAATCATTGCGGTTTACGACAAGCTGAAAAAACAGTATCCCGATGCAAAAATTCATGCGTCAACGCTTGATGACGTGGCAGAGCGTGTATGGGAAATCAAGAATTTGCCTATTCTTGAAAAGGAAATCGGTGACTCCTGGATTTACGGAACCGGCTCCGACCCCAAAAAGGTTGCTATGTATCGTGAGCTTCTCCGCTATATCGAAGACAAAGACCTTACCGACGTTGACCTCAGCGACAACCTACTCCTCGTTCCCGAGCATACCTGGGGTATGTGTCTTATGAGATACTATCCCGAGTTTGAAACCTGGGAAAACAAGGACTTCAAGAAGACTGAAGGCTCCTCTATGAGAAAGTATTTCGAGCGCTCCTGGGAAGAGCAGAGAGAATACGTTTACGGCGCAGAAAAGGTCCTTGGCTACACCTGCGAGAAAACCTACTCCGAGCCCGACCTTACGGGTGCCGAGGCTGTTGCTATACCCGAGGACAAAGAAATGCCCTTCGCTATCAGCTGGCAGCTCTTCGATAACACCGATTACACCAGATTCATGCACAAGTACACCACCCTTACAGTTTCCAACGCTTTCTGGGCTATATGGGACTTCTATCGTTACCGTATGCCCGACTCTCACGTAGGCGGCATTTATAACGCTACCGTTACCGAAGCTTACGTGAAGGGCGACGTTGAGATATGGCGCCTTGATTTTGAAGCAGAGGTTAAAGAGCGCTATTCCCTCCCTCACTTCTGGGTTACCAAGGAAGGCGGCAAGTTCGACTTCAGATGGTTTGGCAAGGACTACACCAAGCTCCCCGAGGCTTGCTGGCTCAAGTTCCGCGGCTTCCGCGAGGATAATTGGAAGGTAAGAAAGATGGACAACTGGGTTGAGCCCAAGGATGTCCTCTGCGGCGCTCTCCTTATGGCAACCGACGGTGCGGTTTCAAACGGCGACGTTACCATAAAACCTATCGACTCCCACCTTGTTGCTCCTTTCGGCAGAAGACTTCTCGACTACGATTTCCCCAAGAGCGGCGAGGACCTTTATTTCAACCTCTTCAACAACGTTTACAGCACTAACTTCCCAATTTGGTACAGGGATGACTCAAGATTCAGATTTGAGATTGAGAAGTGCGAGAAATAAAAAAGCAAAAATAACAAAAGGGGCTGTCTCATTAAGAATTCAAGTAAATCAATGCAAAAATATGAAAAACACGGTCAGAATTATATTTTAGCGAATTCTTAATGAGAACAGAACCAGGGGCGAACGGATTTAGAGCGGAAATCCTTGGCTGACGAGCAAGAAGCGTACAAGAGTACGCTGAGCGAGGAAACGAGGATAAAATAAAAAACTTCAATAAAAACGAAGAAAACCGCAGGTTTTCAACCTTGATTTCTTTAGATTTGCATTAAAGAACGACAGAAACACTGTTTTGACAATGATTCTGTCGTTTTTTATTTGGTTCTGCCTAAATGCGACAGCCCCTTTTTACGCAACATTGCAAGCGCTTCTTCAGCATAAAACAATCTCACACGGTTTCCCCACTTTTTTTGCATAATTTATAACTGATAATGTTCCTTTTGACTTTCCGTCCCAAAAAGCAATTACTTTATCCGCATAATCTACGATTTTCTTATTTCTAACAATGGGGGCAGCACGTCCAAACAGATTATATTCAGGCAAGAATTCAGTAAGCTTTATCGCCTTTATTTTTGCATATTCCGAAGCGCAGGTATCTATTCCCTCAGCTCCCCCCGATACTATTTCAGTGACTTCTTCACCAACGTATTTATCAAGTGATACATTTGTCAACCTCCTCGAACCAATAACAGCTAATTTCATATTTCACCTCGCAATTGAACGCATTTTGAACACATAATATGTTTACATTAAACATTTTAACACAAAATAAGCGTAAAGTAAACACATAATAAATTTATTGTGAGGTTTTTATGGCTACAAAAAGTTTATCGATAAGAATCGAAGAAGAAATGTTAGACAAATTGCACGTTGTGGCTGACTACGAAGGAAGAAGCGCTAACAGTCAAATACTTGTACTTATTCGTGACCTTATAGAGTCTTACGAAGCAAAACACGGTGAGATAAAAACCGGAAAAAGATAATTCACAGCTAAAATTCTCAGTAAATCAGCTATGCAAAAATCTGACACGCCCCTGGGGAAACTCTTAAAAAATCATTCAAACAGCACTTAGCCTACCCGGTTGCGGGGTTGACAAAACGCATAAAAGCTTGCATGACGCATTTTGCAAAAAAGAGGCAGAGAAAAAATCTCTGCCTCTTTTCTTTTTATCACGCTTGGTATTAGAGTATTTTAAAACCGTAATCACTAAGCGCCGTTTTGATTTCATCTATATGCTCAAAGTTCCTCGTTTCAAGCAAAAGGTTAAGATAACAGCCGTTAACGTCGGTTCCCTTGTTTGCTCTCTCGTGGTGAACGGATATTACGTTTCCGCCAAGGTCGGCAATAATTCTTGACACGTGCTTAAGCTGTCCCGGCTTATCCATCAGCTCTATCATAAGCTGACAGGTTCTTCCCGACATAAGAAGTCCTCTGTTTATAACCCTTGAAAGTATGGTAACGTCGATATTACCGCCCGAAAGCAGACATACCGCACGCTTTCCCTGCAGGTCGATTTTGCCGAACATAGCCGCCGCAACCGCAACAGCTCCCGCACCCTCGGTGACCAGCTTATGCTGCTCCATAAGGGCAAGGATTGCCGCAGAGATTTCGTCGTCTGTAACGGTGACTATTTCGTCAACGTACTTGTTGCATAACTCATATGTAAGATCCCCGGGCTTTTTAACTGCTATTCCATCGGCAATAGTTGACACGGAAGGCAGCTCCTCAATCTGTCCGTCACGAAGAGAATTCCTCATAGAAGGAGCGCCTGCCGCCTGAACACCGTATACCTTTACGCCGGGATTTATAGCCTTTATGGTGAAAGCTATACCGCTGATAAGACCTCCGCCCCCAACAGGAACGATAACCGCATCAAGCTCGGGAAGCTGCTCCTCAATTTCAAGAGCTATAGTTCCCTGCCCTGCGATAACGTCCTCGTCATTGAATGGGTGAATAAACGAATATCCGTATTCGTCACGAAGCTCAATGGCTTTTTTATATGCATCGTCATATACGCCCTCGACGAGGCACACCTCGGCGCCATAACTCTTAGTTGCCTCAATTTTGGATATTGGAGCGCCGTCAGGAAGGCATATTACAGCTTTTATTCCATTCTTCTGCGCAGCGAGGGCGACCCCCTGCGCATGGTTGCCGGCAGAACAGGCAATAACGCCCTTTTTCTTCTCCTCGGCGGTGAGCCGTGTCATTTTATAATAGGAGCCGCGGACCTTGAAGGAGCCTGTTATCTGTAAATTTTCAGTCTTCAGGTAAAGCTCTACTCCCGGCTTTAATTTCGGCGCATAAACGAGGTCTGTTTTTCTAACCACCTCACGCAATGCGTTACTTGCTCGGTAAACGTTATCTAATGAAAGCATAATATTTCACACTCTTTCAATTTTATAAAAGGCTTTTAATAAATTGCTCGGCGCATCTCGGCGAGCGGCTTCCTCTGCGAAGGGCAAAAGCCTCTGCCCGTGTATCAAGCTCCTCGGTTTGTTCGATGCCGAATCTTGCGGCAAGCTCGTGTACTATTTCAAGGTACAGATTCTTGCTCGGTCTTTGGAACAGCACCACAAGCCCGAATCTCTCGGAGAGCGAGAGAATCTCCTGCATCGTGTCGTTGCGGTGAACGTCGTCTCCGTCCCTGTCTCCAAAGGATTCTTTGATAATGTGTCTGCGGTTTGAGGTAGCGTAAATAACCGAATTTTCGGCTCTTGCCGAGGCTGAACCTTCAAGAGCAGCCTTCAGCATGCTGAAGCTGTCGTCATTCTGATTGAAGGAAAGGTCGTCTATGAAAATAATGAACTTAAGAGGATTTTCACTTATTCTGCCCATAACGTAAGGGAGGTAGCAAAGCTGGTCCTTCCTCAGCTCAATTAAGCGAAGCCCTCTGTCGAAGAATTCATTTACAACAGCCTTGACTGTTGAGGATTTTCCCGTTCCCGCATCGCCGCACAGAAGGGCGTTTGCCGCAGGCTTCCCTTCAAGGAAGGCTTCGGTGTTTCTTATAATCCTGCATCTTTCCTCACGGTAGCCGACAAAGTCGCAAATCCTGGTTTTATCAGCGCTTACAATAGGAACAAGCTCACGCTCGTCATTCAGCCTGAACATAGGATAGGAAGCAAAAACACCGTACCCGTGTCGTGAAATATCGTAAATTCTGGCAAGGTACTCCACCTCAAGCGGTCGGCGTGAGGACGTAAAAGGCGAAAGATACTCTTCTCCGACAAGCTCACAGAAATCCATAGGGGTAAGAGCCGCAATATCTTCAAAAACCGCTAATTCACGGGAAAGCGCCGCCTTTACGTTTTCGTCAGGTGCCACTCCCTTCGCCATAGCCTTTACGTATGCATTCTCGTCCTCAAAAACGTATCTGAAAACCAGGTCGGTCAAGGAAAGACCCGAATTGTATATCTCGTAAACGAACGCTCCGTATGCGTTTATTTTATCAGTCTTACTCTCTGCCAAACATAGCTCGGCAAAGCGACAAAACACAGGCTTTTTTAACACGCCCCTCAAGAGGCTGGTCATACAGAGGTTATAATAAAGCTTTTTTAAATCCTTCATAAAAGCCTCTCATCAAAGCATTTCAATTATTTTATCGGTAATTTCGGTTGTGGTAAGCGCCTCTTTTCCGTGAGCGAGGTCGGCAGTTCTATACCCTGCGAGGAGCACCTTATCCACTGCGGAAACGATAGCCTCGCTTTCCTTTGCAAGACCAAAGGAATAAAGGAGCATCATTGCCGCAGAGAGTATTGTAGCTATGGGGTTTGCCTTGTTCTGCCCCGCAATATCGGGGGCGGAGCCGTGTATAGGCTCGTAAAGTCCAAGACTCGAGTCGTTAAGAGATGCGGATGGAAGCATACCGATAGAGCCGGTTATCTGCGACGCCTCGTCGGAGAGAATATCTCCGAACATATTGGAGGTAACTATTACGTCAAACTGAGAGGGGCATCTTACAAGCTGCATTGCCGCATTGTCAACCAGCATATTGGAATACTCCACCTCAGGATAAAGGGTTGCTGTTTCAGCGACAATTTTTCTCCAAAGACGTGAGGTTTCAAGAACGTTAGCCTTATCTATGCTGACGAGCCTTTTGCCTCTCTTCATAGCGCACTCAAAGGCAACCTTAACTATCCTCTCTATTTCCATTCGGCTGTATGACTCGGTGTCGTAAGCCTCCTCACCCCATTTACCCTCGCGCATACCTCGCTCTCCAAAGTAGATACCGCCCGTAAGCTCTCTGACAATCATTATGTCAAAGCCCTCTGCCACAATATCCTCACGAAGCGGGCATTCTCCCGCAAGGGCGGGATAAAGCTTTGCCGGACGCAAATTGGTAAACAGATTCATAGCCGCTCTTATGCCGAGAAGAGCCTTCTCCGGGCGAAGATGCCCGGGGAGCGTGTCCCATTTCGGGCCGCCAACGGCGCCGAGGAGCACACTGTCCGAGGCAAGACAACCCGCAACGGTTTCCTCGGGGAGAGGTATGCCGTATTTATCAATAGCGGCGCCGCCTATGTCGTAGGGGGTAAACTTAAAGCTATGCCCGTATTTTTCACCCACAGCCTCTAATACTCTGACTGCGCTATCCACGATTTCCGGGCCTATCCCGTCGCCTTTAAGAAGAGCTATATTAAAATTCATTTGAGTTTCTCCTTATTTCACGTATCCTTTGCGTATGGATTCTATAAGACCGCCCGCAGTAATAATTTTCTGTATAAATTCTGGGAATGGCTTGGTTTCAAAGCTCTCGCCCGTGGTTCTGTTATAGATAACGCCCAAATCGAGATCTACCTCAACCTCGTCCCCCTCGTTTATTCCGTCGGGGGCGTCCTCGCTCTCAAGTATGGCAAGTCCTATGTTTATAGAGTTGCGGTAGAATATTCTTGCAAAGCTTTTGGCTATAACAAGAGATATGCCGCTCGCCTTTATAGCTATAGGAGCGTGCTCACGTGAGGAGCCGCAGCCGAAGTTTGCTCCGGCTATCATTATATCACCCACCTTAACCTTTTTCACGAAATCCTTATCTATATCCTCCATACAGTGAGAGGCAAGCTCGGATTTATCTATGGTGTTAAGGTATCTTGCAGGAATGATAACGTCCGTATCAACGTTATCACCGTATTTAATTGCGCATCCTTTGAATTTCATATCGGCACCTCAATTCATAACGTTTTTGGGGTCGGCAATTTTTCCTGCTATGGCAGATGCCGCCGCAACTGCGGGGCTGGCAAGATAAACCTCCGAGGTAACGTGTCCCATTCTTCCAACGAAATTACGGTTGGTTGTAGCCACAGCACGCTCTCCCTCTGCAAGAATACCCATATATCCGCCGAGGCAGGGTCCGCAGGTAGGCGTGGAAACCACGCATCCCGCTTCTATGAATATCTTAAGAAGTCCGTTTTCCATAGCCTTAAGGTATATATCCTGGGTTGCGGGGATAATTATCGCCCTTACGTTCTTCGCAACCTGTCTTCCCTTCAGAATTTCGGCAGCCTCCGCAAGGTCCTTATAGTGCCCGTTGGTGCAGGAGCCTATCACAACCTGGTCTATTCTGACATCACCTATCTCGTCGAAGGTTTTCGTGTTTTCGGGAAGGTGCGGGAACGCCACGGTGGACTTTATTTCGGATAAATCAATATCGTAAACCGCATCGTATTCGGCGTCAGCATCAGCTTCAAAAACAAGAGGCTCCCTGTCACACCTGCCCTTTACATATTCAAGAGTTTCCTCATCGACGGGGAATATTCCGTTCTTAGCCCCCGCCTCAATAGCCATATTAGAAATCGTGAGTCTATCATACACGGTAAGGGACTTAACGCCCTCTCCCGCAAATTCCATAGACTTATACAAGGCGCCGTCTACCCCAATCATTCCTATGATATGAAGAATTACGTCCTTACCGGATACGTATTTGTTAAGTCTGCCGGTCAGGTTGAATTTTATAGCCGAGGGAACCTTGAACCAAGCCTTTCCCGTAGCCATTCCGCAAGCCATATCCGTGGAGCCGACGCCTGTGGAAAATGCTCCTAAGGCTCCGTAGGTGCAGGTGTGAGAGTCAGCCCCGATTACGACGTCACCGGGGATAACAAGCCCCGCCTCCGGCAGAAGAGCGTGTTCAATACCCATTCTTCCTACGTCGAAGAAATTGACAATCTCCTCCCTCTCGCAGAAGTCACGGCACATCTTACACTGAGCGGCAGCCTTGATATCCTTATTAGGCGCAAAATGGTCCATAACCATCGTCACCTTCTCTTTATCAAAAACTCCCGAAGCTCCTATTTTTTCGTACTCTCTTATAGCAACGGGAGAGGTTATGTCGTTGCCGAGCACACGGTCAACACTGACAAGCACAAGCTGACCCGCCTCTACCGAATCAAGCCCTGCATGGTGCGCTAAAATTTTCTGAGTCATTGTCATTGACATTTTTTGCCCTCCTCTATACCGCTCTTATGCTTCTATTGAAGCAAGATAATCTATACAGCGGCGCGCCTCCTCAGGTCCCGAAGGATTTAAATCCTCCGACTCCACCACCATAGTAACGCCGTTTTTAATCGCCCATTTTCTTACCTGAGCGCAGGGTACACCCCCAAGCCCTATCGACCTGCCCTCCGCCTCTCTTACAGAGTTTTCAAAGGTGCCATCTGAGGTAGCGGTAATACCGTCTTTAAGATGTATGAGCCTTATTCTTTCCTTGTTTGCTTCAAGGTATTTTACAGGGTCAATTCCTGCATTTGCAAGCCAGAAGACGTCAATTTCAAGGTCCACCGAGGTAAGCTTTATAAGCTCCTCCTCAATCACCTTTCCGTAAGGAGTTTTATAAAACTCAAAGGAGTGATTGTGATAGCCAAGACGGATACCCTCCTCGGCAAGCCTCATAGCCGCCTCGTTTATTGCCGCTATATTGGCGTAATATTCGTCCTTGGTATCCCAGTCTGCTATGGGGATTATTATGTTTTTGCAGCCGATTGCTTTATGGAACGCCACAGTTTCCTCTATTTTTTCCTCGCAAAGCTCAGAAAGAAGAGTATGCGTGCCAACAGCGCTCAGACCAAATTCCTCAAGCCACCCCTTCACATCCTCTGCGGAATTTCCAAAAAAGCCCGCAAATTCAACGTATTTATATCCCATCTCCGAGACGAGCCTCAGAGCTTCCTTAAGGTCCCCTTCCGCAACGTCCCTTACACTGTAAAGTTGAATTCCGTATTTCGTCATAAAAATCTCCGATTATCTGTTTATTATAGCGCCCTTATCCGCCGAACTTACCATAGCCGAATAGCGCTTGAGATAGCCCGTAATATCGGTTTTTCTCTTTATAGGCATTTCCGCGCGTCTTGCTTCAAGCTCCTCCTTTGGAACCTTGAGCTCTATTCTGTACTCGGGAATATTTATGGAAATAATATCTCCGTCCTTAACGTAAGCGATAAGTCCTCCGCTTACAGCCTCGGGAGATACGTGTCCGATTGACGCTCCTCGGGTTGCCCCGGAAAATCTTCCGTCGGTAATCAAGGCGACGTCCTTATCAAGTCCCATTCCTGCGATAGCAGAGGTGGGGGAGAGCATTTCTCTCATACCGGGTCCTCCCGCAGGGCCTTCGTAGCGGATAACCACAACGTCACCCTTAACAATCTTTCCGGCATAAATTGCGGCTATTGCCTCCTCCTCGCTCTCGTAAACCTTTGCAGGTCCCTCGTGAACCAGCATTTCGGGAGCTACTGCGCTGCGCTTAACAACGCAGCCGTCGGGAGCAAGATTGCCACGAAGCACGGCGATTCCGCCGGTTTTACTGTAAGGATTTGACACGGGTCTTATGACCTCCTGGTCAAAATTCCTTGCGTTCTTTATATTTTCAGCCATAGTCTTACCCGTGCAGGTCATAACCGAGGTGTCTATAAGACCCATATCCTCAAGCTCCTTCAGCACGGCGTATACGCCGCCCGCCTCGTTAAGGTCCTCCATATACGTAGGCCCTGCGGGGGCAAGGTGACAAAGGTTAGGCGTTCTTTCGCTTATTTCATTAACCATATCAAGGTTAAACTCCACCCCACATTCGTTTGCGATTGCGGGAAGGTGAAGCATACTGTTCGTTGAGCATCCGAGGGCCATATCCGCCGTTATTGCGTTTCTTATGGCTGCCGCAGTCATTATATCACGGGGGCGTATATTCTTACGCACAAGCTCCATAATCTGCATACCTGCGTGCTTCGCAAGCTCAATTCTTGCGGAATAAACGGCGGGAATAGTACCGTTACCCTCAAGTCCCATTCCGAGAACCTCAGTAAGACAGTTCATAGAATTTGCCGTATACATACCCGAGCAGGAGCCGCAGGTAGGGCAAACCTTCTTTTCAAATTCGCAAAGCTCGCACTCGTCAATCTTTCCTGCAGAATAAGCGCCCACAGCCTCAAACATACTGGATAAGCTTCTCTTCTTTCCGCCGACACGCCCTGCGAGCATAGGGCCGCCGCTTACAAAAACCGTAGGAATATTCAGCCTTGCCGCCGCCATAAGAAGTCCGGGAACGTTCTTATCACAGTTAGGTATCATAACAAGACCGTCAAAGCCGTGAGCCATAACCATAGCCTCGGTTGAGTCGGCTATCAAATCACGGGTGACGAGGGAATATTTCATACCCACGTGTCCCATAGCAATACCGTCACACACGGTAATTGCGGGGAACATAATAGGAGTTCCTCCCGCCATAGCAACACCCATTTTTACTGCCTGGGTTATCTTGTCAAGATTTATATGCCCCGGGACAATCTCGTTATAGGAGCTTACAATTCCGATAAGCGGTCTTGCCATTTCCTCCTCGGTATAGCCCAGCGCATGATAAAGAGAGCGGTGGGGCGCATTATTAAAGCCGTCTACGATTTTTTCCTTAATCATTTTTCTTCTCCCAAATAAAAGTACCCTTTTCACAAAAACAAATCTGCCTCCCCTCGGGGCGCAGGGTGTACCCTGCCCCGAGGGTAATGGCGAAAAACCAAAGGGTATAAAAGTTTTATATCAGCTTTCTCAAAGAAAAAATTAGTTGTTTATGAACTTTTCCTCGTCAGCCCAGCTGTAAAGCTTTCTGATATCCTTACCTACAA